>Ga0315295_10003111_pt1 | contig 14100 bp, 2 predicted proteins | sample YL17G14_0_MG_FD_204453 | JGI IMG/M metagenome (GOLD analysis project Ga0315295, IMG submission 204453) | Sediment microbial communities from Yellowstone Lake, YNP, Wyoming, USA - YL17G14_0 | ecosystem: Environmental > Aquatic > Freshwater > Lake > Sediment | place: USA: Wyoming | collected...
TGTTACTTCCGAAGTACCTTAAATTTTCGCCTTAAGAAAATTTGATACTGAGGTAGTTTTGCAAATCCGACCCACAGGGAGGATTTGTAACTACCGAAGTACCTTCTTTAGTCGCATTTCCTTCATTGCCTCAGGATCAAATTTGCCTCGCACTACACCAAGGTCCTTCGGCAATGGTAAATGCTCCCTTAGTCGCATTTCCTTCATTGCCTCAGGATCAAATTTGCCTCCGGCAAATTTGGTGGGCAAGACAGGACTCGAACCTGTAACCTATCGGATGTAAACCGAGTGCTCCACCATTGAGCTACTTGCCCGTAAATATTATCACAGAACAAACCCACGCTCAAGTTTTTTCTAGGATTCTGATTAGTTTATAGTATATATTCCCGCTAATATACTGTCAAGCAAAAGGGCGTACCGTGATGCGTAACCTAGAAACCGAACATTGACATCATATATTGTAGTTGCCCTATAAAAATCTGCCCCTCGAAATTGCAAAGCAATTGTGTAGGGCCCAATTTACCTGTACCCCGAAGGGGTATTGGGCTAGCGATAGCACGTAGCTGTAGTTGCCCAATTTATTGGGCTCTGCATTTCTTGCCTGATACCCCTTCGGGGCACACAAGTAAATCAGGCAACTACATTGCCCACAGCCCACCTGCGCTTGATTTGCGAGCATCTGCGTTACTCTGTTTTTTGAGATTCTTGGCTGGCTTTCGGTGAAACAGCCGGCTGCCGCGGTATCGGAAACGGAATATTCATCCGTGATATTTCGCCTGCTGTGATATGCATTGCTCTGTTGCTTTTTGCTTCTTCATCCGTCATATAATTAACCATTAGCTTCTCTCCCGGCTTAAGGTCCGTCACCTTGATTTTCCTTGTAACATCAATATTGGGCGAGGCCTGGACCGTCAATTCTTCTCCGCTTTGAGTTTTTATTTTTATTTCTATATTCTCAGGGTTCTTGTCGTTTACAGAGACAACTTCTCCCGTATCCATCCCAAATCTCATCCGTTGGTTTGGAATAACGGGTTTTGGCACTTCGGGTATCTTGGGAATTTCGGGTTTTGGCGCCCCGGCTATCTTAGGAATTTGAGGAATGACTATTTTCGGCGCTGTTTGCTGCGGCATCGCAACTTTTCCCGGAATTACCCGCTGCGGGATTTGCCCTTGCGCCTTCCTCTCTTCCGTTTTCGGCTTTTCCGCCTTCTTACCCCACGGCCACTGAAAAGCGAACGCTTGGCTTAAAGACACAATTAAAAAAATCGACAATAAAATCAAAATTTGTAATCTTCGCATAATCCGTCCTCCTATATTTTTTTAACTAGTTGCAATTTTATCATACAACCCTTTTTATTTCAACAACAAGACTCAACCGCACTTCCGGCCCAACCTCACCCCTGGGGTGAGGTTGGGTCGTTTTTACGGCAGAATTCTATTAACGTCTGTCCAGCGGATATGGGTAAACTCCAAACCCATTGCCCCTAAAAATTTAGCCGATTCTTCTCCCCTCACCCACATAACCCTTGCTTCGGCTTCGATCGGCTTTGAAAAATAGGATTTCGTTATTTTTAATTTAAGCATTTCGCCTTCGGCAAAAAGTTTATCTGCGCTTATTCTTAAGCCTCCTTTTGATATATCATCGGTTCGCGCCCTGTTTTGCCATAAAGCATCATCAGGCCCTTTTAATTTAAGCCTATACGATAATTTAAATCTCGGATGCTTTCTACGCTCCATTTTCGCACCTTGTTTATAGCGATACCGCTTGAGATTCAAAGGATGAAATAAATTCCTGGATTTTGTTTGCGATATTCTCCTTTGTAATTTCGATAAATCTCAATATGCCTTTAAGTAAATTGCTAAGCGCCTTAACGGTTTCCCCTCCGCAGCATACCGTCATAATTCCGACTTTTTCTTTACGCGCAGCGAGTTTAGATAACAAATTAATAATATTAAGCGCCGGTATAGAACCTTGTTCATTTTCATTCATTACATTTTTATTAGCCACTAAGAAACTGCATGATGCTTCTCCATTAACGCCAATGTGCTTCTCTATGGCCTTAACGTTATCATTAGATTCTGCAAGCGCAATCGATATATTAGCGTTGGGTATAGTATCATCGAGCTTTCCTCTGATATGCTGCACTATATCTACGCCTTCTGCCGGCGGCTCTATAATAAATTCTGAATCCATTGTAAGGCCTTGAGATATTAATGTAGGTCCATCGCCTATTACATATATCTTAATCGGTGAGTCTCTGTAACTAAACTTATTAATAGATGCTGTGACTGCCTGCGCAGAGAAGGCTTCTTTCTCTCTCAAATCCACAACAACGGCGTGGTTAGCTGTCAATACACCTGCTTTCCTTAAATCAACCGCAACGCCGCTTATTCTATCCTCTCGTGTGCCTTCCATTCTGGGTGGTTGTATAGCGCCTGTACCAAGTATTGGCGGCAATAATTTAGGTCCGACTACAGGAGGGATGCCTCTCTCAAGCAACGTCCGTTCCATAATTTCTTTTGCTTTCTCAAGAGGCGATACTGGTTGTTTGGTTAACGATAATGTAATCTCGCTTCTTAAAACCGCAATAACAAGATCCTGCCTATTAATTAAATCGTTAGATGTAAATCCGAATCTATCAAGCTGCCATGAATCCAAACGTTCCGCTCCTCTTAGTATCGCTCCGCGGCTCTCGGCATCGTAGGCGTTGGCAACAATTTGTGTACTTTTTGCAATAACTGCGGATTCGCCTGTAATGATATCTCTAAGTATAAAATTATCATCTTTAAATTCGAGGACTTTTACACCAATTACGCTGCCATTTCTATCTACTTCAAGTATATGTTCAGGCATATGTTTTCCGTATATCTGGCTTCTTATTATCATCGCAATTGCGTCAGGCAAGAATTCTCTTGTGTCAACGCTCTCAATATCTACAGAGCCGAAATGCACGTGGCCTCTTGTCGCTACCTTGTCATCGGGACTTACCGTCTCGGTCGAATTCATGTAGAGAATCTTCCCGCCTTCACCTATTGCCATACCGGCTTTCTCGGATAAGTTGACTTTGCCATTCTCAAGTACCGCAAATGTGACTTCATACGGAATCTTTCCGCCAAAGCGCTCCAATTCTTCGGGGCTTACTTTACTGCGCGCCATTTCTAATGCACTGCCTACAGCGCCTTCACCTTCAAAGCTCTCACTAGCTTCTCTACCGTCAGCCTGCACATGCGTCAGCGTGAATGCTCGAAGTCCTTGCCCGGTGCCTTCGGCGGCGTTCCTGACGGCTTCGATTATGCTCTTTCTTGCTTCGGGCTCAGCGTCCTTTAATATTCCGTCAAGACTAATTTCCGCTGCGGCTGGTGCGGACGCTTCGGCAGGTAATGAGACCTTTGCGCGGGTGTATCCATCCTCTGCATATCTTTCATATCGGCCGCCCGTATGCGTTCTTATATATTCTATACTGCTGTCTGCGCCCCAAACTCCTTCTTTTTCCGCCTCCGATTTATCAGCAGGATTCATGGTCCTTCCCGAGGCCATATCAAAAACCTCTATCGTCTTTGTATCTGAACCCAAGTAGATGTAGATCGGAAGGTTGAAATCAAGTCTGTTACCATGATAGAATGCGTTCTTCAATAGTTCCTTTATCGTTTCGCTGAACCATATCTTGGTAAACTCTCCGCCTATTCTCTTTCTAAGCGCCTCGGCGAAAACCCATATCTGGCGCATCGCAAGGTCATATCGACCTTCTCCGTCCCGACGAAGCTCGCCCAGATTTAGTTTAATGAGTTTCTTATCATGAATAGCCCTAGCCAATGCGTCTCCGTCCGGCTTTTTAACTAGTTCCACCTCAGACACGCCCTTAGCACCGATGCTCTTTATCATACGATGCTCTGCTGACGATACGGCAGCTGCCGGCGCTTCCTGCGCAGGCGCTTCGGCGGCAGCCGGCATTAGCGCCGCAATCCTCTTTCTGAACTCCTCTAATTTTCCTTTCTGCTCCGACTTGCTCAGCGCACCTTCGATAATCGACACCTGTTCGTACAATCCCGTCTTTATTATATAATTTGCGAGAGATTCCGCCGTTGTATCGTTTCTTCCGGCCCATTTCTCAAGATAATCGGCGCTTAGCCCTCCACCGAGAGGCGCTTTCTGCGCGGGCGCTTCGGCGGCGGCTGGCGCTTCTCTATGCCAAACCATTGCAGCGGCTCTTATTCCCCTTGTTCCCTTAAGCTGATCGACAGATAATCCTTCTAACGCCTCCCCCAAAGAGCCGTCTTCATTTATCGTCCGAATATTTACCATAACTCTAGACAGACCCCGCGACTCATATGCTTTAACAACTATATGCGTAGCGCCGTTCCAGAATATTACGTCGCCCTTTTCAAGCGCTTGAGATTCCGTATAAGGAGCTTTCGCCGCCCTCTCAATCTCTTCTTTAGTCGGAATCCCCTTTTCTTTGATTTCAGCGCGCACTCTCTCATCGCGCTCTCTCCGTATTTCATCAAGGTCTACCACTTCTTTCTTTCCTTTTTCAATCTCTATCTCTACCTTTCTCTCAGCTGCCTTCGTTTTTATCTCTCTCTCCTGCTTATCCAGCTCCTCTCTCTTAACCTGTAATTCAGTGGGTATAGCCTCAATTTCAAAATCAAACAATTTCATATTGCCGCCGCGCACACCCATTACTTCTATAACATTCATTCTCTCGTCCTTGTTAATCCTTATCTCGATACCAAATCTATTTCTGCCTGAAATAGCTTTTATTGCCGTAGCGGATGCGTAAGCCGCAGACTCATCTATAAATTCGCCATCTCTCATATCCGTAAGCAGAGAGGCAAGTTTATAAAGGTCGGGATGTATCTGGGTTGCCAACACCAAAAATTCGGCTTTATTTATAATACCAACGAGATAATACGGAAGTGCGTTATTTCTAAATATACTTACCTTTTCATCTTGCGTCTTTGCTTTATTCACTTCCGTTAACAACCGATTATACTGTGTCTCCATGCTATCATACGCCTTTCCCATGGCTTCTTTATCAACTTTTACTCTGAACCTCTTATGTTCTTCAATCTTATTAAATTTGCTAAGCGCTTCTTGGATTGACGTTATGCCTTTTCTGAAATCCCCCTCTACAAAATTCGTATCTTCGGATATCCTAACAACCGATAAGAGAGAATTCATAAACCGTTGAACAGCGATTAAAGACTCTCGCAAGCTACCAGCGTTCTTATCGGATGCAATAAATGGCATATCATTTTCATCCATATAGATGAGTTCTTCTATTCCTATGGGCGGCAGATACCCTTTTTCAATTTTTTCTATCAGCATTTTGATGATACTGGCTATACGCGCCTTAAATGCGTCGTCACCTGCAATGAAATCAAGTAGTCTTTTGCCTTTTGGCGCTTCCGGTTGTTTCGCTTCTATCTCTTTTTCTTCTATCTTAGGCATTTCAATATTTAAACCCCTAAGAACTATTTCGATCTTTCTAAAGAAACTTTCATACTTAGTCTTTGTTTCTTCTTTTTCTGCATATTGGCTCTCTTTCTGTATAATTGTTATTATCTCCTTTAATTCATCGGCGGTTATAACATCACCTTTCGTCATTTCGCCTTTCTTCTCATTCCAATACTCCACATTCAGAAGCGCTCTTAAGAAGAGCGCGAACCCTTCCTGAGGTATGAATTCCGTCAAGCCATCATGCGAGAGATAGCCTCTCTCTCGAGCAAAACTTAGGATTATTTCTGTCTTGTTTAAGCGTCCCTGGTGTTCTCCCGCTAATAATTCTATCAAATCTCCAACATTTTCATCTATCATGTCTATCGGCTTAACCTTTTCTCTCTCCTTAGCAAGTTTTGCAGGCTCTTTCTCCCCGGATTTTATGAAGTAGTAACCTATTTGTGACGGCAGTTTATCAACGATAAATTTGGATATCTTTGCATAATAATCTTTTAAAACAGCCGGCTTTCTATCTGCGATGAATCTCGCTATGCTTACTGTGTATAATGCCATGATTGTTATAAAAACAATCTTAGGCGCAAAGATAATAACCGCGGGGCCAATAGCTGTAATAAGGCCTAAAATTATAGATGCTTTCGCCTTACCTTCTTTTAGATCCTCTAGGAAGCTGCCTATTAACGTGCCGCGTTGGCTTAGCAGCGGCTGCACAAATCCTTCAAGCCTGCCGAACTTCTTATCGAGCCAATTTATTAGTCCCGCGAGTAAGGTAGAGAAAGTAACCTGAATAAAGATGTTCTCTTTGGTTTTGCCTTCCGGCGGTAAGCTCGATATAAATTTCGGCATCTTAAATGCGCCTTCCATCTCTTCCAATCCAGAAAAGATACTTGGCAAATAGCGTAAAGGTATTCCGTCTATATTGGCTATGCCGCCTTTCTTTTCTTCGTGCTCGAGGATTTGTTTAATCGTCGATTCGCCGGACAATGCTCTTCCAACTATATAATCGACATCCCTATGACTAAGCATTAAAACTATGGACTGCTTCTTGTCAGGTATGAGCGCCTTTATCTCTTTACCTTTTTCTACAGGCGACAACGATCCAAATATATTAACATTACTAATCAACTTTATTGGGTCCTCGCCTGATAGTTCCGGCGGTATCCATACGATGGGTACCTTTACGTTCTTCTCTTTAGCGAGGAGCAGCGCCTTATCAAGGCTTACTTTATCGCCGTCAAATACTATAGCCTTCTCTTCTTTGCCATCGATAGTAACTATCGTCTCCTGAGGCAACTTCTCTCCGGATATATTGGCCCTTACCGCGCTCAACATATCCTTCTCATTGACATTCAACTCCCTAAGCCTTGAGGCAGACTTTGCGGCATACGGAGCCCTGACTGTCACCATGCGCTCTCTTGAGGCGAAGAACGCCTTCATCCGTCCTAACCACGTATCCGGTTTGGCTTCTTCTTTAGCCGTAACGCCGGTTTTTTCTTTCTTCGCATCGGAAGGCGGCGCTATCTTCTCTTCCTTAGCAGACAATCTTCTGTATTTCTCGTCGAGTTTTAGCCGTTCGGCTTCATACGTCTTAGCGTTCTCCACGTCGAGAGACTCAAGCCAATTTAATGAACAGATGGCCTCGTCTAAACCCTCCAGCGTATTTTTGTCAGCCGCCGCTGCGAGCGCCTTGTGTTTAGATATCTCCTGATTTATCCTGTCCTTCTCCTGCATCTTTGCCCTCGCATAATCATCTGCCATCTCTTCATCAACAACAGGGGCCAGCATGTCTTCTTTTGCCTTCTCGCAGGCTTTCTCGAGATTCTCAGCCATCGCACTTCTCTTCGACTCCCCTCTCACCTCCTCAGATGCCTTAAAGAATTCCTTTCTGGCCTCTTCTATTACGTGATCCTGAGTTTCACGAGCGAAGTGCTCTGTAAGGATGTCCGATAGGGATGCCCGTATATTATCCTTTGTAGGAGTGATGCCTTTAAATCGCCCCCTTCCAAAACGTACCTCGAATACCTTTGCGATGTCGTTGATGAGCGTCGGTATGTGAACGGCGTCAGCGGCGTAACCGCTAAGTATCGCGTCTACGCCGTCGGTAATGGCTTTCGGCGTATATCCGAGTTCGATCGTCTCCTGCGACAGATGGTTCTGCGTGTCTCTGAGTTGATTTAGGTTCTTGAAGAGGGCGTTATTAAAGTCCGTGGCCCGGCGGATTCTCCCGACGCTGTCGTTGCCTATGATCTCCTGGGCCTTTCGTATGGCATTAACTATAGTTCTATAGGATTTCCTGTACGCCTCCGCTTCCTTTCCTGTTATATCTTCGTCTTTTTCTTGTCTTCTTATAATTATTTTACCGTCTTCCGTCTCGCGTATGTCCGCTACCTTTTCCTGCCTCAATTGTTTTATTATTTTCAAGGCCTTTGCAACTTTTCCTGAGTATCCGGCAATCTGCGCCGCCTTCACAAAGAGCGATTGTCCGGCAATCTGTTCCGCCTTCACAAGGAGCGAAACTTCGTCGGATCTAACTCCTTCGGCGCCTTCTATATCTTCGAGTGTGGCGAAGAATATCGCTTCTCCTTTCTGGCCCTGCCTGCCTGCCCTGCCTATAAGCTGCCTTTCCACTCTCAGCGTCTCGTGTATGCCCATTCCTATCACAGCCAGCCCTTCATCAAGCGCCTCTCCGAATAATACTATATCCGTTCCCCTGCCGGCCACAGCAGTGGCGATAGTGATCATGCCCGGCTTTGCGGCCTTCTTCACTATGTCCCGCGCCTCTTTCTCATTTCTTGCGTCAAAGGTCTGATATGTCTTTTCTTTATCTTCTCTCTTTATGATGCCGCGTCTTATAAGTTCATTTTCGAGCGCTATCAATTGTTTAATATTCATAGCGTTTATGAGTATCGGCTGGTTATTATCCTTCTTATTTTTTATTTCTTTCGCAAGCGCGCCTAATCTTGCTTCTTCACTTAAGAAGATTCTAAACGGATGCTCTATCCTCATTATCACATCGTGAGACGGGATCTTTGCGACATTGAGTCCGTATACGTCCTTGAAGAGTGCTATTTCGCTATTTAGCTCTCCTGCTGTCCCGGTCATACCGCTTATCTTCGTATATACGTCCAAGAGGTTTTGAGCTGATATCTGGCTGTCGGGCAGGCTTTCTCCTCTTATCTCAACACCCTCGCTATATTCCCGCGCCTCGATAAACTGATGCAGATTTCCTCGCAATCTCCGCCCGATCTGGGTCATACCTGTCGTATTGCTTATAAGCACAATCTCTTTATGGACAACCGCGTAATGGTCGTTATTTTTATAGGCGTGCTTCGCAAGGATCGCGCTCTCGAGTTTCTTCTCGAATTCATCTTTTGCCATTTCTTCTATCTCTTTTATGACCTGATCGAGCTCTTCTTCGGTGATATCTCTGCCTGATGTGTTCTTTATCCTCTCTTTTATCTGAGACCTTATATTGTTAAAGGCGTCCTTGGCCAACATGGCGTTGAGTCGAGTCTTGAATGAATCTATTCCATAGAGTTTCCCAGGCTCCTTTTTAGATTTATCCGTTTCGGTATTAACCTTAACCCACATCATCTCTTCATTAACATAAGCGTCGGCTTCGCCCGTCTCCCGTTTTGATTTCGCTAAAGTAGTGGAGCGCCTTGTTACCTTATGAACATCTAAATTATCAACCAACATGGTGATTCCGATAATTTTCGCCATCTCGACCGTTGACAGGAACGCCCTGCCCTTAACCCTAATGAATGTGGTAAGGGCTTGGTCTATCAAGAGAGAATCCGCCTCGTCGAGGATAAGAGAGACGTTTCTGAGGGCTTTTATATCTTCCCTGATAAGACGCTCCTGCCTCCTGTTATCCGTGACGTTCAAATCTGCGTCGGTATCAAAGGCGACCTGGTCGATGGCCGCGTAAACTATATGTTTCTTATATTCCGGCCGTTTCTCATTATCCTTCATATCTTTAGTTATAAGACCGACGTCGAGTCCGAGAATATCATGAAGGACAGGTATCGCATCGCCATAATATCCCTGCTCTGACAATATATCGCTCGGCGTTACCACAATCGCGCCTTTACCTCCCATCGCATTTAGATACGCCGTCATAAGACCTATGGTAGTTTTACCTTCACCTGTCAGTACCTCCGCCACATATCCCCCTTTATTCATAAGAAGGGCTGTTGCCAATTGCTCTATATGAGGAACATACCCTTTCCCCAACAGGACGGCAATGGTGGCATTTTTCAACTGCGCTTCCTTGCCAAGCACATCTTTACCCGGAGAATCGAGATGCTTCTTCGTGCTTTCTCTTAAGCCTAACTGCGCCGCTTCCGCTCTTACTAAAGGTTTTAACCTCTCCTCCTCTTTCTTTATGGCTTCTTTTCCTTCCGCTTCGGTGATCTCTCCTCGATGTATACGCTCCTTTATATTCTTTATATTCTCATGAATTGAAATTATATTCTTTATGTTCTCCTCGCTCTTCATTTTCTCAATTTCCTTTTTCACCTTATCTGCGAGGTAAAATGTCTCTTTACCGATTATCCTCTTAAGCATATCTTCTGCGAGGCGCCTGTCCTTTGCTTCCAACGCTTTCTTTTCTTCTTCTTTCTGAAGTCTCTCATTTTTAGCGAGGCCCGTTCTATCCAATTCTTTTTTCAGGGTATCTATTTGGGCGGCAATATCCTTCCTCTCCCTGACTTCTCCTCCTATCTTTATCCATCCGAATATATTAATTCCTGTGCTGCTGAACCATTTCTTTATATTAAACAACTTGACAAATGTGAATGTGGAGAGCCCTTGGAATAACCTACCCATGACTTTACGTTCCGCCCTGCTTAAAGAGATATAATCCGTTAAAAATCCTTCTTCTGCGCCGCCTTCTAATCGTCTCTTGGCGAAATATTCTCCTATATCATCGTTCCTGTTCGACGCTTCATACGTGTTCCTGCCTATCAGGCCCTTCAAGGTGTCAAGCATCCTATCGTTAAACCCGTTTAGTTTCGCCAACCTGTCCGCGCTCCAATGTAAAGTATTAAACTCCTCCGCTAAACCATATAGCAGGAATATTTTCGTGTCCATTTGAATGAAACCGGATTCTGCCGCTTTTAATATGACGCCTCCGACCTTCTCCAACACTTCTTTTCTTTTAGTCATAACTCTTTCAAGCTGCTTCAACTCCGACCCTGTGACCGTAAGGGCATCTTTGAGGCCTAAGCTACGCAGGATGACGGTGTTCATACCTGCTGTCATATCTGGCCTCTCTTTGTTCTCCTTGGCGAAGGCGTTTTGTCTGGCGAACCGGATATTCAGCATTTTTACGATAGCCGCGATATCTTTATCTCTGGATTCGCCTTTTTTGATGCCGGCGACTATCTCGCTGGCCTGGCTTTCTTTGACGCCTATTATAATAAGAGCTACTATTACTGAATGCTCATCCTGTTTTATCCGAGAGACCAGCGCTTCCCGAAGCTCGCCTTTTATCACGTGCGGGATTATACCGTATAATCTCATAATGGCAAGGGTATTTGGATTGGTCCCGAGGGAAAGGATTCTACCGTAAAGATCTCTTATTCTTTCACCGGTAGATGCCCTCGCCTCTTCCTGCGTGAGGTCTTTCAGGTCTTTTGTAAACGCATCCATCATATTTTCCAAATATGTTGCAAATCTATGTATGCCTATGTCCATCGCTCCGATGAAATGTCCGCCCAAAACATCGAAGAGCGCTTCGCGCTCATGAACTTGCATATTATTCAATCTTTCAATCAGGCGGACTGCCCTTTCGTGGTCGAACCTTCCCGAATAAATTCCTTGTATAATCCTTGTTCTCAAATCATTATCTTTTGTCTTAAGCAGGACGAGTCTATTGATGGCTTTCGCGATCTCCTGCGGACTATCCTTTATCTGGTTAAGCGCTGTCACCATGGCGAGCGCTCCGGCGACGCTCTTTCTTAAAGACGGATTTCTATCCATCTCATCCAAGACGCCTCGCTGGACACCGTTTAGAAGCAATACCGACCTATCACTTGCTGTTAATGCCCCGCTCATCAGAGCCGCTGATATTATGAATCTGTTCACATGCCTGTAAATATCTATAAGTTCGAAATTTCCAAGTTCATCGAGAAGTAGACTGCCAATTTCGCTTATCGTAGAGGCTTTCCGTCCGTCAAGGCTATGCCTTAACCTGCTTACCGTAAACTGAGATAAGCCCGCCATACCAAGAGCGCCAAATACATCCTCGAGAGGCGAGCCAGCCTTTAGTTGAGTTGCGATTATAAGCGGCAGCAGCTCTTTCTGGGTCTTTTTGATATCAAGTGAGTCCGCACGCTGGATTATGTTCTGGGCAATCCTTTTTAACACAGATTCGTCTTTTATGGTTTTTAGTATATTTATTGATAATTGGGACATGCCGAACGAACGCAGTATATCAACAAATTCCTCTACTTTTCCTTTAGATATTATGGAAGATGTTAGAGCGTTTATAAGAATCTTCTGTATATTATCTTTCGCCGCTCCAAAACCATGCAGTTGAATCTCTCCCAGGGCGTCCTTTACTACAACGTCGTCAATCTTACGTTCAGTAAAAACCCTTGCCAAGTTTTCACTTACGCCGATATTTATAAGCATCTCCATCCTCAAATGTATATCGATATTCAACCCTTTATCTAATACCGTTTTTATAACGATATGGAGCGCTTTATGCAATAAATTCCTATCCACTATCTGTGTGGGGTCATTCATAATGCTCGCTCCTATAGCGCGTATCACATCGATATGTAAACCCTTAAGAGAGCCTAGTTCGGCCTTACCTTGAATTTCGTCTTTTCTTATATTTGCTAACTCTGTACCAAAATAATAGTTATCAAGTATTGCTCCTGCATTAAAGATATTAAAATCAACGAGACCTGATCTCGCCAAATTGATAAGAATCGGACCATCTATCATATCGGGAGCCGTATCAAGACCGAACGTACCAAGGGTGGACCTATTTTGATTTTCGATAGCGGTTATAAATCCGTCATTTCCCCCCGCGATACCGTTCAATCCTTGTAGAGCGCCGATAAGCACCGCGCCATCAACGTTTGATATGCGATCAATGGCAAGTCCTGTAATAACGCTTCCATTGGTTTGCATAAAATTGGCAAGCCTCTCTGTAAAGCCAGGCGTCCCCATGGCTCCTTGAAGAATTCGTAAATCCCTCCCGAATATTGCGGGGTCAGCCACGCCTGCATCGCTTAATACAGTGTGTAATGTACCCTCATCCATATTAGTAATAGCGTTGTTCATATTTGACAAGTGGGTAGATTGGGCTGATAAATTGCTCCTATGCCCTCCGCCGCCAAAGTCGAAGAATTCAACGATGTATTCTGCGGTATTGCTGGGCACACCAAATACCTTTAAGAATGCACCTATAATCGGCTCTTTTATGCCCTCTTCCCAAACGCTTCCCAAACCACGGCTTAAGAAATTCCTTTCCACTCCGCCGGATATGAAATTAAAGACGGATTTAAAGGCGCGCCCAATAGCGAATATACCTCTTATAATAGTGACATTGGTAAGCGTGCCGGGCCCCATAAGCGTTAACGCTGCGGCATTTATCCCCTCACCCGTTGTCCTGCCAATGAATCCACTGTAACCAAAGATTATCGGACCAAGAAAATGGAAAGTCAGTATAAATACCGGATTAAATCCTTGTTTTATAGATTCCCAAACGCTCTGCGTTCCAAACTGATGCAACATCCCGATAATATTTTTCCATAAGCCATTTTTCATTGATTGGATGGACAATGCATCGTAGCCAAACGCTTCTACCCACTGTTTTGTGAATTGGCCGAATAGATTGAGGGAAATCGGTAACGCCACTCCTATATTAAGCGTCGACATAACCAAACCTTCCACGGTGAACACTTGGGCAACGCGCATCATCGCTGCCGATTTCGCCTCGTTGGTGGCGAATACATATCTGCCGAATACTTTCGAGCTGGCTAATTTTTCGGCGATATTCCTTATGGTGGGGACTTTCAATGCGTTACTTGTTGCAGCTTTAAGCGCTTCCAAAATACCGGAAGATTTTACGGCTAATCCTCCTATAATCAAGACGAATGTCAGCGCTCCGACCTTAAACATATCCTGTAAGTTAAAGACTTCTGAGAATTTTTTGTCGGTGAAAGCGGCTATAATCGCGCTATTTGCCACATACGCCAACTCTCCTAAGAAAGCGCCTCTGTACACCATATTGATATGCGCCATGTCGAGCTTCAATAGGCCTTTAACCAACAGATGCCCCATGTTCAAAACGCCCAGGATAGGTTTTGCCAGTAACGCTCCCGATATAAAACTGAGCGCTACGCCTTTCAAGCTAACATTATCGCTCAACGAGAGATATGACAGAACGCCCATAGCGCCGCCAACTACTCTCCCGGATAACGTGACCTTAGCCAATAACGTTGTTCTTAATAATCCGTCCGCGCCGAAACCGAATTTTGCCGCCCAGACACTCTTTATCGTGTTCAATATCGGAGCCTTCAAACCCGATAAGGTAGACAATGCGCCTTTAAAACTTATATTACCGAACCAGGCGATTATTCCTTTTATACCTGTGCTTATTCCTTTTATAAATAACGGAGCAC
>Ga0315295_10003112_pt1 | contig 14098 bp, 10 predicted proteins | sample YL17G14_0_MG_FD_204453 | JGI IMG/M metagenome (GOLD analysis project Ga0315295, IMG submission 204453) | Sediment microbial communities from Yellowstone Lake, YNP, Wyoming, USA - YL17G14_0 | ecosystem: Environmental > Aquatic > Freshwater > Lake > Sediment | place: USA: Wyoming | collected...
TATGACTTATTTCTTGGGAGGCGTCGACATCCGCTCCTCGATCTTTTTCTGCAAAGCCTGGCGCTGTCCCAGCGTGTCCAGATAGATCTGGAGGTCAATAATTTCACTGGCAAGGGCTTGGGCGACCCAGTTAACGGCCTTCGGCCCTTTGCCTCCCTCTTCGCGGAAACCCGCAACGCCGAGCTTGTCAAGGACAAAATCACCCAACACCTGTTCGATGACCGGTCCGAGGACTCCGCTGGAATCCGGCGTGGCCACGAGCTTGGTTACGGCGAGCATCCGATTGAATCGGCGGAAAAAAACGGGATCGATCGTCTTCGCCTCCCGGGCCTTTTTGGCCGCGATCATCATCTCTTGAAGACGCGGCTCGAGGACTTCGGGTTTGCCCATTTGGGCCATCTCGCGCAGATGGTCGAGGAACAAGTCCAACAAGGCCGATCCAGTCACGGGAGAGATCTGCGATGAATCCTTTTGTTGCGCCACCGACGATTCGGCGGGCGAATTCTGCGCTTGCCCATTTCGGCCTGGGCCTGCTATCCCTAGGCCGGCCCATCCGCCCAGGGCCGATAAAAGGATCGCTCCAACGATCAACAATTTTCTGGTCATGTTAAACCTCCTTGAATTTGTCTTTGAATAATAAGAGCGCTTGCTCAATCGTTTTATCGCCAAACAGGATTTTCATTTTTTGTTCGAGGCTGTAGCGCGGCACGAGTTTGCCCGCGGGGGGAGCCGACGTTTCTTCCCAAGTTGCCGCGCTCCGAGTCGCGGAGGCGAGGGCCGCGGACATCGCGGCGGTGGCCGGAGAAATATCCTCATTTGCCGCAGGTTCCGTTTGACGGGAAATAGACAATGTCCGGAAACCGGGCAGGGCATCGAGAGCCGCATCAATAGTCACGAGGTTCGCCGCAGGAAACTGCGATTTGGCTCGGCCGACCCATAGGACTGCTGATATAATGACAATTACACCGACGGCTAGGCTAAAAACTGGAATCCATACCCGTCTGAACAGGCCGGGCGCGAATTTTGTCCTCTCCGGCCGGATCCGGCCGGCAGCCTGCAGCCGCGAATCGAAATTCCCAGCCCGGAAACGGCGGAGTCCGTCCTCGGTCTCACGTTGAATGATGAGCCGGACCTTTTCAGGCATGTCGAGGAGAGGCTTCCCTGTGTCATTTTCGTTCATGTCATTCCTCCTTCATGGCGGCCGTAATCGCCCGGCGAGCCCGGCTCAGCCGTGACATGACGGTGCCCGGACGGAGCTTCAGGACCCGGGCCAAATCTTCGTAGGAGAGACCGCCGTATTCACGGAGGACGAATACCTCTCGCTGTTTTTTGGGCAGGCTTTGGACTGCGTCCTTGAGGCGGCGAAGACTTTCGTTCACTTCGGATACGATTTCCGGGGTGCGGGGGTCTGCGGCGGTGTCGGGAACGACATCGGCAAGGTCGACCGGATTCCGCCGCATGCGCCGGCTGTGATCGAGGCACGTCGTCCGGGCGATCCGGAGCAGCCATATCCGCAGGCTGCCGGGCTGGCGGAGATCGCCGGCCCGGGCAAACGCTTTGAGGAAGGCGTCCTGGCATAGATCCTCGGCGTCGGCGAAGTTCCGGGAAAAGCCCAGGCAGACCCGAAATACGTCCTCCTTATAACCTATGAGTTCGCGGAAACGCCCATCGTCCGGTGCGGTCATATCCATGGCTCCGTCATGTCATACAGAAGACGTTCTGGAGGCAAGAATATTCCATTTTTTGCCCAGAGACAACCAAAAAAAACCTTGATTTTCGGCCTCATCAGGATAAAAATGAAGACAAGAAAATCGGTGTTCGGATAGGCATCTTGGCGCAAAAAAGAGAATCGCAGGCCATCCCGCAGGGGGACAAAAAAATCATCCGCGGCTGGGTGATCTATGATTGGGCCAACTCCGTCTATCAGCTGACCATCGCTTCGGCCATATTTCCGATCTATTACAACCAAATAACGCGGACGGGAAACAATTTTACGGTAGATTTTTTCGGCCTCCCGATCATCAATACCGTACTCTATTCCTGGGCCATTGCCGCGGCCTATCTTTTCGTAGCCCTGTTTTCGCCGCTGTTTTCTTCGATCGCAGATTTTACGGGGCGGCGCAAGGCCTTTATGAAGATGTTCACCTGGATCGGCGCTCTCTCCTGCGGCGCCCTGTTCTTCTTTGACAAGAAGACAGTCGAGTTCGGCATCATCGCTTTTGCCCTGGGGACGGTCGGCTACGGCGGGAGCATCGTTTTTTATAACTCTTTTCTTCCCGTCATCGCCAGGCCTGAGGACCAGGATCGGGTCAGCGCCCGCGGCTACGCCATGGGCTATCTGGGCGGAGTCGTGCTGCTGGTCATGAACCTGATTGTCGTCATGAAGCCGGGCTGGTTCGGCATCAGCGATAAGTTCCTTCCGGCCAAGCTATCTTTCCTATCCGTCTGCCTGTGGTGGGTCGGTTTTTCCCAGATCACGTTCCGCCGGTTGCCGAAATATATATACGGCCACAAGACGGAGGGGAAGAGCGCTCTTTTCGGCGGATACAAAGAACTTCGGCTGGTTTTCCGGCAGATCAGGAGATTGCCGCGGCTCAAAATCTTCTTGGCCGGATTTTTCTTTATGATGATGGGCCTGCTCACGGTCATGTTCATGGCCGCCTCATACGGCGAGAAACAGCTCCGGCTGAGCGAGGAGATCCTGATCTCGACCATCCTGGTCATCCAGCTCATCGGAATGCTGGGGGCCTGGTTGTTTGCCCGGCTTTCGGGCAGGCTGGGAAATATTCGGGCTTTGATCATCTCCCTGACCGGCTGGGTTTTAATCTGTGTCGGGGCCTATCGCATTCGCGATGCCGCAGGATTCATCGCCGTGGCGGCCTGCGTCGGCCTGGTCATGGGAGGGTCCCAGTCACTGGCCCGCTCGACCTATTCCAAGATGCTTCCGGAGACAGAGGACCATACGTCCTTTTTCAGCTTTTATGACGTGATGGAAAAGCTGGCCACGGTCGGCGGCACGTTCAGTTTTGGCATCATCGAGGCGCTCACGGGGAGCATGAGGAATTCCATCCTGGTGATCATCGTCTTTTTTGCCGTCGGCTTGGCCTTCATGCTTATCCTTTTGAAGCGGCGCGCCGTCCCCGCGTCCTGGTCTCCCTAATTGGGGACACACACTGTGTGTATCCACCAGTCCAATTAATTAAGATGTCATCGCGAGGAGCGAAGCGACGTGGCGATCTCATATAACTGGTTATTGCGAGGCACGGAGTGCCGTGGCAATCTCATTGGAAGATCCATGAGATTGCTTCGTCGCAGAGCTCCTCGCAATGACGACGTCGGATTGCCACGCCGCAAGAACGGCTCGCAATGACAATGTAATTAGTTTATTGTGTTAAAATTAGCTCCCCAGGAACTAGGCGGCGATTTCGACGCCGATAGAAAATAACACATACGAAGATGCTTGAATTTGACATTCGCTTTTGCCGATGATAAAAGCAAAAGGCATGAATCTAACGAGGAGGCCTCATGAATAAATTTTGCTGGGTCCGCCTAGACAAGTATCGCCATGGAATTCTTATCGTCCTCATTGCCGCGCTCATTTTTTTAGGCCAGATCGGCTGCCGGCCGGCCCAGAAAGCCGAGCCGGGCCCAAAGCCTCCGGTCGCCGAAAAGATAAAAAAAGATCTGACGGTCCACGGCCAGACCCGCATCGATGAATACTTCTGGCTGAGGGAGCGGGAGAATCCCAAAGTCCTGGATTATTTGAAGTCGGAAAATGATTATGAAAAAGCCGTTATGAAACACACGGAGCCGTTCCAGGACGCTCTTTATAAAGAGATCATAGGACGGATTAAGCAAACCGACTTGTCGGTTCCCTACAAGGACAACGGCTATTTCTATTACACCCGCTTTGAAGAAGGGAAGGATTATCCCCTCTACTGCCGGAAAAAGGGGAAACTCGAGGCGGCGGAAGAGGTCCTGCTGAACGGCCCGTTGATGGCCGAGGGGAAAAGTTTCTTTTCGATCGGCGGCTTGTCGGTCAGCCCGGATAATAAGCTCATGGCCTATGGCGTCGACACGGTCAGCCGCAGGAAATACACGCTTTACTTCAAGAACCTCGGCACGGGGCAGGCCCTGCCGGATGAGATCGCCACGACGGCCGGTTCGGCCGCCTGGGCCAGCGATAACAAAACGGTCTTCTATACCATCAAGGACGATACGACCCTGCGTGCGTATAAAGTCATGAAGCACGTCCTCGGAACACCCGTTTCCATAGATGCTGAAATTTATGTGGAAAAGGACGAAACCTACGATATCGGAGTCTACCTGTCCAGGTCAAAAAAATATTTGATCATCGACTCCGGCAGCACGCTCTCCGATGAAAGCCGATTCCTGGAGGCGAACAATCCCAACGGTCAATTCAAGGTCATCCAGCCCCGCCAAAAAGATCTCAAGTACACCGTCGAGCATTTCAAAGATAAATTTTTCATCCTGACCAATGATCGGGCCAAGAATTTCAAGCTCGTGGAGACGCCTGTCGCCAAGCCGGGCAAAGAAAACTGGACGGATGTCATTCCCCACCGGGAGGACGTTCTCCTTGAGGATTTCGCCATCTTCAATAATTTCCTGGTCCTTCACGAGCGGAAAATGGGATTGCCGAAGCTCCGGATCATCGGCTGGGCCGACAAATCCGAACATTACCTGGATTTCGGCGAGGCGACCTACGCGGCCGGCCTTTCCACGAATCCCGAATTCGATACGGACGTCGTGCGATACAGATACGCCTCTCTGACCACGCCCAATTCGACGTTCGACTACAACATGAAGTCAAAGCAAAAAACGCTCTTGAAACAGGAAGAAGTCCTGGGCGGCTTCGACCCCAAAAATTATCATGCCGAAAGGCTCTATGCTGTGGCCAAGGACGGCGTCCAGGTTCCGATTTCGCTTGTCTACCGGGTCGGGTTCGAGAAGAACGGACAGGGTCCCTGCCTGCTCTACGGCTATGGATCATACGGGGCGAGCTCCGACCCTGGCTTCAGCTCGGCCCGGCTGAGCCTCCTCGACCGCGGCTTCGCCTATGCCATCGCCCATATCCGGGGAGGGCAGGAGATGGGGCGCTGGTGGTACGAAGACGGCAAGCTCCTCAAGAAGAAAAACACGTTCACGGATTTCATCGCCTGCGCCGAATACCTGATCGCCCAAAAATTCACGCGGCCCGAGAAGCTCTTCGCCATGGGCGGCAGCGCCGGCGGCCTGCTGATGGGCGCCGTGGTCAACATCCGGCCGGATCTTTTCAAGGGCGTGGTCGCCTCCGTTCCCTGGGTGGATGTCGTGACGACCATGCTCGACAGCTCCGTTCCCCTGACCACCAGCGAATACGATGAATGGGGGAATCCCAACACCAAAGAGTATTACGATTATATGCTGTCCTATTCGCCGTACGACAATGTCGAGAAAAAAGCCTATCCGGCCATGCTGGTGACGACGGGTCTGCAAGATTCTCAGGTCCAATACTGGGAGCCTGCCAAGTGGGTGGCTAAGCTGCGGGCGATGAAGACAGACAAGAATATCCTTCTGCTCGTCACCAACATGGAAGCCGGACACGGCGGCGCATCGGGACGGTTCCGGAGGCTGAAAGAGACGGCGCTCCAATACGCCTTCATGCTGGACCTGGCCGGAATAACGAAGTAAATAATGGGGACACACACTGTGTGTGTCCCCTTAATGAATGGGCAAGGAGGGCACATGAGTATTAAGTTTTCGATGGTCTGTTCAGTGATGAAGGCCGTTAGTTTGATTTCGTTGTTGCTGTTCGTCGTTTTCGCCCAGGCGGCGGTTTCCCAAGAGACCGAGGCCCAGAAAGGAGCACGTATGAAATGGTGGACCGAAGCGCGGTTCGGCATGTTCATCCACTGGGGGCTCTATGCCCAGGCCGCCCGCCACGAATGGGTCAAGAATCGTGAGCATATCAAGGACGAGGACTATCAAAAATACTTCGATGTCTTCAACCCCGACCTCTATGATCCCGCGGCATGGGCCCGGGCGGCCAGGAACGCCGGCATGAAATATTTCGTCATCACGACCAAGCACCACGAGGGATTCTGTCTCTGGGACTCCAAATACACGGATTACAAAGCGACCGAGACTCCCTACGGCAAAGACCTGATCAAGCCGCTGGTCAAGGCCATGCGCGACGAGGGGCTCAGGGTCGGATTCTATTATTCGCTCATCGACTGGCACCATCCCGAATACACGGTCGACCGCAATCATCCGATGTTTACCAACGCCGAGTTCCGCGAGAAAGCCAAGAACCGGGATATGAAAAAGTATGCCGAATATCTGCACAACCAGGTGCGCGAGATCTTGACCGAGTTCGCTCCGGTGGACTGTCTCTTTTTGGATTATTCTTTTCCCGGCAAGGACGGAAAGGGGAGGGACGACTGGCAATCTGAAAAGCTCCTCAAGATGATTCGGGAGCTCCAGCCGAACATCATCATCAATGACCGCCTGGATCTGCTCGACGTGCCGGGGGGCTGGGATTTCCGGACGCCCGAGCAGTTCATGCCGCGGGAGTGGGTCAAGATGAACGGGGTAAAGGTGCCCTGGGAGACCTGCCAAACATTCTCCGGCTCGTGGGGTTATTATCGGGACGAAGAGACCTGGAAAAGCGTCAGGCAGCTCGTCGTGATGCTCATCGAAACCGTGAGCAAGGGCGGCAACCTGTTGTTGAACGTCGGGCCGACGGCCCGCGGCACGTTCGACGAACGGGCTTCAGACAGGCTCAGCGGCATCGGGGAATGGACAAAGCTGAATGGCCGCTCGGTATATGGCTGCACCGAGGCGCCGGAGGAATTCAAAAAGCCGGCCAACTGCCTCCTGACCTATAATCCCCAGGCGAAACGGCTCTATGTCCACGTCCTGGAGTGGCCGATGGGGACGCTGTATCTGCAGGGTTTCGCCGGAAAGATTAAATACGCCCAGCTTCTCAATGACGCATCGGAGATCCGGTTCTCGGAAGAGAGCCGGCCGGCAGACCTGGGCTACACGGGATATCTGCCGGGCGATAAAAAGGAAGTACTTGGACCGGCAGTCATTCTCCGGCTGCCAGTCCAGCAGCCCAAAGTTGCCGTCCCCGTGATCGAGCTATTTTTAAAATAATTTAAAATAGGGGACACACACAGTGTGTGTCCCCTTAAAATATTCTTCCTGTCAATTTTTCAATTTTCTCTATAAATTTCTCATCGCCCAATGGTTTAGCATTGATCGCATGAGCTTTAAAACTTTTTGTTTCTAAATCGTCTTCTTTTTCTTTTAGATATACCTCCCAATCACCAATTTCCCCCGTCATGAAATTATTTGATATTAGTTCGTCTTTCTGGCCAAATATATGCGCTCTTGCGCTTGACCAGGGATATTCTTCAGCCTTTTCAACGATCCCAGCCCGAACTGGATTAAGTTCTACATAGCGGACAGCCGCATAGAGATATCGCTCATCCATTGGATAAGATAAAAATCTTCCCTGCCATAGATAGCCTTTCCATCCTTCTCGACTATTGATAATGTACGTATATTTCTGATGGGCTAATCCAAATCCTTTAGCAAAGCTCTTTTCATGGGCAGGGACGGCGATAAAATGAACGTGATTGCTCATTAAACAATAAGCCCAAAACTCAATTCTAGCCTCTTCGGCATACCGGGCTAAAAGCCTTAGATATGTTTTCCTGTCCTGATCGCAGAAAAAAATTTGTTGGCAGCGGTTGCCGCGCTGGATGATGTGATGCGGATATCCAGGAATTATGATACGAGCTTTTCTTGCCATCGCGAGTTAAGGTGTTTTTCCTAACCTAACTTATAGACGGCAAAATGAATCAGCTCTCTCATTGGGGACACACACAGTGTGTGTCCCCGTTCTATTTATAGTTCCTTGACGTAGATGTTCCGGAAATACGGCGGAGAGGCGCTGTCGTGGTTCTGGAGCCCGATATAGCCCTCGAGCGCAAAATCCTTGACCTTTCCGCCCGGCTTGGCATCCCAATCGAGGATGAGTTGCCCGTTCAATTCGATCTTGAGGTGTTTGCCTTTGAATTCAATCTTGAAGTGGTTCCATTCGCCCGTCGGCAAAGAGGCATTCATCTTCGCCGCTTCGACATCATAAGCCGCCCCGGTCACATGGATTCCCTCGCCCGCGTCATAGACCTGGATCTCGAAGGAATGATAGATGTAGTCGTCGCTGGTCGGGACTTCGGGAACCCGGATGAAGATCCCCGAGTTCGTCTCCTTCGTCGAGCACTTGAAGTCGCACTCGAGAATGAAATCCTTGTATTTCTTGCCGTACCAGAGCAGGCCCATGCCGCCCTGTCCCTTTAACACGCCCGTCTTCGGATCGACCTCGAAGTAGCCGGGGCCATAGTGGTTCCAGCCGTGCTTTTCGTAGCGGCCGCCGCTCTTTCTGAAGATCTGCTCGTAGCCCTCGTAATATGTGATGCTCTTGACATATTCGATGCTCTTTTGGATGGCCGGAATGGGATTGGCCACTTCCTTCTCGTTCTCGTATTCGATCGTCAGGAATCCGCTGTAGTCTTGGAGTGTCAGCTCGGCCAGAAGGTCGCGGATATTGCCTTTGCCCTGCCCCCAGGCCACGTCGTCCACGCCCGCGCCGTCGCCGTAATCGCTGCGGTCCTTGAGATGGACATCGTGGATCCGGCCTTCGAGGAGCTTGAACGCTTCTCGCGGGTCGTTCATGCCGCGCATCCAGTGCCCGTTGTCGGCGCAGGAGCCGATCCGCTCGTCCTTGCCCTTGACATGGTCATAGACGGTCTCGGGCAGGTAGTATTTGGTCTTCGGCGGATGGTTGTGGATGGCGATCTGGACGTTGTATTCCTTGACAAATTTTTCGAGGAGCGTGAAATCGTCATCCTCGGGCTCGGTCATGATCGTCCGGATGCCCATCTTGCGGGCGAAATTGAAGACCGGGCGCATGCTTTCCTCGGTCCTGCCGATTCCTACCACGCCGTAGGCGACAAGGGAAACGCCGGTTTCCTTGAGCTTGTCTTTGACCTTGGCCTGCAGCTCATCGGTCATGTTGTGGTCGAATTTGGCGTTGGGGAATTCCGTACCCAAGGCCTGTCCGGGAAAGGCTTGGACGTATTTGATGCCGAGGTCTTTGAGCTTGGCCAGGGTGTCGAAGAAGGTGAACCTCCGGAATGTCCAGCACTGCATGGAAATGGGGATCTTCTTGATCCGAACGTCTTTGTAGTTCGTCGTCTCCACGTATTTCTGGAGCTCGGACGGGATGTGCCGGATCTGCGTCGCCCCCGCCTGCTGGGCCGGTGCGGTTTGAATTGCAAGAAACATAAGAAAAGGAATAGCCACCAGCAGAATCAAAGATTTCTCTCTCATCTAATCCTCCTATCATCACGCTAAATAGTTGTCATTGTAAGCAACGATGCAGAGTGGGTGGCGCCGACCGGGGCGCCCCACGCCCGGAACGAAAATATTTGCGGATACCGTCCGATTTTAGAAACCTGAGCCCATAAACCCAAATATTTTCGTGAGGAGGTGGGGCTGGTCGGCGACAGGACCCACCTGCATATTGCCATCAATGCCAACCTTATTTCCCTTTCGGATTCCACGTCCCTTGGGCCACGGCCGGCACGAACGTGTCGAGACCCGGCGGCGGGAAGGGGATGGTGATCCCTTTTTCCGCGCTCATGTAAGCCGCCATGAGCAGCTCGGTGACGCTGACGCCGTCGCTGAAATTCTCTTCGGGCCGCTTGCCCGCCAGGAACGACTGGACCATGTGGCGGTTTTCGGCAATATAGCCGTACTCGGTCTCTTCGTTGGCCACCACCGGCATCAGCCCGATCTCGGCATTCTGCTTTTCGACCAGGTCTTCGCCTTCCTTACCCATGACGTTTCGGCTGAAGAAGACTTTGAGCCCGGAATCCAGCGTGTTGATCTGAAGCGAGTATTCCGGTCCTAACAGCTCCATGGTCAGCCGCAGACCGGCTCCGATATAACACCAGGACGTCGTCGTTTCGACGATGACCTTTTTCCCCTTTTTATCTTTATACTCCACGAGAGACCGGGCAAAATCTTCGGCCGGCCTCTTGAGATAGTCCGTCTTGCCTCCGCTGTTTTTGGCCAGGATCGCCGCGTAATGCGGCTCCTGCCATTTCAAGCAATTCATGTAGGCCGTGATGCTGACGGGCTTGAGAACATTGCGCGGCGCGCCGGGAGGCGTCAGCATGAACCGAGCCTCTTCGACCGAGTGGCACATCATGTCATTGAGCACGCCGCCGCCCTGGAGGGTGCCCTCCCAGAACCAGGGCATGTGAGGCCCGCTGTGCTCCTCGGCGGCCCGGGCGAGAAAGGGGGGGCCGGCAATGGCGGCGCCGCGCGACCAGACGATCTCTTTCCCCCTGACGACGGCGGGCGCAAAAACCTGGTTTTCCAAGTAGCCGTCGAGGAGATTGGCCTTTTTGACCAGCTCGAGCATCCGCCGCGCTTCCTTGACATTTCGGCCCAGCGGTTTTTCGCAGGTGACGCCGATGAGCTCGCCTTTTCCCTTGAGGACGGCATGGGCGATCTCCTCCATGACCTCGACGCGGGTATAGTTAGGAGCGCCGATCCAGAGCGCGTCGATGGCCGGGTCGGCGATCATATCCGATATCGATTTGTAGGCTTTGGCCTTGCCGACCTTGAGTTTCTTAGCCAGGGCCGCGGCCTCAGCCGCGCGCTTCTCGTCCGGGTCGAAGATGCCCAGGATGTCCGCGTCGCGGACGCCGACCCAGGAGCGGATGTGAAAGCGGGCGATGAAACCGCCGCCGATGATCCCGATGCCTAGATATTTCTTTTTCATCATTTCCTCCGACCTTTTAATTCCCCCCTAATTCTCTAGGGGGGTAGGGGCGACATTTTAAATCCCCCCTAATTGCCTAGGGGGGCAGGGGGGATAATAACGATTAAAATCTTAATTCTTTACTCCTTAGTCTTAATCCCCCTTGATTGACCAAGGGGGGTTGGGGGGATTAATAAATTTCGAATCTTTATTCTTCACTCCTATTCTTAATTCCCCCCTTAATTGCCCCAGGGGGAAGAAAATCCGGGGACACGTACCGAATTCCAGAGAATTCGGAACATGTCCCCATAATATTATGCCGGCGTTTCGGCCGCGGCTTTCTTCTCTTTGAACACGAGGACGAACACGAAAGCGCAGAGCAGAGTCAAGGCCGTCGGCACGAGAAACACGTTCCGCCAGTTCGTGGCCCCTTCTTTTGTGAAGAGCGATTGGATCCAGCCGGAGAAATTGCTCCCGACGAAATTGCCGAAGCCCAGGATGATGACGGCGATCAGGCTTTGGGCCGAGGCGCGGATGTCTTTGGGCGCGATCATGTCGACATAGATAAAGGCCGCCGTGAAGAAGAAGACGTAACAGAAGCCGTGGAGCGACAGCGAGGCGATGACCAGCCAGGCCGGCGTGCCGATGACAAAAATTATGTAGCGCAGCGGCCAGGCCAGGACTCCGATGATCATCGTCTTCTTGATGCCGTATTTGGGTAGGAAGTAGGGGAGGAGAAGGGCCATGACGAAAATCTCGGCGATCTGGGCGATCGTCATGACCATGGAGATCGCCGTGTTGCTGACTCCGATCACGGAGGAGGTGAGGAACGGCGCGGTCAGCACGTAATAGAACTGAAGCTCCGTGGCCACGACAAAAGCGATGATGGTGAAAATAAGGAAGTCTTTATTCTTGAGCATTTTGAGGGCTTCCAAAAAAGCCCAGGGCTTTGTGCCTTCCTTCTTCGGAGGAGTGTGGGGGAGGCTGAAAGCTAAAATGCCCATGAGGATCGAGAACAAACCTGCCAGAAAGAGCGTATCCCCCTTGACGGCGATTCCCGGCGTGGACTTGACCAGAAACCGCCAGCCCGCCAGTCCCCACCCTGCCGCGATCCAGCCGATCGTCCCCCAGACCCGGATCTTGCCGAAATCCTTTTCCGAATCCTTGAGGTGGATGAAGGCGATGGAGTTCGTCAAGGCCAGAGTTGGAGCATAGATCAGGCAATAGATGAGCATGACCCAGATCATGGCCGAGTAGGACGCGACGGCCGAGCCGAGGACGAGAAGCACGCCGCCGGCCAGCTGCATGAAAGCGATGACCTTTTGGGTCGGGAAGTAGCGGTCGGCTAGCTGCCCGCCGATGAACGGGGCGATGATCGTCGCGATCGGCAGCAGGCTGTAGATAAAGCCCGCCTGCCCGCCGCTGAAGCCGAGCGTGTTCATCAAATAGGCGGAGAGAACCGGGGCCCAGGCTCCCCATATGGCATACTCCAAGAACATCATAGTGCCGAGGCGGAATTTTGCGCTCATACCCTCCTCACTTTCAATTCAATGAAGAATTCATTGGCGATGATGAAGCGAAGCCAAAATATATAAATTTCGGCTCTTTGTCAAATGGGCTCAGGGCAAGCGCTTCATTAAAGGAGAAGGGGTCCTGTCGCCGACCAGCCCCATCATCCTCGCTGAAAAATTTGAGTATATATACAGGACTGCTGAATTAACAGCATGTTTCCCAAATTTTCGTCAGCTGCGGTGGCTGGGGCGCCCCGGTCGGCGCCACCCCACTTTTTTAATCGCGCATTGCCCCTCGCTAAAGAGAAGGGGAGAGAAACCATGCCCGCTCCGACCTTTCGAATCCCCCTTAATTCTCTAAGGGTGAAGGGGATTAATAATCTTGAAATCTTAAATCTTCTAACCTGCTTTTCTTAATTGCCCCTTGATTGGCCAAGGGGGCGCGGGAAATAATATTTAGGACCTTATTCGGCATGCCCCTCGCCCGGCTAAAAAAGAAAAAAATGAATGTTACGCGCTCTAGTTTGACTTCGAGCGGGAAAAATATTATCTTAGGCTCACGTCAGGGAAGCACAGGAATGAAATGTTCTCAATGTCAGTTTGAAAACCCCGGGGACACCCGCTTCTGCGGCAGCTGCGGGGCGCCCCTTCATCCTTCTAAGGAGAGCGTGTCGTCTCGCACGGAGACCATGCAGACGCCAAGGAAGGAACTCACCTCGGGAAGCACATTTGCCGGCCGCTTCCAGGTCATTGAAGAATTGGGAAAAGGCGGCATGGGCAAAGTCTACAAAGTCTTGGACAAGGACCTGGATGTGAAAATCGCCCTCAAACTCCTGAAGCCCGAGATCTCCTCCGATGAAGAGACGATTGCCCGTTTCCGGAACGAGCTCAAGGTCGCCCGCACCGTCACCCATAAAAATGTCTGCCGGATGTACGACTTCGGGAAGGCCGAGGGCACTTACTTTATCACGATGGAGTATGTTCCCGGCGAAGACCTCAAGAGCACGATCGCTAGAGTCGGGCAGTTGAGTGTCGGCAAGACGATAGCCGTCATCAAACAGGTCTGCGATGGATTGGCGGAAGCCCACCGGCTGGGCGTTGTCCACCGCGACCTCAAACCTCAGAACATCATGCTCGATCGTGAGGGCAACGCCCGCATCATGGACTTTGGTATCGCCAGGACCTTTCGGACAAAAGGCCTGACGGGCGGCAACGTGATGATTGGCACGCCCGAATACATGTCGCCCGAGCAGGTGGAAGGGAAAGACATCGATAAGCGATCGGATATCTATTCTCTCGGCATCGTTCTTTTCGAAATGCTGACGGGTAGAATTCCCTTTGAGGGCGAATCCGTTTTTAGCGTTGCCTTGAAGCAGGAAACCCAGCCGCCCCCCGACCCGAGGACGATCAACAGCCAGATTCCCGAAGATTTCAGCCGGCTAGTTCTCAAGTGCCTGGAAAAAGATAGAGTCAAGAGGTTCCAGAGCGCTGAAGAGGTATTGGGTGAACTGGCCAAGATTGAAAAAGGCGTCCCCACGACAGAGCGGGTGATTCCCCGACCCACGCGCCTCACTTCGAGGGAAATCACGGTCAGGTTTACTTTGAAAAAGCTTTTTATCCCTGCCCTAGTCGTCATAGCCGTCATTGCGGCAGGGTTGCTCGCCCTCTTCTTAATCCCCAAAAAAGAGCCGGCCAGACGTTCTATCGCCGTCATCAGTTTCAAGAATCAAACCGGCGACAAGGCCTT
>Ga0315295_10003113_pt1 | contig 14098 bp, 11 predicted proteins | sample YL17G14_0_MG_FD_204453 | JGI IMG/M metagenome (GOLD analysis project Ga0315295, IMG submission 204453) | Sediment microbial communities from Yellowstone Lake, YNP, Wyoming, USA - YL17G14_0 | ecosystem: Environmental > Aquatic > Freshwater > Lake > Sediment | place: USA: Wyoming | collected...
TCCATTACCAGTTCCATTTGTCGGAGTAACCGTCAGCCAGTCTGCATTATCAGATACTGTCCAGCTTGTATTTGATGTTATGGTAAAGGTTGTGCTTCCTGCCTCCGGTCCTACATCCTTAGAGGGGGGATTTACAGCAGAGTTAATAATATCATTTGATGCTACCCAATTGGCTGGATCATTATTATCCAGGTCAGGGGTAATGAGTTTCAGGTAATAACCATTCCCGTCTGCATTAGGCCATGGAATTGTATCAGAATAATATACATTGTCAATTATATTTCCGAAACAATCTACCAGAACAAGGTTCTCACCTTTGTTAGATAAGTTTCTCGTAAACTGGCCAAATGGTGCAACGTTGTATTTCGATTTAAAGACTTGGGAGTTGCCAGCAAGAATTATTGAAGAATTAGGATCCATATTAGAATTTGGCGGAAACTGGAAAATAAAACCTGTTCCAGCAAAATAAATACCATCAAGGCTTACAGTCTTATCTCCGTTATTAGTGATCTCAAGATATTCCTGTTTGTCTTCGTCGGGAAATGTGACTGTTACTGAAGGATGGTACATTATTTTTGTTATCACCAGAGGAGGTAAATCAACATTGATACAGGAGGTATAAGAGCCCAGATTAGTTGTTATCCAGGAGATTCGGTCGTTCAGGAAAGTCTTGACAGCTTCGATGGGCTGCTGAAAGTTTCCGTTTTTTACCCACAGAGCGTTGTCTCTTGTGACTGCTTCAGTAATATTCAGGACCGTCCGATCAATAAATGCACTGATTGTGTCAGAATTTAATGGCTGGCCTGGCTGAATCAGCTCATTCCATCTTTTGGAGAGGTAACATCTGAACTGAGCGTTATCGAAAAGGTTTTTCCAGAATCCGGATCCTTCATTATCTCCACTCGTAAATTGCCAGATATCTGCTTTACTCCTGTCTAATCCCCAAAAGAACAAATCGTTGCCAAAAGTAAGGTCATTATCCCAGATTGGCCCTGCCCTGAGTTTTCCATTCCTGTCCTTATGAAAAAAAGTACTATACTGGTAAGCATCTACATTTGAAGAAAGTTCACTTATTATAATAAAATCAATAAATGAAGGGATATCAATAACTGAGGGAAATCCATTTGTTAATGAAACATTCTGGGCAGACGCAGTCGTCTCCAGATCCATAAACCGGGAATGAATGTACTCATTCTGGCTTACGGTGACATTTTCGGGCTTGGGCAGTACATGGATGTAATCTACGATTGCTCCGCTCCAGCTGTACATTTGCCATGACACCGGATCACCACCGGTGGTTTTATCAGCCTTGGTGATATATCCTCCAGTAACATCCGGGAAGGAATTGTCACTCTTGCTGATTTTCGTAACATCCACTCTGTTTATATCTGCTTTGATTTTTTCCTGAAGCAGATAGAGTCCTTTATATTCAGTATTAATGATCAACTCACAATATGCAGTTCTGGAAGCATATTCTCCGATCTTCCTCGACAGGTTATAACAGAGGTAATCCAGAATAAAGGCTGAATCGAACACCATTCCGTTAAGTATCCAGTCGTTTTCATCAGGCATTCCCAGCAGGCTTACATTATTATCGGTTACATTATCTGCTTTCTTGGTCGAAAATCCGTACTGTTTCTTGTCTGTTTCCTGTGTGGATGATCCCCTTAATTCAATGTCTATTCTTCCGTCATAGTTAAGATATTGCGAGTTATCCTGATCAGTTAAATAGTTTCTTTCTCCGGGGCCTCTGTTTATTATTTTCATAGTGGCTAGGATCCTTGGGGCATCGAGTATAGTGGCTCCGTTATCAGTGTTGATTACAATTATGGGTAGATTACTGTCAGTCAGGATCTGGCCACTGGCGGATCCTGAAAGAACCATTAACAGGAAAATTATTGTTAAATTCTGCCTCATTTTAAACTATTACATAACAAAGTTATAGCAATAGAGAGCCATGCTCAAGCTTTTTAAAAGTCGACAAATTAAATTATATTTTATATATTATTTTGATGATCGGTCTTCCCGGATCAGGCAAGAGGATGCTGGCAAAGCGTATAGGTACTATTTAGTCTTAAATTGGTTGTCGTATTTTAAAAGAAATATTATAAGACCTTTTTACTTGCTATGAAGCAAATAAACATATATCAATATTATTCTTGAATATGTGATAGCACTATCCTTTAAAACTTTGAACCGATATAAAGCATAACTATATAAGTTGACAAGGCAGCGGTGAATGTTGTATGCACTGGAATACTTAAGAAATAGGTAATTGAATGAAGAAATGCTTGAGAGGGTAATAACCGGTGAAAAGGGTATCAACTATAACATACCAAGGATTTTTAATGTAACTCTGTCTTTATAATTGACTTACAAAGGTGCCTTCGACACGCTCCCCATTAAATATTTTACCTAGAACATTTTCAGTAAACCCACTTCCAATAAAACATCTTTTGCAGAAATAAGATATTTTTAAAGCTAACTCAGCTTTCTTTCTCATGCCACCACTTACATCAGTACTGTCATTATCTGACCATCTTATTTTAGTCATTTTATCAGGAGTCAGTTTCTTAATAATTGCATGATTATCATACTCTCCCATCGCTTTCCTATCCAGATATATACCTTTGACGTTGCTTAAAAATATTACATTTTCAGGCTCAAGTGTCTTAGCCAGTAAAAAGGTTATTAAATCACTTGAAATAACTTTAAAGCTTCCATCCGGTCTGGGAATTAAATCGCCATATAAAACAGGGACAATTTCATTCTTTAGCAGGTCCAGTATGGTTGTTCCTGACTTCCTGATGTGACAAAGTTCTGACTGATCATTGTAATAATTTAAAATTTCAAGTGGGATTGCAGGTATTGACGCAGAGATAAGTGTACTTACGATGTCCTGATTCAACTGCCTTATTCTGCCCTTTATTGCAAGTGCTAATAGGTTATCTTCCTTTGGAATTATTCCGCTTTTAACATAGCCATATTTAATTGCAGGCGGTTTTCCAACATAGCCTGTACCATGAATCAAAATGGAGCCTTTGTGGAAAGGATAGAATTCTTTTGCTAACCTTTCTGTATTTCTTAGATTGAAATGGTTTTCAGAACAATTATCTGATATTACGGAACCTCCAAATTTGATAATATTGATTTTCATTCTTAATTAATTAAAATCCAGCACCTTTATTAGATTTTTCTTTCAACTACATACCAGGCAAGATCAATAAGAAGCTCTTTATACTCATTAGATAATTTTGTTTTCAGAATGTTCATGCAAGCTTTTTCAACGAATAAATTTGCCTTCTCTTTAACTACATTAAATGAATCATGTTTTTCTAAAATACTGATTGCTTCCTGCAGGATAAATGGATCAGTCTCTTTGCTGTCCAGAATTTTCAGTAATCTGGTACAATCTGAATCTGATGCCACTTTTATTGTGTGAAGAACAAGTGGGGATCTTTTACCTTCAGTAATATCTTCTCCAATTATTTTACCCCAATTTTCTGATCCAGGCTTTAAATTCAGGATATCATCTATGAACTGAAAGGCAACACCTATCATTGAACCATACTGAAAGATACTCTTTAGATCAGAGTCATCGGCTCCACCAGCAATAGCGCCAATCCTGGCTGCATGCCGATAGGTATATGATGAAGACCTGAAGATTATATGCTGAATATATTGATCTTCCTTAATCTCATTAATTCTTTCCTTTGTCCATCCAAGGTCAAGCGCTGATCCAATACTAGTAATATAATGTTCCCACAGAAGTGCCTCAAATAATTTTATTTTCTGGTTATTATCAAGAATTAGCAAATCACTCTGAAGTAACCGAAAAGTGAAAAAAGTCATTGTCGAGCTTGCATTCGCTGCCCGTGGGATTCCATAAACAAGATGAGCGCATGGATTGCCTCTACGAAGCTGTGATGAATCCGCTATATCATCCAGTATTAATGAACATGAATGTATAATCTCTGAAATTGCCAATAAAGGTTTAAACTGGTTGGAGTTTTTCCCATAACCTTCAATGAATATACAGCTTATCAGGGGGCGAAACAATTTTCCACTAACTTTAATATACTGGCACATTGGTTTATATAGTGCTTCATTCAGCTTCTGCAAGTCGAAAGAATAACCATCTTGTCCCAAAGCTATCCGGAGTAGGTCAATATTAAAATATTCGGGAATGGTTTCAAGTATTGTATCCTTAAGGAAATTTATCTTTGATGTATAATAGTTTCTTAAAGCAGGTCGCATCCAAAATTGAAAATCCTCTTTCAATTTATGGTTCAAGTTTTTAATGGACATTAACTTCCGGATTAAATCGGTTATTTAATTACCAGATAATCACAATAAGAATTTATCAATTCTTTAAACCTGCTTTCTATAGGAAGAAGATTGAGAGCGCCATCTGAAATTCTTTTAAATTCAATAATTTGCTCCTTAGCGTATTGAACAGATCCTGCTCTTCCAATGAACTCGACTAAATCTTCAACTGAATATTTTTTTTGAGAATCAGAAATGTCATTGAATTTATTAGCTGCATGGATGAAAAGAAAATTACTTAATGGATTAAAATGATTTGTTCTATTAAGTTCTATTTGCATTCTTTCATATGATAATAAATCTTTCTCTATTTGGATGGCGATAATCCTGTTTTCTTCAAATCTGTTCAAGACTGAAACAAGAAATTTATCGTGGCTTCTTTCATTGAATATTAACCATAAGTCAGCAGCGAATTTTAAAAATCCTTTATTTAATAAAGATACCGCTCCATAATACTCCTTAAGGTCTGCAGGTATTTTTTTTGATTGTTCCCAGAACAACTTTAATCCATTTCCAAACAGTGAATTGAAGATATTCGTTGTAAAACTTTCATATAGTTTAAGTAATTTCTCTGGATCCAGGTCTAATCTGTGAAAAAGCAGATTATGAGATGGAAGAGTAAGGAGAGCAATAGAGACGTTGCCTGCAATTGAAATGTCGAGGGATGAAATTCCATCAGATTTATGGCCATTCTTATTTGCCCAGTCTGTTATGTTCAGAAAAATTTCATTGCTTATTTCAAAATAAATTGGAAAACCTAATATCGGGATGAATTTTTTAAGTTCCTGCCCTGCCGCTTCCAGGAAAAGACAAATGTCCAGACAAATAATCTTTTCGGTTCTCCTATTCAGGTACTTTTGAACAATATCGAAAAAAGTCTTTTGAAGTGTAGTAAAATCCCAGCTAAGATCAACCCGCCCTACAATATGGTTCATTGACTCAACCGTACATGTAAGTGGAATTATGCTTTCAATTGATTTTTCAATCAGAGCTTTTTTCTTTAAATAATAATCATTTAGAGGTTTGCTGATATAGGACATTATCAGGTAATTAACAAAATTAAGATTTAAACTTTTACAATAGTATGTGTCATAAATTCTTTTATTTTAATTTCTGATAGTTTAGTTGTCCTGTCTTCATTTTCACATACAGCACCTCGTATACCGATGATATCGGGATTTAACCGTGATAATAATTCCAGATGTATACTCTTTATTGATCCCGCTAATGCGACTTGCAGACCATTATCATGTGCAAGGTTTATAAAACTTCTGATCTCATCACAATTCATCGCATCAAATAAGGTTTTTCCATCTTTTATTGCAGTATCAACCATCACCACATCTGCTCCTGAATTCTTTGCAGCCTTAGTTAGAATTTCAGGAGAACCTCCCCCGAATCTGTTATAATCTGCGTACCCAGCAGCTACAACAATTGCATTCATATTTACCATTTTGACGGAATTCACAATACTAGTCATCAAATGCAATGCTTCACCGTAATTCTTAATCCCGAACAATCCAGCTTTAATATAATCAGCACCGCATGAAGCAGCCCCATAAGCAGCCAATGATGCTGTACCGGGCTTATAGGCCAGATCACCCAGAGTTGCACTGCTTAAAATTGCTGATCCCTTTAATTCGTGCACAATTTCTTTTAATTTCCATGGAAATTGTGCACCAAGTGATCCTTCTTCAGGATTTTTAATATCAATTATATCAGGATTTGCCCTTAACGCAATCTTTGCCTCTTCAATTGAAACAACACTTATCAGTACTTTCATCCGGTGATCTGTTAATTCAATAATTAAATTTCAGCATGTTTATATTTATGACATCCTGTTTTCTTCATCCTTTCCAGAGAATCACTTATCGAAGGTTTAAGAACGTTCCCCATTTTTTGCCTGCAAAATGGGCAAATATGTATATCTCCATCTGTATCAACATACAAATATCTGCTTCCGCTTCCAAAACATCCTATTCGTCTTTGATGATAACCATGATATGATACTGCCGGCATAGCACTGAATTCATGTGAGAAATTCATTTTTAAATAAAACTTTTCTAAAATCAATTCCTGTTCCCTGGTTAATGCAACATCTTTTCCTGCAAACCGGCCAACTGACCGTGGTTCAATTAATAAAATGAATGCAGCGCCTAATTTCTTGACAAGACTGGCATACCTAATCAGATTATCATAAGTTGTAAATTCTTTTGTTGGGCATAATAAAAATACTACTACCAGTCCTGCTATATGTGCGTTTTCAACTGCTTTAATAACCCATTCAAAGGAGTCTTGAGTGCCACGAAAAATATTATGCTTTTCAGGATCGTAATGATCGAGACTTATTGCCATCCCTATCAATCCTGCATTTTTAAGGTCAATTGCTCTCTCTAAGGTCAATTTGTATCCCGATGTAACAATCCAGAAATCGGTATCCGGTTTGGCTGATTTTAGTAATTCAATCATATCATCATACCTCGACAGAGGTTCTCCTCCACTTAACTGGATCTGTGCTACACCTTTACCTTTACTTTGAAAATAATTAACAATTTCTTTCAGATCTTCAAGAGATAATTTGTCTTCTTTATTTAGCTCATCCCATTCGTAACAGTGTCTACAGTTTAAGCTACACATTTTAGTTATAGCAATTATTACAGAATTCAAATATTCCTTAGATTCACGAAAGGGGTAAATCCTGTTCATCTCACTTTCATTGAAATTATTAAAAGCCTTTGAAGGCCATCCCGGTGAATGCATATCCCAATAGTATTGCTTCCCGATATGAATTAACTTTAGAGTATTATAATTACCCATATAATGTTTTCGGAGTGATTCAAGTTTTTTTAAAACTAGGATTACTTTTAACGGGGCGTAATAATTTTTTAAAGCAAGGTATATGACGGTTAGCCGGATCAACATTCCAATTAAATACATCTTAATTCCTGTTACAACCGGTGGGTGCCGATCGGGAAATATCAGTAAATCACTTGTTGGTATGCTCTGTTCAATTTCTGCTTCCACAGGAGCTTTAGTTAATTATAGATTTATGAAGCTTAATTCTGTAATCTGAAACCTACTTTCATCTAGCAGCTGTTGTAATTCCGTTTTTCATGAGCGTCCTTTCATATTCCTGAAAAGAAAATGCAGTTAATGAATGAGAATTTCGTAATGAAAACAAATAGCGCCAGTCAGGTTTGTTTGTATATTCTCTAATGGCTTCATAATATCCCTTTGAGTGAAGAAAAACTGTTAGTTCTTCATTTTTGTCATTGAGTAAAATTTGTTCAGGAATACTATATGAGAAATAAGCCTCATCTCCAATTGTGGTCTGCTCTAAATAGTTTTTGTCATCATAAGAAAGTATGCTCGTCAGGTCCTTTCCTGTGTTATCAACGACAGAGTCAGGCTTAAGAGTTGTTACCTCCAAAGGAATATTCTCAGAAAAATCCATACCCGCATAATCCAACTCCCAGAACATAAAGCCTGATTCCAGTTTTATCCTGATCTCTCCTGAACCCGCATTGGAAAGATCTATTGGCATAACCAGATCACGGTTCCCTAAGGGACCAACAACATTATAGAAATCAATAAACTCCCAACCATTACCTGTTTCAATAAACACAGAAAGTGGAATATCCTGATCCAATATCCTTTTAATCTGTTTTTTTGTTGGGACCTGCTTTTGCCTATCATTCCATTTATTATAATAAGTTCCAAAAAGTTCAGTGAATTTTCCATAAGCATAATCAGCCCATAAAGAGTTCTTCGCAGAGATAACCAGTTTCCCGGTTTTAGAATTATTTTGATTGTCAAATGTGAGAATTAGACCATTTAAAGAACTTGAGGTGTTGCACTCGTTAAAGAGAAACAGACTGCTGTCTTTTTCAATTATGGAATTTATATAATTTTCTTTATTCAAAGAAATAGCCGATAAGGGTTTTTGGACTGCAGATATTGTTTGAATCTGACCATATTTGTCTAAAAGCACAGAACTGTTTTTGGGATGGTGAATGACTTGTAATTCAGCCATGTTAGTAAACTGACGTTCTTTCAACTCATTGGATATTATCAACAAAAATCTATCGTTAACAGGTTTAATCCCCGGGAGTGGCATGTAATCATCCCTTTCCAATGAAGGATAAGTTGCACCTCCATAGATTTCTCCTGCAAAGGCGTAAGCATTTCCATCGTAATTATAAACAAACGGGCAGGATGATTTTGTCAATAATACTATAATCCCAATTATTGCGAGAACGCCAATTGCAGCCACAGTACTCCCCAATATCCAAGATCCGGCAGTAGCACCTTTATCTTTGTCATAAATCTCTATTTTCTGGATGGCTTTCAATGGAAAGGATACTTTATCTCCACTTGTTTCAGAATATTCTGTTACATAAATATGCACGTCACTCAGCAGATATGATTCATTCGGTATGCCTGATTTCTTATAACGGTTGGCAGATTCTGTTTTCACCGGCCGGGATCTTTCATGACCAATTAGGGTGGAAATTGATCCTGAAACAGAATCCTGATCAACACTTAAATCTGTAAAGTGCCATACTTTATCATCAAGATGCAGGATAATGAATTTATTTTCAGCCTGCATTTTGCTGATTGTAATCTCGGGAGGACCGACAGATTTGGTCACCTTGAAGTAATAACATCCGTTTATCGTTGTCATAAACGAAAAAACCATTAACAAAGCAAATGGTTTGGAAATCCATGATAGACGAAATACTTTAAACATTTTATTGAATATTTTATAAATAAGAAAACAGTATTTTTTTTGTCAAGTTTTTCAGAATCCGAATGAAAGACTTAATTGAGGGCAGAGAAAAGTTAAAAATGGCAATATTGAAGTATCTATTCTACCTGTAATCTGGAAGTGATCGCCTAAATAAAGTCCTTCCGTTATGTTCCACATGAGACTTGTAGCAAAAACAGGATTAGTTTTAAATCCATCAGGATAATTGTAAATGCTGGTGTCTTCCTTTCTGTAGGTGCCAAGCAAGACTGATAACCCTGTTGAAAATCTTAAACTGTTGGTTCTGACCACGGAACTATTGAAAGGATAAGAGTTGACTCCCATCCTGACAAAAAAGTAATACGGATCAAAAGTGGTGTGACGTAAGGGATTACGATCCCCATCCCATGGGTTGTCCCTTGCTTTTACATTAATATTAATAAACAATCCCGCAACAATACTTGACCTACCAGTTTTGGAAATTCTTTCGTAATCAAAGTTCAGTTTGCCCCATAATAAATTAATGATTTGGAGATTAAAATAGTTCCGGTTTAAATGTTTTGGTTGTAATTCCTCAATCCTGGCTAGATCTGTAAAATCAAGAGATTGCCCATCTCTATATTTAAGACTGTCAAGGGCTGATTTACTCAAATAAAAGATTTTCTCAAGGGAGTCTTCCGGAATCTTATATGTTATAGTATTTCCGTTAAAGTTTATAACATTGACCTGTAGGATTGTAGAGTCTTTTTTATATAATATGTCCTGGGTGAAAACTTGCACTGAAATTGACATAAGGAAGAAAAACAAAACACTAGTAAATTTAAAAATATTCATAACAAGGGCTTTTATTATCAAATTTACACCTTGTTTCGACCAAAGTCAAGTTTCTTTTAATTTGTAAGAAGGTAATAGTATTCAAAGATTGTTCTGGAATATGTTTTAAAGACTTTTTATAACAGATCATCTTTTACCGACCTTTTCCTTTACCATCCCGACAAAATGTCCCGGAATCGACCAGAATCAAACTGGTGGAGTTTGGCGGTAAAATGATAATATCAACCTGTTTTGAGAAAAGAATAAAACCTCCTGGAACCTGATACGAAGTGTAAAATCCGTCCTTCTTTGACCACTATAATCCGGTCTGATAAAACAATTCATACATAACAAAACAACAAAGATTTGAATTTGGATTGATGTAATCATTTTGATTTGGCTTAATATCGGCAAGATCAGTGGCTTTTAAAGTATACACCCCTGTCTGTAAGGATTTATTTGACTTTGACTCTTTGCTGGTGTAACTTTGATAATTGTTAAGATTATTATTTGACATAAAATGATTTAGGTCTTTCATATAATTAGTGATTATCATGAAAACAAAACTATTCCTTTTATTATTATCTGTGTCCGTAGCATCATGTACTACCAAAACTTCTAATAGTCTGACTGGTCAGGAAGAGTCGGCTTTACGACAAGCTATCAAAAACGATACTTTATTTGCATCATGGGTCGAGGATACTTCTAATGCCATTAAAATCTATAAGCAATATAAGGTCAATGTTATGAAGTCGGATTCCTTATGGGAAAGTGATCAACAGAGATTAAAAAAAACAGAAGATTTTGGCTATACAAGTAAATTTGAATTAATTCCTCTTGTCGAGAATTTATATGGAGATACAACCTTCAGAAAAGCCGAAGGAGTATCTTACCTTATCCAAACTGATCATTCGACAATACTTTTTGATACAGGTATTGATGATGATTCTACAATGTGTGTCCTTCGCTACAATCTTGATAAACTGGGTATTGATATCAGCAAAATAGATGCCATTTTTATATCACATAACCACGGAGATCATCAAAATAACTGGAAGTGGATCGACGACAAGACTTTTGTAACCTCAGAAAATGTGAACATTCTGCCAGGTATTAAAATATATGTGCCCAGGAACGATCTTAATCTTAAAATACCTACTGTTTTTTCAAAAGATCCTGTTAAACTAAGTGAAGGAGTTTACACAACGGGGATTATTGGGGCACCAATGTTCTTTTCATTCTCTCAGGAGCAAGGATTAATGTTTCATGTTAAAGATAAAGGAATTGTAATCGTTTCAGGTTGCGGACATCAGACTATTGAAAAAATATTTTTACGCTGCGATAGAATAACAAATATACCAATATATGGTCTTCTTGGGGGATTGCATTTCCCTGTAGACGGTGACTCAGAAAAATATATGGGTTATTATATTACTGGCAAGTTACCCTGGGTACCATTTACCCTGAATGATGTAAATAAAAAAATCGGATTGATTAAAAAGCGAAATTTAAAATTAGTAGGCCTATCAACGCATGATAGTTCACCAACAGCGGTTGAAGCATTTAAAACAACTTTTTCAAAAGAATATCAAGATTTAAGAGTAGGTGAGCGGATAGTGCTAGAATGATATTAGGGATAAATAGTTTAGTAGTATTTCACTTAAAGAATCTTCCAGACATTCTATCAAAACACCTCTTTTTCGTCAAAAACCTGGCACCAAACTGGCACCGACAAAAAAACACTTACAATTTGGTTTTGTAAATGTTTGACTTTCTTCAAAATCCGTCCTTCTTTGACCACTTCAAAAGAAGGTCTGATAACACAAAACATAAATAACAAATCAAGGATTTAAATCCCGATTCCAACGGCTAATAACATATAAAAAACTTCGTAATTGGTCAATTATGCCTACCTTAGTAGATATTTAATAAAATCATCATTAATTAATTGGTATTCAGTAAAATTAGTTACAAACTCATTTCCATTTCAGTTAATAATAGTACCATGCGTAATCCATTTTCGATTCTATTAATGATATTTACCTTGACAGCAGTAGGACAAGATACTTTAAAGTCAGATAAAATAATTGGTTGGGATAATCATTTCAAATCCAGATATGGTAAATACATAGGGATAAAGTATCCTGATTTTGCTGTTAACCTCCCTGATAAGGTGTCATTCTCAAATAAAAATCTTGATAATAAAGTAGTATTTATAAACTTCTGGTTTTCTCAATGTGCCCCTTGTATTGGAGAAATAGAGGGATTGAATGGAATGTTTAATTCATTAAAGGACAGATCCGATTTCCTTTTTGTTTCCTTTACATTCGATTCTGATGACCTAATAAAGACCTCTGTTGAAAAATATAATATCCAGTATAAAGTAATTCACCTTGAGAAAACAGAATTCACCAGGTTGAACTTCGGTAATCCCAATCCAACAAATGTAATCCTCGATAAAAACGGGATTATCAAATATTTTACTGTCGGAGGAGCTGATAAAATTTATCAGAATGAGATCATTATGAAAATATATTATCCAAAAATCCTCGGTTTACTTTGATACACCTAAATTTGAAATCCGTCCTTCTTTGAGCACTTCAAAAACAGGTCTGATAAAACTTAACATACATCAAGAGACAACAAGGATGTAACTCTGTGTTTGGTGGTTATTTTGGGAGGGCTTGCTTTGGTATAAGCAACTGGCTTTTCCATTAAACTTTACTTCTTTGTTTGATTCATTTTCTTCAAATAATCATGATATATAATCAGATCTTTCTTGGGAAATGCTGCTCCATGAGAAGGATAGATTTCCCTTGCTGAGCTTTCAATCATCCTATTCCACGATTTCTTATAATCTTCTAAATTCTCAATCCAAATAATATTTCTCTTAATACTCGGAAATCCATTCATGCTTGCGTCTCCACAAAGTAATATACCATCATTTGTCAGTAATCCGATTAAATCACTTGTATGCCCTGGAAGAGAAATTATCTCAAGTTCTATTCCCATTTCTTTAAAGAACTGATTTTCCCCATTCCACAATAAGGTATTATTATCGACTTTAACAACAGGAAATTCATGTTTCCCTTTACCCAGTAAACTCATGAGGCCAAAAAAAGATTTAGCCAATAAATTCGGATAACCACCATCATAGTTATTGTGGCCTACTAATAATCTTTCAGGAGATTCACAATGCATAATTAATTTCGCATCTGTATTACGGATTAACTCATTTAAGAAACCTACATGGTCATCATGAGCATGTGTGATAAAAATAAATTTAATTTCTTCAAAAGAAATTCTGTGTTCTTTGAGTTTCTTGCAGAAACGATTAAAATTTCCCGCATAGCCCGTATCTACAACAATATAACCTTTTGAAGTTTTGATAATATAATTGTTTACCGTAAAGTCTCCAACATTAATAATTTCCATACACAATTCATTTTAGTAATTCACTCATTACGAATAATATGAATTAAGAGCTTTAACAAATTCGCTCACCCACCTGTCATGTTTATTATCCTTTTGACGGTAAGAGATAAAGATGTCGTAATTATTTCCTTCAATAATGCTTGACATCAGTGGATTATTTATTTCAAAATCAAAGTTAAACCTTGTTTAGATCAAAATCAATTTTCTTTCAGTTTGTGAGAAAGTTATGATCAAGATGTGATAAGAATGATGGTAACTTCGACCGACCTTAGTTTAAATGTAAAAAGAGTATCAAAAAACCAGCTACAGCGACAATCTGATTATTATTTATGTGATGGATAAGATTTATTTGACATTTGCTTTTTTAGGGTGTAATTTTACATTAAAAGATACAATATCAAGGGAGGGTAAAAAGCAAGCTTAAAATCCTTTTGGAGTAAGAGCATGTCATGATCTTCATCTATTGAGATAGATTTTTTGAATACACGGATTTTCACAAACTGACTTTATCTCCAATTGATTACATCGATTTCAGTTTTTTCTAACCTAAAATTGAGTAATGATGGAAAATAATTTGAAATTGGATCCTGCTAGTTACTTTAGAATGCCCTTTATAATGGGGCCACTTTGGAAGGGGGAAAATCCACAATTTTTTTACCCCCAGACTGAAGTAATTGTTCTTCAATATCTAACTGATAATAACGCAATAAACTCACTATTGCCCAGTTGTTTTAAACATGGCGAAGAACCATTGGTAACCGTAATTTTCGGGTACCA
>Ga0315295_10003114_pt1 | contig 14091 bp, 8 predicted proteins | sample YL17G14_0_MG_FD_204453 | JGI IMG/M metagenome (GOLD analysis project Ga0315295, IMG submission 204453) | Sediment microbial communities from Yellowstone Lake, YNP, Wyoming, USA - YL17G14_0 | ecosystem: Environmental > Aquatic > Freshwater > Lake > Sediment | place: USA: Wyoming | collected...
GGCCCGGCGATTCCGAACATGCCCCGGGGCATGTTGAGACGCACGCCTGCCAAGTCGCCCCGGGGCGAGTTGAGACGCAGGTCGGTCTATCCGCCCCGGGGCGGACGGGCACTCCCGTTCCGCCCACCCGCCTGATTCCGACTGCCCCCGACCGCTACACGCTCCAGGTCACGGTGTCGAAGGCCACGCACGACAAGCTCCGCCATGCCCAGGCTCTGCTGGGGCACCAGGTGCCCTCCGGCGAGGTTGCCGAGGTGCTGGACCGCGCCCTCGACGCGCTGATTGCCCAGTTGGAGCGCCGCAAGTTCGCCGCTACCAGCAGCCCGCGGCCCCGACCGCAGCGCCACAGCACCAACCCGCGGCATATCCCGGGCGAGGTCAAGCGCGCGGTCTGGGAGCGCGACGGCGGCCAGTGCACGTTCGTGAGCGAGTCGGGCCACCGTTGTCCGGCCCGCAGCCGGCTGGAGTTCGACCACGCCGAGCCGGTGGCGCGCGGGGGCCGCGCGACGGTGGAGGGCATCCGCCTGCGCTGCCGCGCCCACAATCAGCTGGCGGCCGAGCAGGCCTTCGGCGCCGCGTTCATGGAGCGGAAGCGTCGGCGGGCCTGCGAGGCATCCGCGGCCCCGGGCCATCTCACGGTCGAGTCCGCCGCATCTGCCCTTTACGGGTCGCCCAATTCAGCGTAGGCTCCACATCGCTGAATAAGCCGATTCGCTATTCTCGGATCCGTGAATAAGGGCAAGCGATGAAGCGCACGCTTCAGGGCAACTACGTCTCGAGTGTGGTGGCAGGGGAGGCCGTCCGAGCCTTCGTCCCGAGCCCATTGCCCCCCACGCCTGCGCTGGCCCTCGACCACGCGACGCGCGACCGACTCGACCGGGCCCATCTCGCCGTCGGCCGGCTCGACGGGGTCTCGGCTCTCCTGCCGGACACGAGGCTGTTCCTGTACATGTACGTCCGCAAGGAGGCCGTACTCTCCTCGCAGATCGAAGGTACGCAGTCCACGCTGTCGGATCTGCTGCTCTTCGAGCTGGAAGAAGCGCCAGGGGTCCCCTTCGACGACGTCGTCGAGGTGTCGAACTACGTGGTCGCGCTCGAGCACGGGCTGGCGCGTGTGCGAGGCGGCTTCCCGCTCTCCAACCGACTGATCCGCGAGATCCACGAGATCCTCCTGTCACGTGGCCGCGGGCAGAGCAAGGCGCCGGGCGAGTTCCGGCGCTCGCAGAACTGGATCGGTGGCAGCCGTCCGGGCAACGCGCGCTTCGTGCCCCCGCCGCCGGACGCCGTGGCGGAGTCCATGGGGCGGCTGGAACGGTTCCTCCACGACGAGCCGGAGCGCACGCCCACGCTGCTCAAGGCGGCATTGGCGCACGTCCAGTTCGAAACGATCCACCCGTTCCTCGACGGCAACGGGCGCGTGGGCCGTCTGCTCATCCCGCTGCTCCTATGCGTCGAGGGCGTGCTGCGCGAGCCGCTGCTCTACCTGAGCCTGTTCTTCAAGCAGCGCCGGGCCGACTACTATGAGTTGCTGAACGGCGTACGCAGCGAGGGTGACTGGGAGAGCTGGGTCGACTTCTTCGCGGCGGGCATCGAAGAGACTGCGAACGCGGCGGTCAGCGCGGCGCATCGCATCGTGGCGATGGCCCAGGAGGACCGTGCGCGCATCCAGACGATCGGGCGCGTGGCCGGCTCGGCTCTGCAGGTGCACCAGGCTCTGCTCACGCGGCCGGTCACGACGGTCGCGCGATTGGCGGCGGACACGCGACTCTCCATCCCCGCGGTGTCGAACGCGATCGCGGCGCTCACCGAACAGCGACTCCTGCGGGAGATCACCGGACGCAAGCGCAACCGCGTGTTCGCCTACGACCGCTACATGACCATCCTCAATCAGGGGACCGAGCCCGCATGACCCGCGGCATCTCCGAGCGTTCGTTCGAAGAGACCATCGAGTGCGCCCTGCTCGTGGGCGGGCCGGACGCGTGCGCGGGCGAGGCCGTGGTGCGCGAGACGGCCCCGGGCTACGGCGCGGGGCTGCCGGGCGGCTACCTGCGCCGCCGGCCCGAGGACTACGACCGCGCGCTGTGCCTGCTGCCGCGCGACCTGCTCGACTTCATCGTCGCCACGCAGCCGAAGGAGTGGGAGCGGCTCAAGCAGCACCACGGCGCCGAGGTGAAGGAGCGCTTCCTCGCCCGCGTGGCGCGCGAGGTCGAGCAGCGCGGGCTGCTCGACGTGCTGCGGGGCGGCGTCAAGGACTCGGGCTGTCACTTCACGATGGCGTGCTTCCGCCCGGCGAGCGGGCTCAACGAAGAGGTGCGCCGGCTTTACGAGGGCAACGGCTTCAGCGTGGTGCGCCAGCTCAAGTACAGCGCGAAGAACGAGAACAGCCTCGATCTGGTGCTGTTCCTGAACGGGCTGCCCATCCTCACGGCCGAGCTCAAGAACCCGCTCACCGGGCAGACGGTCGAGCACGCCATCCGCCAATACCGCGCCGATCGCAACCCGCGTGAGCCGCTGCTCGCCTTCCGGCGCTGCCTCGCGCACTTCGCGGTGGACCCGGATCTGGCCTATGTCACCACCCGGCTGGCGGGGCCGCGGACGATCTTCCTGCCCTTCAACCAGGGCAAGTTCGGGGGCGCGGGCAACCCACCGGTGCCGCCCACCGAAAGCGGCTACGCGACGCGCTACCTGTGGGAGCAGGTCTGGGCGCGGGACAGCATGCTGAACCTGATCCAGCACTTCGTCCACGAGGTCGAGGTCGAGGACGACCGCGGGCGCAAGACCGGCGAGCGCTGGCTGCTGTTCCCGCGCTACCACCAGCTCGACTCGGTGCGCCGTCTGGTGGCGCACGCGCGCGAGCACGGCGCGGGGCAGCGCTACCTCGTCGAGCACTCGGCGGGCAGCGGCAAGTCCAACTCGATCGCGTGGCTGGCGCACCAGCTCTCGGTCCTGCACGATGCGCGCGACCGGCTGGTGTTCGACTCGGTCGTGGTCGTCACCGACCGGCGCGTGCTCGACCGGCAGATCCAGCGCACCGTGCGGCAGTTCCAGCAGACGCTGGGGATCGTCGAGCACATCGACCAGACCAGCCGACAGCTCAAGCAGGCGCTGGAGGACGGCAAGAAGATCATCGTGACCACGCTGCAGAAGTTCCCGGTCATCGCCGACCAGATGGGCGCGCTACCCGGTCAGCGCTTCGCCGTCATCGTGGACGAGGCCCACTCGTCGCAGTCGGGCGAAGACGCGAGGGCGCTCAAGTCGGTGCTCGCCGCGGGCAGCCTCGAAGAGGCCGAGCGGGAGGAGGCGGGGACCGAGGACGACTTCGAGGACCGCGTCGTCGCCGAGATGCGGAGCCGCGGCCCGCTCGCGAACCTCTCGAGCTTCGCCTTCACGGCCACGCCGAAGCCCAAGACGCTCGAGTTGTTCGGCACCAGGCACCCGGACGGCAGGTTCGAGCCCTTCAGCCTCTACAGCATGCGGCAGGCGATCGAGGAGGGCTTCATCCTCGACGTGCTGGAGAACTACACGACCTACCGCGTGTACTGGAGCCTGCTCAAGAAGAGCGCCGCCGACCCGCACTACGACCGCAACAAGGCCTCCTACCTGCTGCGCTCGTTCGTGGACCTGCACGAGCACGCCATCGGCCGCAAGGTCGAGATCGTGGTGGGTCACTTCGGCGACCAGGTGGTGCATCGCATCGACGGGCGGGCCAAGGCCATGATCGTGACGCGCTCGCGCCTGCACGCGGTGCGCTACAAGCTGGCGGTGGACCGGCATCTCCAGGAGCGCGGCCTTCCGTGGCGCGCGCTGGTCGCCTTCTCGGGCACGGTGCGCGACGAAGGCCGCGACTACACCGAGGCCGGCATGAACGGCGTCCCCGAGGCGCAGACCGCCGAGACCTTCAAGCGGCCCGAGTGCCGCCTCCTGATCGTGGCCGAGAAGTTCCAGACCGGCTTCGACCAGCCGCTGCTGCACACCATGTACGTGGACAAGAAGCTGGGGGGCGTGAACGCGGTGCAGACGCTCTCGCGCCTCAACCGCACCTGCCCCGGCAAGGGCGAGACCATGGTGCTGGACTTCGCCAACGAGGCCGACGAGATCCAGCAGGCCTTCCAGCCCTACTACGAGAAGACGCTGCTCGCCGAGGCTACCGACCCCAACCTGCTGTACGACCGCCAGCGCGAGCTGCTCGGATTCCACCTGTACGCCGAAGCCGACGTGGATGCCTTCGCCCGGGCCTACTTCGTGCCGGACCGGAGGCAGGACCGCCTCTATGCCGCGCTGCGCCCCGTGGTGGACCGGTTCGTGGACCTCGGCGCGGATGAGCAGGAGGACTTCCGCGGCAAGCTCACCGACTACGCGCAGCTCTACGCCTTCCTCGCTCAGGTGCTCACGTTCACCGACGCCGGTCTCGAGAAGCTGTACGTGTTCGCCCGGCTGCTGCGGCGCTACCTGCCTGCGTGGCGCGAAGAGCTGCCGCGTGAGATCCAGCAGAACATCGACATGGAGTCCTACCGCGTGCGCGAGACGCGCTCGGGGAAGATCGCACTCGAGCGCGGCCAGGGCGAGGTCGAGCCGGTGGGGGCGACGCTGCCGCGCGGCGTGACGCCGCCCGAGATCGAGCCGCTGTCGCAGATCATCCGCGAGCTGAACGAGCGCTTCGGGACGGACTTCAGCGAGGAGGACCGCGTCTTCATCCAGCAGCTCGAGGGCGCGCTGGCCGCGGATGCCGCGCTGGCGGCCAGCCTGCGGGCCAACGTGCCCGAGAACGCCCGGCTGACCTTCGACCACGTCGTGAGTGACCGCCTGCAGGACATGGTCGAGACCAACTTCGAGTTCTACAAGCGCGTGACCGACGACCCGTCGTTCGCGAAGTTCTTCCTCGACTGGCTGTTCGAGCGGCTGCTCAACACCACCAAGGCCCCCTAGTCATGGACACCGAACCCAGTGCGTTGAGGCGTGAGGCGATGCGGCGGCTCCGTACTCCGGAGGATGGCTTCACTGAGCGCAAGCAGGAGGGTGTGAAGCCAGAGGAGGTCCGGCGGACATTGGTTGCCTTCGCCAATTCCGTGCCCGAGGGCGAGAGGGCCTTTCTCTACCTCGGTGTCACGGATGGAGGTGAGGTCGTCGGCGTCCGCAGTCCCGACGAGCTGCAGAAGAGGATCCGGACGGCTGCTGCTGCCTGCTATCCGGCCATCGTTTACCAGGGCTTCGTGCTCGACGAAGGCGACAAGCAGGTCGTGGCGATTGCCGTCGAAGCTAGCCAGAACCGCCCCCACTTCGCGGGGCGAGCATTCGTCAGACAAGGTTCCGTGAGCGTTACGGCGAGTGAGCGGGTCTTCGAGGAACTCATCGCTAGTCGCGCGAGCCCCTTTCGAGAACTCCAGAGGGCGCGAGGGCTTGTCGTGACACTTTGCGCATGGACCGATCTTGGTTTCGGGACGCCGGGCCCCGCCGCATTCGGTGCCCGACCAGGCTGGCTGAACTGGTACGAGCATCCGGCTAGCCTGGCTGAGTTGGAGCCCCATTGCGTGACGTTCGAGATTCTAGCTACACGGCAGCGGCGATCCGTGCCTATAGCCAAAGTGACGGTCTTTCACGACACGGCGCGGTATCGCCCGGCCGTAGCAATCGAGGGCGGGCCTTGAGCACGTTGACCACTCATAGTCATAGAGGCGCCTGATGCCCCGCCTCTTCGTCCTCGACGCGATGGGGCTCGCCTACCGGGCCTACTACGCCTTCATCGGTCGTCCGCTCATCAACTCGAAGCAGGAGAACACCTCCGCCATCTTCGGCTTCGGCAACACGGTGCTCAAGCTGCGGCGCGAGGAGAAGCCCGACTACTGGGCGCTGGCCTGGGACGGTCCCGGACCGACCTGGCGGCACGAGCGCTTCCCCGACTACAAGGCCCAGCGCAAGCCCACGCCCGAGGACCTGCTCGCGCAGCTCGAGCCCATCGAGGTCCTGGCGCAGGCGCTCGGGTTGCCCGTGCTCGAGATCCCCGGCATGGAGGCCGACGACGTCATGGCCACGCTCGCGGCGCGCGGCGCGCGCGAGGGGCTCGAGGTCGTGCTGGTCACCGGCGACAAGGACATGCTGCAGGTGGTGGGCGGCACGGTGCGCGTGCTGGTGCCGCAGACCCGCGACGAGTACCTGTGGATGGACGCCGACGGGGTGCGCGCCAAGTGGCAGGTGGGCCCGGAGCACATCCGCGACGTGCTGGCGCTGATGGGCGACGCCAGCGACAACATCCCGGGCGTGCCGGGCGTGGGGGAGAAGACGGCGGTCGAGCTGATGCGGCAGTTCGGCTCCCTGGACGCGCTCTACGAGCGGCTCGCCGAGGTGAAGAAGCCGGCGCTCAAGGCCAAGCTCGAGGAGCACCGCGACCTGGCCTTCCTGTCCCGCGAGCTGGCCACGGTGCGCGCCGACCTCGACCTGTCCTGCGGCTGGGACGACCTGCGCTGCGCCCCGATCCGGCGCGAGGCGCTGCTCGAGTTCGCGCGGCGCTGGGAGATCCGCCGCCTCGAGAACGTGGCCGAGAACCTGGGCGTGGCCGACAGCGAGGCGGGCGCCCCGGCACCGGCGCGCCCGCCCGAGCGGCGCGGCACGGTGAGCGAGACGCCCGCCGAGGGCGTGAAGCTCGCCGCGCCCCGCGCGCGCGCGGCGGGCACGCCCGCGCCGCCCCCGGGGCAGGCCACGCTCGACCTGTGGGCCTCGGCCGAGGTGGTGGAGGCGGGTGGCGAGGCCGCGCTGCTCGAGAAGTGGACGGACGAGCTGCACGAGGTGCGCGCTCGCGCGCTGCACGGGCTCGCGCTGCTGCCGCTGCGCGCGGGCGCGGACCCGCGCACGGCACGGCTGGTGGGCCTGGCGCTGGCCGCGCGCGACGGCACGGCCTGTTACGTGCCGCTCGCGCACGACGCGGGCCCGAACCTGCCGCTGGCGCAGGTGCGCGAGTGGCTCGCGCCCGCGCTGGCCGACACGACGGTGCCCAAGGTGGGGCACGACCTCAAGGCCGACTGCCACGTGCTCGAGGGCGTGGGACTGCGGCTGGAGGGCCTCGCCTTCGACGCGCACGTGGCCTCGTTCCTGTGCGATCCCGGGCGCGACCACGCGCTCGGCGCCCTGGCGCGCGACTTTCTCGGCGAGGCGCTGCCCGCTCTCGAGCCCCCGGCCGCGCGCGGCAGGCCCCGTCCCGAGATGTCCGCGCTCGCGCCCATGGCCGCGCGCGCCGGCGCGGCGCCGGCGGCGGCGGCGCTGTGGCGGCTCGAGACGGCGCTGCGCGCGCAGCTGGAGTCGCGCGAGCAGTGGGACCTGTACGCCCGGCTCGAGCACCCGCTGATCCCTGTGCTGCTCTCCATGGAGCGCGCCGGCATCGCGCTGGACCGCGCCGTGCTGGCCGAGATGTCGGCGCGCGCGGCCGAGGACATCGCGCGCCTCGAGGAGGCGCTCTACGTGCTGGCCGACGAGCGCCTCAACCTGAACAGCGGGCCGCAGATCGCGCGCGTGCTGTTCGAGAAGCTCAAGCTCAAGGCCGGCCGGCGCACCAAGACCGGTTTCTCGACCGACCAGGCGGTGCTCGAGGAGCTGGCCGCCGCGCACCCCTTCCCGAAGCTGCTGCTCGAGTACCGCGCGCTCACCAAGCTCAAGTCCACCTACCTCGATGCGCTGCCCGCGGTGGCGGAGCGGGCACCGGCCGACCCGGCCGCGCCGGGTGCCCGGCGGCCGGACGGGCGCGTGCACACCACCTTCCACCAGACGGTGGCGGCCACGGGGCGGCTCTCCTCGAGCGACCCCAACCTGCAGAACATCCCGTTCCGCACGCCGCAGGGCCGCGCCATCCGGCGCGCCTTCGTGGCGCCCGCCGGGAGCCTGCTGGTGGGGGCCGACTACTCGCAGATCGAGCTGCGGGTGATGGCGCACCTGTCGGGCGATGCGGCGCTGGTCGAGGCGTTCCAGAGCGGGGAGGACGTGCACGCCAGCACCGCGCGGCGCATCTTCGGCGTGAAGGCGGGCGAGCTCGATCCGGCCCTGCGCGCGCGCGCCAAGATCGTGAACTTCGGCGTCATGTACGGCATGGGGGCGCGCAGCCTCGCGCAGCAGATGGGCATCGGCCTCGCCGAGGCCGAGGACTTCATCCGCCACTACTTCGGCGTCTACGCGCGCGTGCGCGAGTTCCTCGACGGCACGCTCGAGGAGGCGCGCCGGCGCGGCTGGGTCCAGACCCTGCTCGGCCGGCGGCGCTACCTCGCCGACCTCAACAGCACCAATGGCGGGCTCCGCTCGCTGGCCGAGCGCGCCGCCATCAACACCCCCATCCAGGGCTCGGCGGCCGACCTCATGAAGCTGGCCATGGTGCGCGTGGACGCCGCCTTGAAGCGCCAGAGGCCGTCCGCTAGATTGCTGCTCCAGGTGCATGACGAACTCCTGCTGGAGTGCCCGGCCGCGGACGCCGAGGCGGTCGCGGCGCTCACGCGCGCCGAGATGCAGGGCTGCTTCCCGCTCCGCGTCCCGCTCGAGGTGTCCGTGGGACTCGGCGCCACCTGGTTCGACGTCCATTGAGGAGCCGGGCCGATGAGTGACCCGGGACGGCCGCGGCGCGCTCCGGCGCACGACGGGCTGTTCATCGTCGCCCTGGTGGGGCGCGCGGGCAGCGGCAAGAGCACGGTGGCGCGGGCGCTGGCCGACGACGGGGCCGCGGTGATCGAGGCCGACCTCGTGGGACACGAGGTCACCGACGGCGACCCCGAGGTGCGCGCGGCGCTCGCGCGGGAGTACGGTGCGGACGTGTACCTGCCGGACGGCAGGCTGGACCGGCCGCGCGTGGCGGCCCGCGTGTTCGCGGACCCCGCGGCGCGCGCCCGGCTGGACGCCCTGGTGCACCCGCGCCTCGTGGCGCGCCTCGCTGAGCGGCTGGACGGCCTGCGGGCCCGCGGGTTCCGCGGGGTGGTGGTGCTCGACGCGGCGCTGTTGCTCGACTGGGGCTTCGAGCGCCGCTGCGACGCGGTGGTCGCGGTGAGCGCGCCGGAGGCGGAGCAGGTACGGCGGCTGGCGCGCGTGCGGGGCTGGAGCGAGGACGAAGCGAGGGTGAGGCTCATGGTGCAGCGCAGCGACGCGGCGTTCCGCCGGGGGGCGGACGTGACGCTCGAGAACACCGGCACGCCGGAGGAGCTGGCGCGGGCGGCCCGCGCGGCCGTGGACCGGCTGCGCGCCGCGCGCGCGGCGGAGAGGGAACGATAGATGCTGACCGTCGCGGAAGTGCGCACCCGGCTCCAGCAGGCCCGCGCCACGCTGCAGGACCTGCGGAGGTACCTTTGACGTCGAGACCCGCGCCCGCGAGGTGACCGGGCTCGAGGGCCGCATGGCCGAGCCCGGCTTCTGGGACCGGCCCGAGAGCGCACAGAAGACCGTGGCCGCCCTGAAGCAGGCCAAGCGCACGGTCGACGACTGGAGCCGTCCCGACGCCGACCTGCGGCACCTCGAGGAGCTGCTCGAGCTGGCCGAGGGCGACGTGGCGCTGCTGGGCGAGGTGGACGCCGAGCTCGACAAGGTGGCGGCCACCATCGCCGAGCTGGAGACGAGGAGCCTGCTCTCGGGCGAGTACGACCGCCTCGGGGCGCTGGTCTCCATCCATCCCGGCGCGGGGGGGACCGAGTCGCAGGACTGGGCGCAGATGCTGTTCCGCATGTACCTGCGCTGGGCCGAGCGCCACGGCTTCGCCACCAGCATCCTCGACCTCCAGCCCGGCGACGAGGCGGGCCTCAAGGACGCCACCGTCGAGATCACCGGCGAGTACGCCTACGGCTACCTGAAGGCCGAGAGCGGCGTGCACCGGCTGGTGCGCATCTCGCCCTTCGACGCGGCCCAGCGCCGCCACACCTCGTTCGCCTCCGTGTTCGTCTACCCCATGGTGGACGACACCATCACGGTGGACATCCAGCCCGGCGACCTGCGCGTCGACACCTTCCGCGCCAGCGGCGCGGGTGGGCAGCACGTCAACAAGACGGAGTCGGCGGTGCGCATCACGCACCTGCCCACCGGCCTGGTGGTGCAGTCGCAGGCCGAGCGCAGCCAGCACCGCAACCGTGACTTCGCCCTGCGGATCCTGCGCTCGCGGCTGTTCGTGCACTACCGCGAGCAGGAACGGCTGAAGACCGCATCGCTCTCCGCGGGCAAGAAGGAGATCGACTTCGGGAGCCAGATCCGCTCCTACGTCATGCAGCCCTATACCATGGTGAACGATCACCGCACCGAGCTGAAGGTCGGCGACGTGCACGCCGTCCTCGACGGCGGGATCGATCCCTTCATCGACGCCTACCTGAAGCGCAAGGAATCCTAGAGTCCCCCGGAGGGCCCCGTGTCGATCCCGCAGAACGGAGAGGCAGGCATCCACGCCGACCACCTGGCCCGTGCCCAGCAGGGCATCCAGCGTTACCTCGCTGGCGCGAACCTCGCGAAGGAGTACCTCGAGGCCGCGAACCGGGAGGTGATCGGGAACCTGCGGGAATGGCTGCTCGACCCGGAGTTCGACCGCCTCTCGCCGAACCTGCGGGCCGGCATCCGCGACGCCATCGACGCGGGCCGGTGGTCGGACCTCGTCAACGCCTTCGTGCGCAAGGTCAAGTTCGGCACGGGCGGCATCCGCGGGCTCATGGCCTTCGACATGGAGTCCATCCGGAAGCTCATGGACGAGGGCATCGACGCGCGGATCCTCAAGGGTCCGAACACCATCAACAACATCGTGGTGATGCAGGCCGCCTGCGGCGTCGCGCGCTTCTTCAACGACCCGCGGAACCGGCCCGGCTCCTCGGGGCCGGCGCGCGCGGTGGTGGGCTACGACAGCCGCGTGCAGGGAGCGGCCTTCGCCCGCGCCATCGCCGGAACCTTCCTGGCGGAGGGGCTCGAGGTCCGCCTGTTCGACGACGCGGTGCCGTACCCCGAGGTGACGTTCGCCATCCCGCATCTCGGGTGCGACTTCGGCGTGTTCATCTCGGCCAGCCACAACGACTACCGCTACAACGGCTTCAAGATATCCGGGGCCAACGGCGCCCAGGTGCGCCCCGCCCACCGCAACCGGATCATCGAGCTGATCCGCCAGGCGAAGCCCGCCGACCTCCACCCGGTGTCGCTCGCGAGCGCGCCGCCCGCGGTGATGGAGCGCCTGAGCCTCCTCGGTGGCGGCGCCCCGCTGCCCGACCGGGACTACTTCGGCCGGGAGGGTTCGCTCTACGACGTGCACGCGCAGATGGTGCGGCAGATCGACCGCTTCATCCTGCGCCGCGACCTGTTCGATCCCGGGCGCGGCGTCGCGCGCGACGTGAGGATCGTCTACTCGGCCTTCAACGGCGCCGGCCGCGTGGTGGTGCCCCTGCTCCTGGAGGGGCTGGGATTCACGCACGTGCACCGCATCGGCACCCTCGACCGCCTGAACGGCCTGTTCCCGTCGTTCAAGAGCGCGCCCGGCGAGGAACAGCAGCCGGATCCCGGCGACCCCCGCGCGGCCGTGGTCGCGCTGCGCGAGCTGGCGAAGGACAAGGAGGAGGACGCGGTCGGCAGGCCCGCCATCCCCTGGACCGAGGCCGACCTGCTCATCGGCACCGATCCCGACGCCGACCGCTGCGGCGTCATCCTGAAGCCGCCGCCGCCGCTCGCGCGCCTGCTGGGGAACAGCCCGTCGCTGCGCTACGGCCCGGACCACATGCTGGTGCCGGCGGACGACATGTGGGCGCTCATCCTCTGGTACCGCCTGCAGCACGAGGTCGAGCGCTTCGGCGCCGTGCGCGACGCGGCGGACAAGTTCCTGGCGCTGAGCCACACCACGAGCGACGTCATCACGCGCCTGGTGCACAAGCACGGCATCGGCGTGCTCAAGACCTGGGTGGGCTTCGGACTCCTCTCCACCGGGGTGGCGATGGCCTGGAAGGGCGCGGAGCTGCCCCGCGTGCGCGAGGGGCGGCTGGTCGGGAAGACCTACGGTCCGAAGGACGTCTGCGACTTCGTCCTCCACGACACCACGCTGATGGACGGCGTGCGGACCTTCAACATCGCGGCGCTCGAGCAGAGCAACGGCTTCTCCATCCTCGGCGGCCCGCCCGACGACCCCGACCGCCAGATCGGTCGCGACGGGCACGTGCGCGACAAGGACGGCACGTTCGCGGCGCTGCTGGTGGCCGAGATCGCGGCCTACGCGCGGCAGCAGGGGACGGACATCCTGACCCTGCTGGCCCGGCACATCTACGCAGACCCCCGGATCGGTCTGTTCGTGAACTACTACGAGCCGGATCCCCTCGACGGCGAGTACCCGGGGCTCGAGGGCGACACCAAGAAGAAGAGCATCCTCGACCGGGCCGCCGGCCTCGTCGAGGAGGCGCGCCGCGGCGGCCTGGTGCTGGCGGGCCGCGCGGTCACCGGCTGCTCGGTGTACTGGACCGGCAAGTACGACGCGGACAACTACGCGGGTTTCCCCGACGAGGGCATGCGCCTGTTCCTGGGGAGCGATCTCGACCACCTGACCCTGCGGCCGTCGGGGACCACGAACTCCCTGCGCTTCCATGTCCAGCTCCACGGCGGCGTGACGCCCGAGGCCGAGGTGTGGCCGAGGCGTCTGGCCCTCGAGGCCGAGGCCCGGCGCATCGTCGACGAGCTGCGCCGGCGCGTGGGGGCGCTGCGGCGGGAGGGGGCGGAGCTCTAGACGGCGGCGCCACCCCTGTCGATCCGGCCGCCCCGCGGGGCGGCACGGGGACGCCGGGGTTGGCGGGGGACGGCGACTGGGAGGCACCCGAGTGGACTACCTCGCACTGGTGGACCTGGACCTGACCCTCTACGACTACGACGGGCTGCGCCGGAAGGCGATGCAGACCGCGCTGGCGGAGATGGGGATGCGGCGGCATCGCGCGGAGCTGACGGCGCTCCTCGACCGCCTGCTCGTGCCCTACGGGGATCTGCTGGCGTGCGCCGGACTGCCCAACTACCGGCGCCGCTGGAACGACCCCGGGCTGTTCCGCCTGTGCGCCGCGCTGGGCGTGGAGCCCGATCCCGGGCTCGCGCTGCGACAGCTGAGGGAGACCCTGGCGGTCACGCTGGAGTCCGCGAGCGCGCGGCCCCGGGGAGGCGCCTTCGAGCGGCTCTGGCGGGCGCGGCGGACCCTGCTGCAGGCCCGCGCGACGAACGGCGTGCAGAGGCTTCTCACGCTGACCACGCGCGGTGGGAGGGGCCGGGTGGGGCTGCTGGCGGAGCGCGGACGGCGCGCGTTCGACCGTCACGTCCGGAGCCACGCCCGGACCTATCCCGGTGCGCGGGCCTTCCTCCGCACGCTGCGTGGGCAGGGATTCACCGTGGTGGTGGTCTCGGAGGGCGACGAGCAGGTCCAGACGGGGAAGGTGCGGGCCCTCGGTGTGCACCGGCTGGTCGACGGCGTCTTCATCACGGGGAGCTGCTGCGGCGCGGACCTGATCCTCGAGCGGCTCTGGTCCCTCGCGACCTCGCGCCCGGAGACGGACGGCGACCTCCGCCCGGGCACGCCGCTCTGGAGCCTAGCGAGCCTCTACGACCGGGTGCATCCCCTGTCCGTCAAGTCACCGGAGATGTACGTGAAGCTCCTGTCCGCACTCATGCGGCCGCGGCGGACCTGGTCGGCGGCCTTCCGGATCTGCGGCAGGCCGGAGGCGGTCCGCCCGGCGGGGGAGCGCCCGGGCGTGGCGGTGGTCGGGGACCGGTACGACAAGGATCTCTACCCCGCGATGCAGGCCTACGGGCCCATCTTCACCATGCGGATCGCGAGGGGCAAGTACGGCCACACCTGGTCGGCGACCACTCTGGCGGAGACACGCCGGCCGCACCCGACGGCCGTGGTCTCCGACATGCGGGAGGCCCTGCGCCGCGCCCCGGCGATTCGTCGCGAGACGCCTCGGGGGATGCCGGCGGCCACGCCGCCGAGGGCCGGCGGCAGGAGGTCACCGAGGCTGAGGCTGGCCGTCGAGATCCTGGCAGACGCCTTCGGCGGGGCAGGCCGCCGGCTGGCGGTGCGGTTGGGGTCCCTGCAGGAGGTGCGGCCGTGATCGGAGGTGAGGCGAGATGAACGAGCGGACCGAGCCGGAA
>Ga0315295_10003118_pt1 | contig 14086 bp, 5 predicted proteins | sample YL17G14_0_MG_FD_204453 | JGI IMG/M metagenome (GOLD analysis project Ga0315295, IMG submission 204453) | Sediment microbial communities from Yellowstone Lake, YNP, Wyoming, USA - YL17G14_0 | ecosystem: Environmental > Aquatic > Freshwater > Lake > Sediment | place: USA: Wyoming | collected...
GCTCACGGCCGCCGGCGCCAAGTGGTTCGGCGCCCGCGAGCAGGTCGGCACGGTCGTCGCCCTCGACGGCTCGTTCAGCATGGCGTACCGGCCGGGCGTCGGCAGCCGCTTCGACCACGCCCTCGAGATCGTCCGCGACACCAAGGCCGTCTTCAACCCGGGCGACCCGATGAGCCTGATCGTGATGGGCAACCGGCCGCGGGTGCTCCTAAGGAGCACCGGCTACGACGACCGGCGCCTCGAGAAGGACCTCAAGGAGATCACGCCGCTGGCCGAGCCTCTGAACCTTGAAACATCTCTCGATATGATCGCAACGCTGGTGCAGGAGACCCGGGCCCCCGTCCGCGAGGTTTACCTCGTGACCGACGCCCAGGCCGTCACGTGGCAGAACCTGTCGGAGAAGGCCCGGCGGGCCCTGCGGCAGATTGCGTCGGACGCCCGCATCTTCATCCTCGCCACCGCCCCCGACAGCGGCGAGAACCTGGCCGTCACGGGGCTGGACCTGGCGACCGGGACGCTGCGCCGCGGCACCACGGCCCGCTTTGTGGCCGAGGTCCGGAACTTCGGACGCCTGCCGCAGGAACGCATCGTCGTCAGCCTCCTGGCGGGCGACAAACCCGTCGACCAGCACGTCATCGACCGCCTCGGGCCCGGCGACTCCGCCTCGGTGCCCCTGTTCGTCCGCTTCGACGAGCCGGGCTTCGTGCGCCTGTCAGCCCGCATCGGTCAGGACGCCCTGGAGATCGACAACGTGCGGTACGCCGTTGCGCGGGTGCGCGACCAGGTGCGCGTGCTGGTGGTCGACGGCAGCCCGACCGAGCGCCCGTTCCGCAACGAGACCGATTACCTCGTGACGGCCCTGGCGCCCAAGGCCCCGGCCTCCGGCAAGGCGTCGCTGGTGGTCGAGGCCATTCCGTGGATGGAACTGCCGTCGCGGCGGGTCGGCGACTACCAGGTGGTTGTCCTGGCCAACGTGGCCGACATCCGCCAGACGCAGGTCGAGGACCTGCACACGTTCGTCCGCGACGGCGGCGGCCTGCTGATTACGCTGGGCGACAAGATCAATCCGGTGCTCGTCTCGGCCCGGATGCGGCGGGGCGACGTCTCGCTCCTGCCGGGCGACCTCCAGGAGCCGTCGGGTGCGGCGGCGGACGCGGCCGACAGCCGCTCGGTCGCCATCGCCGAGGCCGGCCATCCGCTGGCCCGGGCGCTCGGGGTCCTCCCGTCGGGCCTGCTGGCCGAGGCGAAGGTCCAGCGGTACTTCAAACTCACGCCCTCGGCCGACGCGCGGCCCATCCTCAAGATCGCGGGCACCGACGCGCCCCTGCTGGCCGAGAAGAAGGTCGGGCGCGGCAAAGTCCTGCTCTTCACCAGCACCATCAACCGGGCCTGGACCAACCTGCCCGTGCATCCGGCGTACCCGATCCTCCTGCACGAGATGGTGACGTACCTGACGACGCAGTCGCACGAGCGTCCGCTGGTGGTCGGCGAACCGGTGATCGTGCCGCTGGCGGCCGGGAGCCTCGACACGAGCGTAACGTTCCGCGAGCCGCGCGGGGCCACGCTGGCCGTCCAGGTGACGGAGCGCGACGGCCGCCGCGTGGTCGAATACGACTTGGCCGACCGGCCGGGCTTCTACGAGATGAAGGCGGGCGACGCCCCGGCCGTGGTCATGGGCGTCAGCGTCGACCCGAGGGAATCGGACGTGAAGCCCCTGCCGCCGGAAGTGTTGAAGACGGTGCTGGCCAACCTGCCGGTCCGCGTGGTGGCGGAGGGCGAGAACATGGCGCTGGCCATCCGCGAGAGCCGCGTCGGGCGGGAACTGTGGCAGTTGTTCCTGCTCGTGGGCCTGGCGGCCCTGGCGGCCGAGGCGTACTTCGCGTGGCGGTTCTCGCGGACGGCAATGGTCGCCGATTCCGAACCCGGCGCGGGCAGCGCCAGCGCCGCGGCATCGGATCGCGACGCCGCATAGTAGCAGGGGCACGGCATGCCGCGGGCCTACGCGGGCACGCGATGTTGCTTGCCGATTTAGCCGCCCCGCTGGTCGGGGCGTGTTGTGTGGGTGACATGCCCGCGCCGCATTTGCGTGGGCATGCAAAGCCTGAATGGCGACGGTAAAACATGCTCGAGCGCTTACTAGGGTTGAATGAGGTAGGTCCGATCACCTACTTCGAACTCCTGCTGCGGAGTCCCTGGCCGCGGCTGGTGATCCTTGCGCTCGTCCTGGCGGCCGTCGCGTACGCCGTGCTGCTATACCGGCGCGAGACGGCCATCTCGGTCCGCCGCCGCATCATCCTGGGTGCGTGCCGCGCGGCCGTCCTCGCCCTCATCGTGCTGGCGCTCTTCGAGCCGATCCTGGGCCTGGAGATGTCGGTGAAAGTCCGGCGGACGCTGCTCGTGATGCTCGACACCTCGGAGAGCATGAGTACGCGCGACCCGCGCCACAGCGAAGATGAACTCAAAGACGCCGCGCTCGCCCTCGGCAAGATCGCGTTCGACGACGTCGCCAAGCCGCTGCCCGAGGCCGCCCGCGTGGAGGCTTCGGCCGCCTCGCGGCTCGACATGGCCAAGGGCCTGGTGGCCCGTCCGGCGGGCGGCATGTTCGAGCGCCTTGGCGAGGGGTACACCATACGCTTTTTCGGCTTCGGCGAGCGCCTGGAGCCGACCGAGGGCAAAGGCGAAGCCGCGCCCGAGGTCCTCCGCACCACGCAGCCCACCGGCAAGGCCACGCGCCTCGGCTCGGCCCTCCAGGAGGCGGTCGACCGCAACACCGGCCAGCCCATCGCCGGGGTCGTCGTGCTGACCGACGGCATCTCGAACGACGGCCTGGAACCTCTGGCGGTGGCCGGCCGCCTGGGCGAGAGGAACGTGCCGATCTACGCCGTCGGCTTCGGCGTGCCGCAGCCACCCGACGTCCGCCTCCAAAGCCTCATCGTGCCCGACACGGTTTTCCACAAAGACAAGACGCCCGTGCGGATGCAGATCGCCTCGACCGGCTACGCCAACCGCACGGCCAACCTGACCGTCACGCTCGATGGCCAGCCGATCGCAGCCAAGGCCGTCAACCTGAACGGCGGCACGCAGTTCGAGGAACTCGTGTTCATCCCCGAGTCGAAGTCGGGCACCGCGAAACTCGAAGCGGCCGTCTCAACCCAGCCGGGCGAGATTACCGAGGCCAACAACCGCGCCGCCAAGACCATCCGCATCGTCAATGAGAAGATCAAGGTCCTGTACGTCGAGGGCAAGCCGCGGTGGGAGTACCGGTACCTGCGGCAAGTGCTGCTGAGGGACCACCGGCTCGACGTCAAGTTCCTGCTGACGGAGGGCGACCGCGACCAGGCCGCCGCCTCGGACCAGTACCTGACGGACTTCCCGGAGGACGCCGCCAAGGCGTTCCACTTCGACCTGGTGATCCTGGGCGACGTGCCCGCCTCGTACTTCTCGCGGGCGCAACTGGCGCGGATCGAGGAACTCGTGCAACGGCACGGCGGGTCGCTCCTGATGCTGGCGGGCAACCGGTATGCCCCGGTCAGTTACCTCGGCACGCCGATCGCCTCGGTGCTTCCGGTGCGGCTGCGGGCCGAGGGATGGCAGGAGGTCGACGACGCCGTCACGCCGCTCGTGGCCGAAGGCGCAGGCGAAAGCGCCATCATGACGCTGGAACTGCCCGCCCCGCGGAACCGGGAACTCTGGTCGCTTGTTCACCCGCTCTACAAACTGCCGGTCCTCGACGGCGCCAAGCCCGGGGCCACCGTACTGGCAACGATCTCGCGCGGCGCCAGCCGCAGCGACCTTTATCCGCTCATCGCCTGGCAGCGCTACGGCAGCGGCAAGACGCTCTTCGTCGGCACCGACCAACTGTGGCGCCTGCGGTTCAAGCAGGGCGACAAGTACCACGCCCGCTTCTGGGGGCAGGCCATCCAGTTCCTGACCCTCTCGCGACTCCTGGGCGAGAACAAGCAGGTCCAGATCGAGACCGACCGGCAGGATTACCGGACCGGCCAGCGCGTCCAGGTGAGCGCCAACGTGCTCGACGAGACCTACTCGCCCGTCAAGGCGCCGGCCTTCCCGCTGGCGGTGGACCGCGCGGAACCGACCCGGCACACGGCGCCGCTTCGCCTCGAACCGGTGCCGAACATGCCGGGCCTCTTCCAGGGGTTCTTCACGCCGGACCAGCCGGGGCGGTACACGATCCGGGCGCCCGGGGCCGACCCGGCGTCGGCCACAACCGCGGAATTCACGGTGGTGGCGGCGCCGCTGGAGCAGCTCGAACGGGCCATGCAGGAGGACCTGCTGCGGCGCATGGCGGCGGCCTCCGGCGGGAAGTTCTTCACGATCCGCCAGGTGCCGGAACTCGAGAAAACCATCGCCGGCGAACAACGCACCGACGTCATCCGCCGGGAACGAGAGATTTGGGACCTGCCGATCCTGTTCGTCGTGCTCCTGGGCCTGCTGGGCCTGGAGTGGCTCCTGCGGCGGCAGTACGACTTGGTGTAGCGAACGTAACCAGGCGGCATTCAGCCGCCCCGCTCGTCGGGGCGCGCGTTGGGTAGGCGACTATGACGGCAACCACTGAAGTCCGGCAACCTGCCGGCCGCACCGTGGAGCAGAAACTCCGCCAGGCCTGGCGACGCCAGCGCCGGTTCCACACCACGCGCGGCCTGTGCCATCTGCTCTTGTGGACGGCGGCGCTCGTGATGGCCGACCTGGTGATCGACTGGCTCTTCCTCTTGCCCGGCTACGGCCGCACGATCCTGCTGCTGGTGAACATCGCGACGCTCGCCGTGGTCTTCTATCGCGGCTGGTGGCGGCACCTGGAGCGGTACCACCCGGTGCGTATCGCCCTTCAGGTCGAGCGGCAGCACCCGGACTTGAAGAGCCTGCTGGTATCGTACGTCCAGTTCGGCGAGCCGGCGCCGGGCTCGGAGCACATGTCGCCGCAACTCATCCGGGCGGTCCGGCGCCTGGCGGCCATCGCGACCGCGCCGCTGGACTTCCGCGAGATCGTCAACTGGAGGGACCTGGCGCGCGTGGCCGTCTTCTCGGCCGCGGTCGTGCTTGCCGCCGGGGCGTCGAGCCTGAACTGGCCCGAGTTCTTCAGCACGCTCTTCTACCGGCTCATCAATCCGGCCGCCAGCATCCCCTACCCCACGCGGACCCACATCGACGAGGTCACGGGGAACCTGACGGTCCCGCAGGGCAACTCCGTCGCCATCGAGGCACGGTGCTCGGGCCTGGCGCCCGCCGGCGGCACGCTACTCGTCAGGCCTCACGAAGGCGCCTGGGAACGCCTGGTCATGCCGTCGACCGAGCAGGGCAAGTACGCGTACCGCTTCGACCAGGTGCTTCGCGGCTTCCAGTACCGGGTGCGGGTGGGCGACACAGCGACGGAAGTCTACGAGGTGCGTGTGGTCCCGGCGCCCCACATCGTGCGGACGCGGGCGCGCCTTCACTTCCCCGCGTACACGCGGTGGCCCGACAAGGAAGTCGACTCGCTGCAACTCGAGGTGCCCGAGGGCACCGAGGTCACGCTGGACCTGGGCTGCGACAAGCCGCTGAAGGCCGCCGCCCTCGTTATGGAAGGCGGCGAGGTCAGGCCGATGCGCCTGGGCGCCGACGCCATGACGGCCACCTTCGCCCTGGCCGTGAAGGAGTCGACGCCGTTCCACTTCCGGTGGACCGAGCGCGACCACGGCTTCGTGTACGACGGCGACGTCACGTATTTCATCCGGGTCATCCCCGACATGCCGCCCGACATCGAGATCGCCGCCCCCACCGAAGACGACAAGGCGACCGTCGAGAAGAAACTGGCCGTGCACTACCGCGCCAACGATGATTACGGCATCGCGAAGGCCGCCATCGTGTACACACTCAATGGCAGCGCGGAACAGCGGAAGCCCCTCGGCACGTTCGAGAAGCCGTCGCTCGACGAGAAGGTCGTCTGGACGCTCAAGGAAACGCTGACCGGCCTGAAGGAAGGCGACACGCTCACGTTTGCCGTCGAGGTCGCCGACAACCACGTGGGCGAGGCCGGGCCGAACATCACGCGCTCGCGGCCGCTGCGGCTCGACATCGTCAGCCAGGCCGAGTACCTGCGGTACATGTTCGAGAAACGCGAGCGGCTGATGAGAGAAATCCGGGCCCTCCACGAAGAGGAGACCGGCGCCTCGAAAGAGGTGAAAACGCTCCAGGAGGAGCCGCTGCCCCTGCCGGCAGTGCCTCCCAAGCAGTAACTGTGGATAGCAGGAGTGTCGCGCGGCGCGTGGCGCGTCTCATGATCCGCCGCGCTCCGACGCTCCGCGGCAGAAGGGGTACGAGACATGCGCCTGGTGCAATGGTTCGCCATCGCGGCCCTGGCCGTGTGGTTGCCGTGCGTCGCCGCGCAGGCCGAGAGCGCCGGCGACGCCGCGCCGCCGTCTTCCGCCACCTCCGCGTCTTCCGCCGCCGCGCCGTCGCCGACCGAGGCGGCCGAAGCGGCGATCCTCAAGATCTCCGACCGCCTTCTCGACGAGGCCGAACGCCAGCACCAGGTCAACCAGCGCATGGACACGGTCATCGACCGGTTCATCGCTATTGTAATCGACCTCCAGTCCAACAGCCTCATCCAACAGGCCGACGGGCCGGGCATCGACCGGCTCGTCAAGGCCCTCAAGGTCCTCAGTACCCAGCACGTGCCCGACGCGGCCAAGTACCTCGAAGAGGCCCGAAAGCAACTGGCGGTCCTGAAGCCGAACCTCGTGGCCGCCGACAGGGAGATCGAGATCATCATCAAGGAACTCGAGCGGCTGCTGGCGTCGGGCGGCGGGGCGGCCGAGGACCTCCTGCGCGAACTCGAAGTCATCATCCAGGACGAAAAACGCACGCACCAGAACACCAAGGAATGGGGCGCCCAACTCCTCCAGACCCCCGAGGCCGCCGAGCGGCCCCGAAAGGAGATCGCCGCCGCCCAGGACCGCCTCACCACGCGCACCGTCCGCTTCATGGAGCGGCTGGCCCAGGCCCGCGACGCCGAGACCGACCTGGCCGTCCGCCCCGGCATGGAGAAGGCCCACGAGGTCCTCGACCAGAACAAGGTCCCCAAACTGCTCGGCGGCGCGGCACGCGACGTCGAGGACAAGAAGCCCGTCGCCGCCATGAAGGAGCAGCAAGACGCCATCCGCTTCCTCGAAGAGGCCGCCAGGTTGCTCAGGCGCAACGATCAGACGTCCGACCTCCAGGCGATGAAGGAACTCCGCGATCGCCTTGAGAGGATCCTCAAGGAGCAGGTCGAACTGCGCGAGAAGACCGAGCAGGTGCCGCAGGCCGAGTTCGAGAAGCAGAAGAACGACCTCCAGGCCCAGGAGCGCGCCATCGACAAGGAAACCGCCGAGGCCGCCCAGACCGTGCCGCCGTCGGCCTCCCCCGAAGTCAAGACGCACATCGACGAGGCCGACAAGAACATGCAGAAAGCCGAGAACCAGATCGCGGCCACACAGCAGCAGCCCGCCACCGAGTCGCAGAAGGAGGCCGAGAAGGCCCTCAAGGAGGCCATCAAGACGCTCGACCAGGATATCGCCAGGGCCGAGCAGGCCTACGAGCCGATGCCGAGCCTGGCCGACCTCGCCCAGAAGGCGCTTGACCTCGCGCAGAAACAGGAGGAGTTGAAGCAGGAGACCGGCAAGACGCAGCCGCAGGACCTGCCGAAACTCACGACCCCACAGAACAACCTCCAGAAAGAGGCCCAGGCCCTGACGGAGCAGTTGCCGATGCCGCAGTTCCAGCAGGCAGCCCAGGCCATGGAGCAGGCCTCGCAGAAACTCGAGCGGTCCGAGCAGCAACCCGCCATGCAGGAGCAGCAGAAGGCCATCGACGCCCTGAAGAACGCCGCCGAGGCACTCCAGCAGGCCCAGACAGCCCTCGACCTGGCGTCCCAGCAACAGGCGCTCATGCAACAGACCGCCCGGGCTCCGCAGGGCGAACTGCCGAGACTCGTCCCGCCTCAGCAGAGCCTCCAACAGCGGACCGAGGCAGCCAAGTTCACGGAGGCCGCCGGCCAAATGCATGAGGCCGCCAAGGACCTGGAGCAGGGCCAGGGCCAGGAGGCCCAGCATGACCAGCAGGCGGCCATCGATTCACTCATCGGCGAGGCCGCCCACGCCATGGGCATGGAGGCCGGCATGCCCGAACCCGGCCAGGGCCACGAGCCCGGCCCGCCGGAGCCCGGCACGACGCCAACCCTGAGCCTGATGCCGGGCCTTATACCGGGTCTCAGGGCTATGCCGCTCGTGCGATCGATCCTGCCGCCGAAGGAAATTGGCATCCGCGATTTCGGCCGCGGCGGCTCCGCCGGGTCGCAGGCCGCCACGGGCACCGACCACTGGAACCCCTTCGGCCAGCGAGACCGCGATGCCCTCTACCAGAAATACGCGCGGCAACTGCCGCCGGAGTACCGCGACCTGTTGGGCGATTACTACGAGGCGCTGTCGAAGGAAGGGCCGAGGGCGACGCCGCGCAGGGCGCCGCCCGCCCCGGCGCCGTAGTGCGATTGGCGCGCAGAGAAGTGAGAGTAGCGCTGTCGCAAGAGAGAAAGGTGACTCATGAAACGCTGCATCCTGCCGGCTGCCTGTGCCTTGCTCCTGGCCGCCGTTCCCTGCGGCCGCTCGTGGGCCGAGGCAAGCAAGGTCAAGACGGCGGAACTCGCCCCCGAAGCCGAGCGGGCCATCGACTCGGGCCTCAAGTTCCTCGTGCGCCAGCAGAACGCCGACGGCAGTTGGGGCCACCGCTACAACGAGTCGGCCACGGCCCTGGCCCTCATGGCCCTGATGCTCAAGGGCCACTTCCCCGAGAGGGGCGCCTACGGCGACGCGATGGACAAGGGCGTGGCGTTCCTGCTGGAACGGGCCAAGCAGGGCGGAGGATATATGGGTGTCAATATGTACGAGCACGGCCTCTCGACGCTGGCCCTCTCGGAAGTCTGGGGCATGAGCGACCGCAAGGAGATCCGCGACACGCTCAAGCGGGCCGTCGACGTCATCCTGCGCGCTCAGTCCGCCGCCGGCGGCTGGCGGTACAGGCCCCGCCCCGAAGACGCCGACATCTCGGTCACCGTCATGCAGATCGTCGCCCTCGCCTCGGCCAAGGAGGCCGGCATCCACGTCCCGAGCGAGGTCATCGAGAAGGCGCTCAAGTACGTCAAGGGCCTGCAGGTCGCCGGCGTCGGCGGGTTCGGGTACCAGGGGCCGCAATCGCCCGAGTTCGCGCGGTCGGCCGCGGGGGTCATGGCGCTGCTGATGTGCGGCGAACGCGACTCGCGGGCGGTCCTGCTGGGCCTGGAGTACCTGCGGCGGCTGCCCGACACCAAGTTCGCACAGGCCAACTTCTACTTCTACGGACATTACTACGCGATCCAAGCCATGTACCAGGCGGGGGAATCCTATTACCAGGACTGGTACCCCCAGATCCGCGACGCCCTGATCTCGAAGCAGAAGCCCGACGGCAGTTGGACCGGCGGCGGCGAGGAGGCCGACCCGTGCTACGCCACCTCGATGTCGGTCCTCGTCCTGGGCGTCCCGTACCGGTTCCTGCCCATTTACCAGCGATGAAAACGGCTGCCCTTTTTCGCGTTGCCGCGGCCTTGCTGTGCCTTGCGGCGTGCGCGCCGGCGGCGCCCGGCCCGGCGTCGCCCGCCCGCGAGAGTCCGCTTGACCCCGTCGCGATGGATGAAGCCCTCGGCCAACTCAGCGCGCCCGACTGGATCCTTCAGGCGCGCGGCATGAAGGTGCTCGGCCGGGCGAAGGCGAAGCAGGCCGTCGCGCCCCTCAAGGCGATCCTCGCCGGGCAAAGCCATCCGTGGGTCAAAGGCCGGGCGCTCGTGGCGCTGGCCGACATCCTCGGTGAAGGGGCCGTCGACGACGCCCTCGCGATGGCCGGCAACCCCTCGCCCGAACTGCGGGCGGCAGCGCTCGAAGCCCTGGCCGTCACAGTTTCGCCCCGCGCGATGGCGGCCGTCGAGGCGCACCTGGCGGATCCGGCCGTTGCGGTCCGCGGCCAGGCCCTTGTGGCGCTCGCGCGGCTCCAGAAAGACAAGGCGTGGGCGCGGATCGCGCCGCTCGCCTCGGGGGCCGACCCGGTCGCCGCCGGCCAGGCCGCCCGGGCGATGGCTTATATCGACACGCCCGACGCCCGCCTGGCACTCCAGCGCCTCCTGGGACACAAGGAAGCCGACGTACGCCTGGCGGCGGCCCAGGCCTTGCGCGAGGTCCGCGATCCGTCGGCGATCACCGCCCTCATCGAACGGATGACCTCCGACTCGGCCGAGGACGTGAAATCCGCCTGCGAACAGGCCCTCGTGGCCTACCAGCCCGAGACCCTCGCCAAGCCTATGCTGGCGATCCTTGAGTCGAAGGACCGCAAGCCCCATGCGGCGGCGCTCAAGATCCTCAAGGCCCGCCCGTCGGGGGAGGCCCGCGCGGGCATCGCCGCCATCCTCGGCGACGCCAACCAGCGCGACGCCGATTTCCCCGTGATCCCGGCCATTGAACTCCTGGCGGGCGCCGACCCGAAGCCATATCGCGACGTCTACGTCCGTTACCTGGAACACGCCCGATCGCAGGTTCGGCTGAAGACGGTCGAGGTCCTGGGCCAGTGCCCCGGCGCCGACCTCTACGACCTGCTGAAACCGCGCCTGGCCGATGCCGACGCCGCGGTCCGCGTGGCCGCGCTCCGCGCCATCCGCAAGACCACCCAGGGCGCGCCGCCCGGCGGCATCGTGGATTACCTCGGCGCGGTCGTCCAGGACCCCGCGGCGCCGGTCTACGAACCGGCCCTCGGCCTTCTGAAGGATCGCCTGACGGCCGCCGAAGCGCCGAAGGCCCTGGCCGCGCTCGACCCCGCCCTTGGCGCCGCCGACGAACGCCGCCGCCACCTGGCCGCCGGCATCCTTGAACCGATCGCCACCGACGACCTCATCCGCAAGGTCGCGGCCGCCCAGGGGTACGTCACCGCGTGGAAGGTGCTCGGCCCCTACCCCAACGCCGAGGGTAAGGGCTTTGCCGAGGTCTATCCCCCGGAGACCAACAGCGGCAAGGACAACTCTTATGAGGCCCGGCCGATCGGCGAGGCAAAAGACGCCCCCGCCCGGCTGACCTGGCAGCCCGTGAAGTCCGTCCGCCTGCGCGGCACGGTGGACCTGCACGATGTGATCTCGGCCGAAACCTACCTTGTCGCCTACGCCGTCACCGACTTGGGCTCGCCCGACGACCGAAAGGTGTGCCTGACGGTGACGTCCGACGACGGCATGAAGGCATGGCTGAACGGTGCCCTGCTGGGCGAGCGACGCGGCGAAGGCACCACGAAGGTCACGGGCGAACTCAAGAAGGGCCGCAACCGGCTGCTCCTGAAGATCGCCAACGAACACGACAAGTGGGGCTTCTCGGTCCGCCTCTCCGACGCCGAAGGCCGGCGGGCCGACGGCATCACCGCTGCCGCGCCGTAGGTCGAACACTATGGAAGTAAGGCCACATTAACCACGGGGTTAGGGCGACCCGTGGCGCGTGAAGAAGGACGTGCAGGATGCCTGCATGGCATCCTACGGCGTCTTCGGCGGCGCGGGGCTGACCTGGATGCCCTTCGGGGGTCCGAGGCCCGCGAGGTCGACCAGTTCGACGATGAAGGCCCACTCGCCGCCGATGTTGCCGCTCTTGACCAGGAGTTCGTTCCACCCCGCCCGCAGGTTCACGCGTACGACCTTCGACCCCGGCACCAGCGAATTCACCCCCTTGGTCTCGGCAACCAGTTGGCGGTTCAGCCACACCTTGCACGCGTCGTCGGCGCCGACCTCGAGCGCGACCTGCTGGGCCGAGTCGCTGCGGACCCAGCAGACCGCGTAGGCCAGGGCCTTCTCGCTCTGCCCGAACAAGGCCTTCAGGTTGACGTGCGACATCGGCGACTCGTGGAGTTGCCACTGGACCTTCTCCCCGGCGCCGTCGTAACCGGCCGCAAGGTCGATGCCTTCCGTCTCGGGCGGGTACGGCGTGTCGTGCCCGGCGCCCTCCGGGTTTGGCAGCGGGCCGAGCACCTGCCACCGGCCGAGGAACAGCCGGTCGGGGCAGCCGCACTGGCGGTGATACGCGTAGAGCGCCTCGGGCGGCAGGTTGAGCTGGCGGGCCCGGGCCTCGACCTCGACCGACGGGTCGACACGGTGGAGGTCCTCGAGGGCATCGGCCAGGGCCTTGGCGGCGTCGAGGGCGCGCGGGTGGTCGGGAATCTCCTTGAGGAACCACCGGTAGAGTTCGGCCCGCGCGAGCGGCCTGGGGTCGAGGCCCGCCATCCGCCCCAGGAGTCGCCACGCCTCCTCGCTCGGGCCCAGGTTGGGCACGTGCCGCCGCAGCGCCGCCAGCGTCGCCTGGGCGTCAAAGGGCAGATGCTCGACGAGCGGCTCGCGGAGCATGCACCCGTGCGCCGCGTAGCCGTCGGCCGGCGGCTGGCAGTGGACGCGCTTGCCGGTCCGGGTCTTGTAGTCGACCCACAGCCACGCCTTGTCGTCGACCCGCACGACGTCGTCGTCGAAGCCCCAGTGGCCGGTGAGCGATGCGGCGGCCTCGCCGGCGGGAGGCCCGCCGCCCGCCTCGAACCGCGCCCGCAGTTCGTCCGCCGCGAGGGCCCGATCGTAGACCCGCACCTCGTCGATCGCGCCCGGGAAGTGGCCGTAGCCGTCCTGCCGGCGCCCGATGAAGAGCGGCGCCGTGCCCGGCGTCCGCTTCTTGTTGACCGCCAGCGACCCCACCGCCCGGCCGTCCAGGTAGACCTTCAGGTCGCGGCTGTCGAAGGTCATGGCCACGTGGTGCCAGCGGCCGAGTTTCACCAGGCCCTGGTCGCTCTGCACTTCGTAGGCGTCGGCCTTGGTCCCGCCGATATTCACGATCGCACTCACGCCGGACCGGAAAACCAGCAGGCCGTAGTGCGACTCGTACTCATCGTTCATGTTCTTGCTGACGACCCACCGCCGCCCCATGCCGGTCCACGGATACTGCCTGAGGTTTATCCATGCTTCGACGGTCATTTCGGGCGAGTCGGTCTCGAGCGAAGGCGCGGCCTCGTAGTATCCGGTCCGGCCGTCGCACCCCATCGCCACGCCGACCTTGCCGGGGACCGGCCTGGCGTCGCCGTGGAACCTGTCGGCCCAGGGCGCCCACGCCTCGACCTGCCCGCCCGCCGGGCGGGCAGGCAACTGGCCCTCGACGATCGCGCGCTCGCGGCCGCCGGCCACCAGGGCCGTCCGGTCCCAGAGCACGTGGCCGTCCTGCTGGGCGAAGCAGATCCCGGCGACGGGTTCGGCCGCCAGGGGCGTCCATTCGAGGGGCAGGCGTAGTTCTTGCCACGCCCCCGCCGGCGGCAGCGGACCCATGTAGCGGCCGTGGACGGTCTTGGCGCCCCAGATGGCGTGGCCTCGCCAGGAGCGCCCGTCGTGGAGACCCAGCGAAATCGACTTCGGCGGCGTCAGCGGGTCAAGATATGCCCATTGCGAGATGTATGGACCATCCGGCGGCGGGCCCACGTGCAGAACCACCGGGTGCTTGAAGTCCGTGACCCAGCGGTTCGCGCCATCGTGCCTCTCGCCCGCAACGCCGTCGCGGTGGGCCTTCTTGCCGCTGTGGACGGGCGAGTCGACCCACTCCCACGTGCCGCCGGTCGCCGCCCCCTCGGGCGGCGCGTCTTCGAGGAACACCTCCTCCTGGCCGCCGTAGACGATGGCGCTGCGGTCCCAGAGAAGCCGCGGCTGGCCCTGCTGGCTGAACGAGATGCCCACAAGCGGCGTCTGGTTGATGCCGAGAACCGACAGCGGCACCCGGATCTCGTGCCACTTGCCCTGCGGGAACGTGCCGTACGCGCGGAAGGCGGGCCGCGGCGCCGTCCAGTACGGCTGCATCCAGTAAACCCGGTGGTTCCACCCGGCGGGGGCCGGCCGGATGCCGTCGTCCAGTTCAAGCACGACCGACCGGGGGTACGGGCCCGGCGGCATGTAGACCCACTGCGACAGGTACGCCTTCGACTCCACCTCGTAGCGGCGCAAGACCCCGTCGGGCACGGCGGCCTGCCGGGCGGCCGC
>Ga0315295_10003119_pt1 | contig 14084 bp, 15 predicted proteins | sample YL17G14_0_MG_FD_204453 | JGI IMG/M metagenome (GOLD analysis project Ga0315295, IMG submission 204453) | Sediment microbial communities from Yellowstone Lake, YNP, Wyoming, USA - YL17G14_0 | ecosystem: Environmental > Aquatic > Freshwater > Lake > Sediment | place: USA: Wyoming | collected...
CGGCTGAACTCCTCACGGCGGCCATCCTTTTTAATCACAAAAAGGCTGGCTGCCTGTACACGTTCGTGGGTGGTAAAGCGGGCCTGGCAGGCCAGGCACTGCCGCCGCCGCCGCACGCTCAGCTCTGTATCTCGGGAATCCACCACCTTAGAATCTGCATAACCACAGTAGGGACACTTCATCTGCCTGTCCTATATGTTGGGTAACGAAGTCAGGATACCACAATATCTAGGGCTTGTCAATGCCTGTGGGAGGGAAAATGGTTAATTTTAGAACGCTGGAGGTTGAAGCTGGTTAGTCCCGCACAACTTATTGACCAGATAGGCGAAGTCCTCAAACCATTTGTGCTTGGTATCTTGAGGCCAGGCGGGGTCGAAGTTGGGGAATTTGTTGATGAGCAAAGGTGCCAGATAGTGGGGCAGTTCAAACGGTGTTGCCAGGCCATCGCCTTTTCTGGGACTGTTCTTGGTGGTTGCCTTTTTGACTCTGGTCCCGGGTATGGATTCCCTCAGGTGGGGGGAAAGGTGTATACCTGATTCATCTGCCATGGCAAGGAAGAAGCTCACACACTTACGACCTATGTCTTTGGACATGCCCAGGTTCTTAAAGTGTTCCTTTAACTGAGCAGAAGTAGCCCGGTTCAGGTCAAGTTTGGTAAACAGGTTATTATAGGCCTGCTTTGTGACAGACTGGAGCATGTCTTTGCGAGCTTCCCCTTCCAATTTTACCAGTTGCTGAAGCGTATCTGTGGGGTGGCATTCACGAGTGGATAGACCCAGGTAAACAAGAGCGCTCTTGAGTGCAGAGCGGGTGGAGCCGGAGAGCTTCAAGCCATCATAGTAGCTGGAATCAAGGCGACCCGGAACATTCTGGCCTAAATCTCTGATGAGTTTTTTCCAGGTTGAATAGGACACATAGGGAGGAAGAGGTACCTGGGCTGTTTTGGCGATTCTCGACCTCCCTAATATCCTTCACTCGCTGATCTGTGGGCCCATGATAACTTGGCCGCACAGGTTTTGCAATAGGACAAAAAGCAATTTTGCCAAACGGGCTTCATCCGCCTGGCTACAGGAAAATCTTACCACGGTTGGACACAAAGTCAATAGCCTGGACAAATGATTTTTCCTTGGCCAAATAAAAAAATTTGGCCAAGGAAAAATCATTCTCTCGTCTGAGCAGGCTTAAGTAACTTAGGGATAAGCCAGATGGACCTTTGCCAGAGGATATTCTGGACATCAGCGGGACTTTCATAGCGCACCATATCTTGACAGGACAATTAAGGACTTTTTGGACGAGTTGTTGCGCCCTGATTCTGGACAAGGATAGTATTGCTCCGGACATTGTTTTTGGGAAGCGTCAGCTTTGGGAGCTGTAAAAACTACTTAAGAATTCAGTAATAAGGAAGGAGGGACAGCATGGCGAAAGGTGAGTTGGTAGCAGCGGCGGATATGGGCAGCAGCAAAGTGTGCACTGTGGTGGCGCATATTGACCCCGATGGCGCGGTGCAGGTGTTAGGCACAGGGGTATGGTCAGCGCAGGGGATGCACAAAGGGGTGGTGGCTAACCTGGATGAGGCCAGTGAATCATTGCGCGAGTCGGTAAAAAGGGCAGAGCGCACCAGCGGGCTGAAGATCAAATCAGCCTATTTTGGCGTGTCCGGGGCGCATGTCAGTTCCTGGAGCAAGCGGACCGCCGTGGCGGTGGGCAAGGGTGTCAATCCAGTATCTAAGTGGGATATTGAGAGGTCGCTTGTTTTAGCTCAGGAACCGGGGATACCGGAGGAGCGCAAAATACTGCAGGCAATCCCTAAAGAATACGTCCTGGATGGCCGCAATGGTGTGAAAGATCCCTCCGGGATGCGTGGCTTCAGATTGGATGTAGATACGCACATCATTACTGTTGACCAGGCCACCCTGGAGAATATGTGCGAATGTATAAGGAAGGCGGGGCTTAAGATAGATGGCTTAGTTCTTCAGTCACTGGCCTCCGCTGAGGCTGTAGTTACCTCAGACGAGGTAGATACAGGTGTGGTGCTGGCAGACATTGGCGCTGGCACTACAGACATAGCCACCTTCAGAAATGGCACAGTGGACCATACCTCTGTTCTGGCTGTGGGCGGCAATCAAATCACCCGTGACCTGGCGATTGGGCTGGGCATTCCCTTTGAGGCAGCAGAGCAGGCCAAGAAGGAGCATGGCAACCTCTTAAGAATAGGTAAAGATGGTAAAGAGGCTGAAGCCACTGTCGCCTTGAATGGTGGTGGCGGGGTACTCAAGGCTGACCTCAATGAAATCATCAGGGCGCGTGTCGAGGAGATCCTCAAGCTAATCTTTTTGCAAGTGTCCGACAGCCAAGATCATAGACTGAGGTATCCTGCCGGGCTGGTGCTCACCGGAGGCACTGCCAATCTTCCGGGCATAGACTCCCTGGCTGCTGGGGTGTTGGGAGTGCCAGCGCGGGTGGGAGTGTCCAAGGTTATGTATGGGCTAGCTGATGAGTTGAGCAGCCCGGGTTACGCTGGCGCTGCAGGCATTCTGATTTGGGGGGCAAAAGAGCGCCAGAGGGGGATCCATGAAGAGGTGGGGTTCCCCAGGAAACTGGTCAGTAGCTTGAGGGGTTTTGCTCCTCGCTGGGCCAGGTCAGGCGCGTAAGCGTCCACTGAAGAACAAAAGGAGAAGGAGGCTAGTAATGGAAAATAATTTGGCAGCTCGTAGCCCAGCTAAGATTAAGGTTATAGGTGTGGGCGGTGGCGGTAGCAACGCTGTGAACCGCATGGCCAAATCTGACTTAGGGGGTGTGGAATTCTATGCTGTCAACACTGATATTCAGGCCCTCCAGTATGTGACCGTCGCCAACAAGGTTCAAATTGGCGAGAAGGTAACCAAGGGACTGGGTGCTGGTGGTGACCCCAGCATGGGTGCCAAGGCTGCTGAAGAAAGCCGTGAGGAACTGCGCCAGATAGTCCGCGGTGCCGACCTGGTCTTTGTCGCCTGCGGTATGGGTGGCGGCACTGGCACTGGCGGAGCCCCTATTGTGGCCAGCTTGGCCAAGGAAAGCGGTGCTCTCACCATCGGCATAGTGACCAAGCCCTTTGGTTTTGAGGGGACTCACCGGCAAGAGGTGGCTGCCGATGGCATAGGGCAAATGCAGGCAGCCTGCGACACCATGATTGTTGTCCCCAACGAGCGCCTGCTTGTCCTGTGCGACCGAAAGATGCGGGTGGAGTCTGCCTTCAGGACGGCCGACGACATTTTGTTTCAGGGAGTTGCCTCTATCGCCGGTGTGATCACCACAGCGGGTGAGATCAACCTTGACTTCGCCGATGTGCAGGCGGTGATGAGGAACGCCGGACCGGCCTGGCTGGCTATCGGCTACGGCAAAGGCCAGAATCGCACCGTGGACGCTGCCCGCTCTGCTATCTCCAGTCCACTGCTAGACACCTCACTGGAGGGAGCAACCGGTGTGCTCTTTAGCGTCATGGGAAATACTGACCTCGGCCTTTACGAGATGAATGAGGCGGCTGAGATCATCCGCAAGGCGGCACACCCCAGGGCTAACATTATCTTTGGTGTGGCCTATTGCAAAGACATGGATGACCAGGTCAAAATTACGCTCATAGCCACTGGCTTTAACTACAAGCCTGGGCTGATAGACAGGACCTCCCGCGAGGAAGAGCTGCGTGGGCTGCGCAAATGCATTGCGGACGAAAGCCAATTGGACATCCCCGCATTCCTGCGACATCCACTGCATGTGCGGCGGGAGCAGATAGCTAACCGGGCCAATCAGACGGATGCCAGTAAGGTCAAGGTTGCTGTGTCCAGTTAGTTACTGAAGATTCTGGGTAAGAAGGAGGGGCTTATGTGATAGTGAACGCTAGTGAGCGGTTAAATAGTATTAAGCATTTGATTGAAATAAATAATAAAGAGGAGGCGACTAAATGGTACAAACAACTGAAGCAAGATCCGGGATTGTGAGCAAGCTTGGTGTTAATGCTCCAGCCAAGATCAAGGTTATCGGGGTAGGAGGTGGCGGCTGCAACGCTGTGCGCCGCATTATGGAGACTGAGCAGGTTCCCGGGGTTGCGTGTATTGCAGTCAATACCGATGTGAAATCCCTGGAAACAATAGGCAGTGCTATGGTGTGCCAGATAGGTGAGGGCGTTACCCATGGCTTTGGCGCTGGCGGCGATAGCCAGGTAGGTGCCAGGGCAGCCGAGGAAAGCCGCTATAGCCTGAAGAGGGCCATTTCCGGCGCTGAGCTTATATTCATCACTGCGGGCATGGGTGGTGGCACCGGCACCGGAGCTGCCCCGCTGGTAGCCCGGGTGGCCAGGGAGACCCATGCTCTTATCGTGGCTGTGGTGACCACCCCCTTCTCCTTTGAGGGGCATAAGCGCCTTGATCAGGCCATGGCTGGCATCTCCAGACTGCGGCCAGAGGTGGATAACCTGATCGTTGTCCACAACGACCGACTGCTACGGCTCATGACCGAGGACGCCTCCATGGAGGAGGCTTTCAAGACAGCCGATGGCGTGGTAACCCAGGGTATTATGAGCATATCCAAGCTGGTCAACGTGCCTGGTGAGATAAACGTTGACCTGGCTGATGTCAAGGCTGTGCTGCATATCCCTGGCACGGCTCTCATGGCTATAGGTATCGGTGAGGGGAGCAAGTGTGCTCTAGAGGCTGCAGAGCAGGCCATTGCCAACCCATTGCTGGATATCACCATGGATGGTGCTAAGGGTGTCCTGTTCAACGTTGAGGGCGGCCCTGACCTGAAGCTGGGACAGGTGAACGAGGCAGGTCGACGTCTCTCCACTTGTGCTGACAGGAATGCCAGAATCTTCTTCGGCTTCATGAAGCCACGGGCAGACATGGAGGGTCAGTGCAGGATTACTCTTATCGCTACCGGTATCAAGACCAATGTGAAAAAGGGGCTATTCTAGGCGGCTAGGGCCGCACTAGTGGTAGAAAACAATTAAAAAGGAGGTAGTCGGATGTCTATCGTAAAGTTGCTCGCTGCTTATACCTTTGTTGCCATGGCAACGGGAGTGATCGCCGCTATCCTGCTGGTCAACAAGAATTTTGACATGAGACCTGTTATTGCGCTAACGGCGCTGCTCACCGCTGTTCCGGTGTTGGCCTTGGCTATCCTAGCAATGTCGAACAGGCAACAGGGATACTAAGGCACATGATGTCCTGGCGGCCAGAGGGTATCTCTGGCCGCCAGACAGGATTGGTTCTCCCGGTAAGGTTTGCCAGAGGTCTGTGGGGCGTCCGCTGGCGCCGAGGTGCTTCTCTTTGTGAGATCTGGAGGCTAAAATGCGCAAGATAGGCATAATTTTGCTTATAGCTGGTGGTATAGTCATGCTGAGCTACATAGTGGGGGATCTGGTAGTTAAGGAAGCGAGTGGGGCTCAGCATCCCTCAGTGGCTCGTGAACTCGCACGCACCATTGGGAGCTGGTTTCATACTATAGGCGTGGCCATGCGAGACTTCTTCAGTGCCTTTTTCTTGAAGGCGGACGTACCGGTTGCGGTTAAAGGGGCGGGGGCAGCAATGATGCTGGCTGTGCTTTTGCTAGTCTACGGCCAGATGTGGGGTAAGTCCTCCGGGTCGTCAGGCGGGCGTTCAGGACGTAGCAACTCGCGACGATATGAGCCCACACGTTAAAGGTAACAGGCCTTTCCCAACTGTTTGGATTGACATAATGTTTGAAGGTGTGGTTAAGCCATGAGTAGCCAGTGTGTTGCGGTCAGAGCTGACAAAGCTAATGATAAGTCCAGACGGCTTGAGTCCGGTGCCGATGCTGTCTCGACAAAAGCCCAGAAAAGCCTCAAGTACTACAAGTGGGAAGCAGCCTCCCAGGCAGATGAGACAGCAACTGGTTATTATGGGGCTTCCTATGTGGCTGCTTATGGTGGGGCGGAGGGGCTGGGACTGCTGGGCAGCATAATACACCTCTTCTCTGGGCTTCTATACATAAAGCTGCCTGCCGCTGCGGAAATGCTTGGCAGCCGCAAGCGGGCGGTTCTGGTCATTGGGCTGCTGGATGCTTTTACCTGGTTGCCGCTTGTCTTTGCCTTCCTGTTCTTCAAATCGTTGCCTCTGGTTGTGTTCATCGCCTTGTGGGTGGTCAGCATTGCGCCTGCCGTCCTGATAACCCCACTTCTATTTAGCTGGGTGTCTGACATGATACCCATCAACCGGCGCGGCAGATACTTCGGGATGAGGTCTGTAATAGGTGGCGCAGCTTACTTGGGTCTGTTCTATGGTATGGGCCACGTGTTGAACCTGTTTAATGGGCGGGTGGCGGTGGGTTTTGCTATCATTTTCTTTACTGCTTTTGTTGGCCAGATGGCGAGCTGGTTTGTCTACCGCCGCATGTATGAGCCGCCCCAAGTGCTAAAGAAGGATGAGCGCTTTGGCTTCGTAGATTTCTTGAAGGCGGCCAGACGCTCCAACCTGGGGAGGTTCATAATTTATATGTCATTGCTTACCTTCGCCATATATTTGGCGCTCCCCTTCCTCGCCGTCTTTATCTTGGAAGATCTGGGATTCAGCTACGCATTTTTCACCGTACTGATGTTATCCCAGATGGTGGGGAAGCTGCTCTCGCTGGGGCTCTGGGGCAAGTTTGCCGATATGAACGGGAATTTACAAGTCATAGCCATAGTCTCTCTGTTGGCACCTGTTGTGCCACTCCTTTGGCTGATATCCCAGGGCGTAACTTATCTGGTTTTCGCCATGTTATTCTCTGGTGTAGTCTGGGCTGGCCTGGAGCTGTGCGCTCCTAACTTTGTTTATGAAGCTGCTCCGGCCGGGAGAGGTGTGAAATATGTGTCCTACTACAAAGGATTGTCCTCTATAGCTATGGCGATAGGTATGTTGCTCGGGGGTTACCTGGCCACTCATATCAGTCCCCTGATGGACTACAGGGTATTGAGCTTGTTCCTGGTCTCAGGTCTGCTGAGCTTAATCGTGGTGATTGCCCTGCTGCCTCGCCTGAGTGAGGTGCGGCCGCTGGCGCACTGGAAGCCAGCTACCCCCAGTTCCAAGTGGGGTCTTTCTTACAGACCTCGACGGAAACAAACTTCAGTCCCTTCATTGAACTACCAGCCTATGTTAGCGGCAGCTGGGTACGGACAGTTGCAAACATCTCTTTCGGCCGCTGGTGGAGAAGTCAAGCCAGTCAAGGGTCTTTTCTATCAATCTCAACACCGGACTTACTGGGGCAGGCCACTAGTCCCTAGCAAGCAGGAAGAGGTGATAAACTTTGGCAGACCTGACTATGAGACGCCTGGCGGGACTTATTTCGGGAAGCCATTCATTCCTCATGCGCCCTCTCAGCAAGCGAAAGTTGCCAAGCGGGGCCTCCTTTACAGGCCTCAAGACTGGGCTTATTATTGGTGCAAAACCTCTTCCACCGGGCCGGAGCTAGGTCTCGGGGCTGACACAATTTAATGAGCCGATTCTTTTGAGCTGTCATTTTTCCGGCAACATTGGCTGGGGCAGTGTTAAATAGTCGGCGGCTGAAAAAGGGGTTTTCGTCGAGCCCACGATTTCGGCAATTGTAGGCAAGAGCTGCCCCAGCCAGAAGCAAGCTCTAGAGACGTTCGGCCACCCTCAACTTGGCGCTGCGGCTTCTAGGGTTAGCTGCCACCTCGGTCGCTGACGGGGTTATTACTCTTTTGTTCACCAAGCCCAGAGTGGGATTGTGTTCGCAGATGCACACAGGTGTGCCCGGCGGGCAGATACAGCGCTGCGATTGGGAGCGCATAAGGTGCTTAACCAGGCGATCTTCCAGGGAGTGATAGCTAATCACCACCAGACGACCACCCTGCTCCAGCAACTCCACTGCCTGGGGTAAAGCGGCCTCCAGGTTCTCTAGTTCTCTGTTCACGGCGATTCGCAATGCCTGGAATGTTCTGGTGGCCGGATGTATGCGGCCTCGCCGGCTGCCCAACGTCTCCAGCACCAACTGGGCCAGATCCAGGGTGGTGCGCAGCGGGCGCTTCCTCACGATGTTGCGGGCGATCTGCCGGCTGTAACGCTCTTCGCCATATTGGCGAATAATATCAGCCAACTCGGCCTCGGGCAGGGTGTTGACTATATCGGCAGCGGTCAATTGCTGGTCGGGGCTGAAGCGCATATCCAGGGGGGCATCGCGCTGAAAGCTGAAGCCACGGCTGTTTCTATTTAGCTGGAGGGAGGACAGGCCCAGATCAAAGAGTATGCCCTGTACTGGGTGGAAACCATATTTCTGGCAGATAGCCTTTAGGTTGGCAAAATTGTCATTGACCAGGATGGCTGCCTTGCCCTGCAACCTCACTTGGGCTACTTTAAGGGCATCAGGGTCAGCTTCAATGCCCAGAAGCTGGCCACCGGGGGCGCTTGTTTCCAGGATAGCGGCAGCATGGCCACCACTGCCCACAGTGCAGTCTATATAGCGGCCGCCTGGCTGCACATTGAGGGCGGCCAGTGTTTCTGTCACTAATACTGGCTGGTGTAACACAACATCAGAGTTCATAAACACAAATTAGGCGTTCTCCTCCCGTTTGTCAATACCCTTATGATATGCTATCATAGTGGAACTTGAGGCGATAGGGATGTTCACTGTAGGGATATTGACTATCAGCGATAAGGGCTGGCGTGGTGAGCGCCAGGACAAGAGTGGCCTGGCCATCAGGCAAAGCCTGGACGCCTCTCAAGCGCAGGTGGTAAAATACGAGATTGTGCCTGATGAAAAAGATGCCATCACTAAGCGGCTCAAGGCCTGGTCTGATGAAGCCGGTATTGATGTTATAATCACCACCGGCGGCACCGGGCTGGCCCCCAGAGATGTTACTCCGGAGGCCACATTATCTGTGGTGGACAGACTGGTGCCGGGTCTGGCTGAGGCCATGAGGTGGAAAAGCCTGGAGAAAACGCCTACAGCCATGCTCAGCCGGGCGGTGGCCGGGGTCAGGGGGCATAGCTTGATTATCAATTTGCCAGGTAGCCCAAAAGCAGTGCAGGAGTGCCTGGAAGTGATACTCCCGGTGCTGCCTCATGCTGTAGAGACGCTGCGTGGTGAGGCCAGCGAGTGTGCTTCGCGTATTGAAGGTATGGCTCATGCGCATTGATATTATTACCCTGTTCCCGGAGATGTTCCGTGGCCCCTTTGATGAGAGCATCATTAAGCGGGCCATAGAATCTAACCTGGTCAAAATTGTCATTCACAACTTGCGTGACTATGCCCGAGACCGGCACAGCACTGTGGATGATTATCCCTATGGTGGCGGGGCGGGTATGGTGCTCAAGACGGAGCCCATATTTGATGCAGTGGAGGCGGTGAGGGCTGGAATATCCAGCGAGGAAGGTATTGCTGGTGAGCAGGTTCCACTTGTCCTGCTCACGCCCCAGGGACGGCTGTTCTCACAATCAGTGGCCAGGGAGTTCTCACAGCACTTTTATATTATCCTGCTCTGTGGGCACTATGAGGGGGTGGATGAGCGGGTGGTGGAGCACCTGGTAAACGACGAGATAAGCATAGGCGATTATGTGCTCAGTGGTGGTGAGCTGGCGGCCATGGTGGTGGTGGATGCGGTGGTCAGGCTGTTGCCTGGCGTGCTGGGCAGTGAGGATTCAGTAAGGGAGGATTCTCACGTGGCTGGCCTGCTGGAGTATCCTCAGTATACCAGGCCGGCTGTCTGGAGAGGCTGGGAGGTTCCCCAGGTGCTGCTGTCTGGAAATCATGCTAAGATTGCTCAATGGCGCAGGCAGCAAGCGATCGGGCGAACTTTGAAGCGCCGTCCTGACCTTTTAAACAAAGCTGAGCTTGGTGAGAAAGAGCGAGCATTAGTAGACGAGGCAAGGCAGAGTAGCCTTTTATCTGCATAGAGGGAGCAATTGTAAGATGGAGCTAGCATCACTTGTTGAAGTAAAGCCTAATCCCAATATCCCGCAGATCAGACCTGGTGATACCGTGCGGGTGAGTGTAAAGGTGGTGGAGGGTGACCGGGAGCGAATACAGAACTTCCAGGGTTTGGTCATTAGGGTGCGTCGTGGTGGTGTCGCCTCTAACTTCACGGTACGCCGTGTAGCCTATGGAGTGGGTGTGGAGCGCACTTTCTTCCTGAGTTCGCCACGACTGGAGAAGGTCGAGGTATTGCGCCACGGTAAGGTGCGTCGTGCCAATCTCTACTACCTGCGTGGTCTCAGCGGCAAGGCAGCCCAGCTCAAAGAGAGGCGCGGGCTCAAGGAGCTGGAAGTCAGAGCTGAGGCGGAGGTAGTTGAGACAGAGGCCGGTGCTGAGGCAGCGGTAGCCGAGATAGAGGCTGGTGCTGAGGCAGCCGCAGCCGAGACAAAGGGCGGTGCTGAGACAGCGGCTAAGTCTCAGCTTGAGCAGCCCCAAGCGGCAGGAGAAGTGGCCGCACCTGAGAGTGAAAAGTCAGCTCAAACATAGAGGCTGTGGCGCAGGCCAGGGTGGGGGCTCCAGATGAAATATGCCGAGGTGGCTGTCAATTCGCCTCTGGCACAGCGTCGTAGCTTCAGTTATTCTATACCTCCACATCTTTCCGTGGCGGTGGGACAGGCGGTGTGGGTTCCCTTTGGGCCAAGGGTGCTCCAGGGCGTAGCTCTCAACCTAACCGATGTCCCTGGGGTGCCCCACACCAGGGACATCATCGACGTCATTGGTCCTGAACCTTTGCTATCGCCGGCTCAAACGGAGCTGGCTCTCTGGATCAGCCAGCACTATCTTTCTCCTCTCTTTGATGCTGTGGCTCTGATGCTGCCCCCCGGCTTTGAGCGCAGGCTGATAAGCTATATCCAGGCTACTGATCAGGAAGCTGATTCTCCCCTGACATCACCACAAAGGCAGGTGCTGGCTCTATTGCAAAAGAAAGAAAAGGTCAGGCTGGAGGAGATAGAGAAGGCGCTGGGCAAGAAGCAGGCACAGGCAGTGGTGGGTCAGCTCCTGCGCCGCAACCTGATATCTAAGACGCAGGTGCTGTCCCCGTCCAGGGTAAGGCCAAAGCTATCTTCCTTTGTCAGATTGATAATCCCGCCAGAGCAGGCCAGTGCCCTGCGGCAAAGCTCCAGGATGGGTGCCAAGCAAGCGGCCTTACTTGAATTGCTGGCGGCTGAAGGCCGCCCTCTTTTACTGATTGAGGCTTGGCAGCGTGTTGGTTGTCTGCCCTCAACAGTGAAATCGCTGGAAAAGAAGGGGTTGTTGATGGTGGAGCGTCTGGAGCAAACCAGAGACCCTCTGTCACAGCGCAGGTTCTCATCCGCTCAGCCACCAATACTTACGCCAGCCCAGCAGGCTGTCTGGTCAGTTATTCGGGATAGCCTGGAGCAAAGGCCCAAGAATGGTGCCGTCTTCTTGCTTCATGGTGTCACTGGCAGCGGCAAGACTGAGGTTTACCTGCGGGCGCTGGCCCGGGTGGTGGAGTTGGGCCAGCGGGGGATTGTACTGGTGCCTGAGATTGCCCTCACCCCTCAAACGATAGAGCGCTTTGCTGCTCGCTTCCCTGGCCGGGTGGCTGTGCTGCACAGCAAGCTTTCTCTGGGCGAGCAGTTCGACGAGTGGCGACGTATCCAACAGGGTGATTTTGCCGTGGTCATTGGCTCACGGGGGGCTGTGTTTGCTCCCCAGCCTGACCTGGGTCTCATCGTTATTGATGAGGAGCATGAGTGGACGTATAAGCAGCAAGAGCAGTCGCCCCGCTACCACGCCCGTGAGGTGGCCATCAAGCTGTCTGAACTCCGTGGCGCTGTGGTGATATTAGGCAGTGCCACCCCAGATTTGGAGAGCTATCATAGAGCACTGAGTGGTCACTACCAGTTGCTGCGCTTGCCGGAACGAATAGTCTCCGGTGAGGAGGCTCCTCTGCCTCATGTTGAGGTGGTTGATATGAGGCAGGAGCTGAAGGCAGGCAACCGCAGCATCTTCAGCCGCTCTCTAGAGCGGAGCATGGCACAGGCGCTGGAAGCGCAAGAGCAGGTGATCCTTTTCCTTAATCGGCGGGGAACGGCCAGTTTTGTGCAGTGCCGTGATTGTGGCTTCACCATGCGTTGCCAGCGTTGCGAACTGGCCCTGACCTATCATTCGGACAGGGAGGAACTGGTTTGCCATCAGTGCAATGCTCGCAGGATGTTGCCCACTCATTGTCCCCAATGCTGGAGCCAGCGCATCCGCTTTCTGGGCATCGGCACGCAGAAGGTGGCCGAAATAACCGGCAGCTATTTCCCCAAGGCCAGGCTGCTTCGCTGGGACCGCGACGCCACCCGAGGTAAGTATTCTCATCAGGAAATAGTGGAATGTTTCTCCTCTCACCGGGCTGATATACTAGTGGGCACGCAGATGTTAGCCAAGGGGCTGGACTTTCCTCTGGTCACTCTGGTGGGGGTTGTATTGGCCGATGTTGCCCTCAACCTGCCTGATTTTAGAGCTGGCGAGCGCACTTTCCAGCTCTTGAGCCAGGTGGCTGGCAGGGCGGGGCGAGGGGTGCTGGGGGGCAAAGTGGTAGTGCAAACGTATTCCCCTGACCATTACGCCATTCAGGCTGCCTCCGAGCATAATTATGAGCGTTTCTACCAAAAAGAAATCGGCTTTCGCCGGGAGCAGAATAATCCGCCCTTCAGCCGTCTGTCCCGGCTGCTTTATACCCATACCAATTCTGTCAAGTGCCAGCAGGAGGCGGAAAGAATACACCGTCTTCTGGCGGAGAGGCGTGATGCCCTGGGCATTGGAGACATCAGCCTTATTGGGCCAGCGCCGGCCTTTTTCCAGAGGGTGCGGGGCCACTTCCGGTGGCAGCTTATAGTGCGCGGTGCTGACCCTGCTGCTTTCTTGGCTGAGGTGCCTCTGCCCCAAGGCTGGACGGTGGATGTGGACCCGGCCAGCTTGCTTTAGCCTTTACAAGCGCCGACTTCTGGTCTATAATTCACAAACAGTATCTATTTCGGTTGGGGTTGAAGATGGCTGTACTGCCTATACGAACACTGCCTGACCCTGTGCTGCGCACCAAGGCAAAAAGGGTGAGGTTCATTGATAACTCTATCCAGAAGCTAATTGATGACATGATTGACACCATGCGCCAGGTCAATGGGGTGGGTCTGGCTGCTAACCAGGTGGGTGTGTCTCTGCGAGTAGCTGTCGTTCGGGTGCCTGAGCAGGATGTGGTGGTGCTCATCAACCCGGAGATGGTGCGCCGCTCTAAAGAACAGGAGATGGAGGAGGGCTGCCTGAGCGTACCGGGCTATAAGGGCCAGATCAAGCGCTCAGTAGCTGTAGTGGTCAAGGGTCTCGATCGCCAGGGCAAGGAGATCCGTATCAAGGCTGATGGCCTGGTGGCCCATGCCTTGCAGCATGAGCTTGACCACCTTAATGGGACGCTTTATGTTGACCGCTTGGAAGGCAGTGATAAACTACAGCGGCTGGAGGACGAGCCGCAGCTCGAAGAGTCTTCAACCTGAGGAGTAGCGCATTCAGGGTTTACTATCTGTGCAACAGGAGATCAGTTCCTCAATTTATTGTGGAACGAGGGATATTAAGATAGCCACGTCCGCTTTTGCTATTGAAGGTGAGATAGCCTCGCTTTTAGTCCAGGTCAACCACCTGCTTAATGAGTCAGACACAAAGGCATACCTGGTGGGTGGCTTTGTGCGTGACTGCCTGCTGAGGCGGGTCACCTCAGACATAGATATCGCTTTGCCTGGCCAGGCACTTGGGCTGGCACAGCAACTGGCCACGGGGCTGGGTGGCAAGTTTGTTCTGCTGGATGAGGAGAATCAGGTGGCCAGGGTGGTGCTCTCTGAGGCTGGCTGGCATCTGGATTTCTCGGCTTTGGTGGGTGCGGATATCGAGGCTGACCTGAGCAGGCGCGACTTCACCATAAATGCTATGGCGGTCAACCTGGAGCAGGCTGTTAGTGGAAAAGCTGTGCTTATTGACCCCTGGGGCGGTCGGCTTGACCTGGAGCTTGGCCTTATCCGCATGGTCAGAAAAGATGCCTTTGTGCAGGACCCACTGCGCCTGTTGCGGGCAGTCAGGTTTGCCGCCGAGTTGGGCTTCAACATCGAGCCAGCCACTGAAGA
>Ga0315295_10003120_pt1 | contig 14083 bp, 9 predicted proteins | sample YL17G14_0_MG_FD_204453 | JGI IMG/M metagenome (GOLD analysis project Ga0315295, IMG submission 204453) | Sediment microbial communities from Yellowstone Lake, YNP, Wyoming, USA - YL17G14_0 | ecosystem: Environmental > Aquatic > Freshwater > Lake > Sediment | place: USA: Wyoming | collected...
AGTCTCGAGGTACGGTGTGGTGCCATCTTTCCTGGCGAACGGGGCTGGGAGACCACACCCCTCGCAGAATCCCCCAGCGCGTGCTAGGACATAATCAGCAACAGCCCGGCTTCTCTCGCGATGAGCTGACAAGTGCGTGGTCCTGCCTACGGTCTGGTTGGAGGCCCACAGTGCCCGTTCTCTCAGGTCGGTGAGAGAGATGCCGTTAGGCCCGGCAACCTGCTCCTCAGGCGGTGGCCCGGCCACAGGCCTGAGTTTGAATATGAACCCCTGACGTTGACTTTCAAAACGACTCGGAATCTCTTCGATGTAGTGACCGGCATATTCCATGTAGCCTGCAAACTCGTGCAGACCCTTCTTCTGCTCTCGGAACAGCATCAGACGCTTTTTGTCCTTGACATGGTCGCGGATTGCCGAGTTACCTCTTTTCATCTGCATGGGGCCTTTCTGGCCCTCGCCCGTGTAGTGGAAGAAGCCATCTTCCTTCCATTCGTCGCGGTAGCCGTAGACTGTGCCCTCCGGGTTATTAAAGAGGATAACAACCGGATGGTCACGAGGCGTACATATGCCGCCCTGACGCTGACCACCAAGTGCCTCATGAACTTGACTTCTTCGGTATACTGAACCTACCTCGAACTCCAACGTTCCTGGCACCTCCCAAGCAGTTGCCAATTGGCAACTTCGCCGGCAGCAGCGAAAGTCCTCCCGAGGTGCTTGGGGTACGCCAGTGCAAGGCGTCCTGCGGTACAATACTCCTGAGGTGTCACTATGGTCACTAGGGCTCAGAAGCTCGAAGCAATCACCAGATTCGGACTCATGGCAGGCCAGAACCCCTGGTTCGCCTTCCTCATTGGATACCTGGTCGGCCAGGTCGAGCGCGTCAACTTCGTCAGCGACCTCAAGGACGCCGAGATCGCCGTGCGCCTCTCGGCCAAGCACTCCACGGTGTGGCCTCACGACCCCTTCAGAGCGACTGTCCGCGGAATCTCGATGCCCAACACGTTCACCCTGGTAAGGTCCATCAGCGAGGAGGACACCCCCATCTGCGTCTCCCTCGACTTCGACCACGCGGAGGATGCCGAGTGGTATCAGGCCATCCTCCTCCCTTCGGCGTCGTACATGAGGGACGCGGCGAAGGCAGCGCAGGCCGAGTCAGAGGTATTATGGAAGGAAATGGACCGCACGCTCGATATCTACCGCGAAACCAAGGCGATGCTCAGGGACGGCGACCCCGAGCGCCGGAAGGAGCTCGAGTACTACATGGGGGTGGCCGAGGAGCAGATGAAGAGGCTCAGCCAACAGATGGAAGAACTGAACAAGCAGATGAAGAGGATAACGGCGCATGACGAGCAGCAATGAGGGAGTTCAAGGCCTGGGTAGTTTCTCCGCTTTCCTCATTTGTCTAACGAACTCATCCAGGTCTCTCTCCACGCTCGAGACAACTGCCGGCAGGCTTTGGACCAGTTTCGCGACCCGGCGGCCGTCGAGCTGGAATCCGTAGGCGTTCCGGAACACGGCTTCATATGACTACCCCCCTGGACTCAGCGCTCTGAAGGAGCGACCGCTGCACGTCGCGCACGCAGACGATGCTCAGCGCAAAAGGACTGGCTATGCGGTCCGCCATAGCATACATGTCCCAGTACGAGCCCGTGTGGTCGTCGATGAGCAGGTCGATGTCCGACTTCTCGTGAAAGAACCCCTCGGCAAGGGATCCATACAGAAGGACCTTCGACACTCCATATTCGCCCTTGAGCAACGCGGATATTCGCCGGGCGCGTTCCATGGCTTCCAGTCGCTCTCATCCAAGATCTTACAGGGAGCAGGTGAAATCCGCAAGAACAAGGCTGCACGGTGTTGCCCTCTCCGCCTGAAGAGGGGCCAATTCCCTTGCAGCCATCTGCTCAGACAGACTCATCAACCGGGCCGAAACCCGTGGTCCGGATTCCAGCTGCCAACTCCTACTCGCTCAGCACATACGCCGTCACGAGCCGCGCCGTCGCGAGCAGGCCTTCCTTATGCGTCCTTTCGTGGCTATGCGAGGCGTCGACGCCGGTGCCGACGCAGGCGCACCTCACGTCGTGGCCAGCCCTGAGCAGGGGGCCGGCGTCAGAGCCGTAGTACGGGAAGATGTCCACCACGTAGGCGATGTTGTTCTTCTCGCACAGGCCTTCCAGGCGCTTGCGGAGCTGCACGTCGTACGGCCCGCCGCCGCCCTTGGCGCAGATGGACACCGTGTACTCTGACCCCAGCAGGCCGTCGCCAACGCAGCCCATGTCCACCGCGATGAACTCGCGCACGGTGCCCGGGATGCCGTAAGACGCGCCGTGCCCAACCTCCTCGGTCTCCTGGCCCCAGACGTGGGACGCAGCCTTGGTGACGAGGATGCTTCCCGTATACCTCTTGCCGTCGCCGGACCTGATGACGACGTGCTCGCCCTCGAGGCTTGGCCAGGGCGACCCGCCTATGAGGGTTAGCTTGAGCCTGCCGTTGCTCTTGATCTCGAAGACCATAGCGCCCAGCGTGTCTACGTGCGCGGACAGCGCCCGCTCGGGGCCTTTCTTGGCGCCGGGAACGGTCACGAGGAGGCCGCCCTTGTGGGTGATGACGGGTTTGTAGCCGAGTTCCTCGAACTGGCCCTTTATCCACTCCACGGCATCTTGGGTGTCGCCGCTCGGGCTAGGGATTCTGCATAAGGTGGCCAGCCTATCGGTCATGTATTCGATGTCAGGGATGTTGTTGGGCGTCACGTTGATCCCCATGGGATCGCCTCCACTCTACTCCAGCACTGCCTCGGCCCTGGCCTTTCCTGCTCTCGCCGTCTTGGCCTCGACCGTCAGCCTCGTGCCCTTCTTCGCGCGGACCACCCAGGTCAGCTTGGACTTCGCCTCGCCGCCGCCGGCGCGCCCGCCGAGGTGGCCTATCTCCTGCTCAGCCTTGCCACCGACGATGAGGGCTGGGCGGGCAGCGGCGGGGCCCTTCGCACCTTTGTCGCTGCCGTCGCCATCGGGGCAGGTCTTCCCTGCCTCGCCCGCGCCTACGAGCGTCACCTTCACCGGCTTGCCCTGCTTAACCTTGAGCGCCTGGAAGGTGACGTGGGTCGGGAGGTACCCCTCGTTCTTCACGACCGCCTCCACCTTGTAAACGCCCTCCGCCAGCTCCTCGACCTTGACCTTCTCGACGACCAGGTGCGGAGCGATGCTGGCCCGCGTCAGCGTGAACTCGGCGTTCTTCGTGCACTCCTCCTCGAGCAGGGAGACTGGCGGGTTCTGCCTGCCCATCTTGGGTTCCCATCCGCCGATTTCGACGTCGCCGAGCTGCGGGTGCTTGAAGGGCCGCCAGTTCACGAACAGCTTGCCCTCCAGCTTCTCGTCCTGCCACTTCAAGAGCTTCAGGCCGTCTTCCTCGCGGTCCTTCTCAGGCAGAGTCTGCATCTGCTGCGGCGTCCTCTTGGGGATCCCCGCCCGGCCCTGCATGTCCCAGAGCTCCGTCTCGTAGGCCAGGACGCCGAGGGTCTCGTACACCCACTCCAGGTCCGAGCCGACTTCAGGCTTGGACGGGTCGAAGGTGAAGCCCTCGAACACGGACTTGGTCGGGTAACCGGTGATCTCCTGGGCGACCTCGCCGAGGACGTTGTAGATCCCGAGGTCCTTCTGATCGAGCTCGCGGTCGCCCTTGGTGCACAGGGGGCGCAGCACGACGCCCCCGCTGGTGTGGTAAGCCATGGACGTGACGATGTTGGGATGGGCCACGTAGAAGTCGCCGATGGCCTTCATCTCCGGTTCCGCGAAAGGGTAGTCGCCCGAACCCTGCTGCCGCACCGGGAGCGCCCAGTTGGTCGGGTACTGCCTGTTGAAGTCCAGCCGGTATTTGGCGGGCGCGGGCTTCACGGGCACGTCGGGGTCGTGCTCCTTGACGAAGCCCTCGGGGTAGACGTCGTAGTAGGTCTCGCCGGCGCTCCCAATCTCGTCGGGACGGCGCCTGATCATGAGCCTGGCGTCCTTTTTGGAGACGTTCCAGTTGCCATCGGGGTTCTTGACCCGCATCTGCAGGATCTTGCCGTCTCCGTCGACGTCGTCCGGGTACAGGCCAGGCTTCTCGTCGTTCTCCTCGGGCCACGGGTGCATGCTGGACCTCAGCATGTAAGAAGTGGTGAGGTAACGCTCGGAGCCGTCCACGGTGATCCTGGGGATGAAGTAGAAGACACGCGTGTCCACCAGGGCGGTTATCCTCGGGTCCTTGCCGTACCCCTCCAGGATCCGCTTCACGGTGTAGAGGATGACTTCGCAGCCGGTGACCTCCCCCGCGTGGGTGTTGCCGTCGGTGTAGATTCCGGGCTTATCCTCGCCGGGGCCAGCCTTGTGGTTGGTGATCTCCAGCATCTGTATCTCTCGGCCCTCGTAGGACTTGCCGATGCATTCGATCCGGCAGAGGTCGGGGTACTCCTTGACGCATTCCTGCAGGAAGTCGCGGATCTCACCGTACTTGTGGTACTTGTCGAAAGTGATGTTCACGGACTCTCCTCCCTGGTAACACCGTCTCGAAGGAGCCCGATTGGTTCAGCCTAGGCTGAGCCAACCGGCTGCCGCGCATGCCATAGCCTACTCCAGCGCAACCTCCACCTTATCGGTGCCTGCCTTCATGGATCCGGCCTCGACGGCGAGCTTGGTGCCCTTCTTGGCCCGCACGACCCACTCGACGTCCTTGTGGGTGCCGCCGGAACTGCCCGCAAACCAGCCCATGCCGCCCCTGGCGCCCCTTGACAGTCCCGCCAGGTGGCCGATCTCCTCCTTGGCCTTGCCGGTGATGAGGGTCAGGGCGCCCTCCGCGGCGTCGACAGCCTTGATCTCGACCGTCACGGGCTTGGCTTTGCCGGCATTGATCGCCTGCTGGCACACGTTGGTCGGCATGAAGCCCTGGTTGGCGATGACGGCCTTGACCTTGTAGAGGTCGTCCGCCAGCTTCTCGGTCAGCACCTTGGCGACGCGCAGCTCGGGTAGGCACGCCGCGTGGTACAGCGTGAATATGCAGTTCTTGTGGCACTCGCCCTCGAGGAACTGGGGCGGCGGGTTGGTCAGCACGAACTTGGACTTCCATCCGCCGATCTCCACCTTGCCGAGCTGCGGGTGGTCGAACTCGTGCCAGTTCACGAAGCCCTGGCCGGCGAGTTCCCTGTCGTTCCATGTGAAGAGCGCGAGCTGGCTCTCCTCTGCCGAGCGGCCCCTCCGGTCGAACAGCTTGTTGCCGGCCCTGACGGAAGCGTCCCAGAGCTCCGTCGAGAAAGTGATGATGCCCTGGTGCTCGTAGAGCCAGTCCATGAAGACGCCTTTGAGCGGGTGTTCCTTGTCAGTCGTCTTGTCAGTCATGTAGTCCTCGTATGTGGAGACGTCCGGATATCCGGTGATATCCTTGCCCTTCGCGCCGATCGTCCTGTAGATGGTGACGTCGAGCGGCGGCAGCTTGCTGTCGGGCTTGGTGCAGGACGGACGCAGGATCGCGCCCATCGTGGTGTGGTACGACATGCCGCCGCCGATGTTCGGATGGGCTAGGATGAAGTTCCCTACGTTCCTGGTCTCGGGCTCGGACAGCGGGTACGGGCCAGCGCCGCGCTGGACTACGTCAGGCTCCCAGTTGGCCGGGTAGTTCCTGTTGATGTCCAACCCCCACTTGGGCTGGGCCATCTTGACCTCTCCGCCGTCCCAGTTCTTGATGGTGCCTTCCTGATAGACCTTGTAGAAAGGCCCGTCCTTATCCCACGGCTCGCGGCGGACCATCAGCCGTGCGTCCTTGGCGGACACCTTCCAGTCCCCCTCGGGGTCCTTGACGCGCATCTGGAGGATCAATCCGTCGCCATCCACGTCCTCCGGGTTGAGCCCGTCGTCGTTGTCCCTGGGAGGCCACTCGCGGACGCTGGACCGGAGCTGCTGCGGGGTGTGCAGGAAGACCTCGGCGCCGTCGATGGAGATCCTGGGCAGAATGTACCAGGTCTTATTGTCGACGAGGCCCGTGACGAAACTATCCTTGCCGTAATTGGACAAGAGGTGCCACACGGTGTACAGGCAGACCGCCGAGCCCGTGACCTCCCCCGCGTGGTGGTTGCCGTCTATGTACATGCCGGGCTTGTTGTCGGGGTTGCCCTTCTTTTGGTTGGTGATCTCCACCATCCACATGTCGCGACCTTCGTACGTCTTACCGATGGAGTACATCTTGGCAAGGTCGCTCTTCTCCTCGACGATTCCCTTCAGGATCGCCGTGAGCTCGGCGTAGTCGTAGTACCTGGTAAATTCCGGTTTCTTCACGCGGCCATCCTCCTTAATGGTGTTCACCGCAAGATTTCTCGCGAGCGCGGTCTACGGGCGCTTTGAGGCGGCGTGCCCGGGAGTCCGCTAGAACTCGATGCCCTCTCTCGCCCGTACGCCCTTCTTGAAGTGGTGCTTCAACTCCTTCACTTCCGATGCCATGTCGGCTGCGTCGATAACCTGCTGCGGGCAGTACCTGCCGGTGAGGACGACGTCGAGTTCGGGCGGTCTTCTCTTGAGGAGGTCAAGCACCTCTCCGGTCTCGACGAGTCCGCAGGCGACCGCCACGTTGACCTCGTCCAACACCACCAGGCCATACTTGCCGGAGGAGAAAGCGTCCTCCGCCCGCTTGAGGGCTCCATGGGCCAGGTCTTTGTCCACGCTGGCGGGGTCTTTGAGGTCGACGAACTCGTCGCGTCCGTGCTGCTCGATCTCCAGGAGGGGCAGGTGCTTCTCTGCCGCAATGCGCTCCCCATAGACATTCCCCTTGCCCTTCATGAACTGGATAACGAGGACGCGCCGCCCCCACCCTATCTGCCTGAGAGCAAGCCCCAGCGCGGCGGTGGTCTTGCCCTTGCCATCGCCCGTGTAGACGATTACCAGACCTTTGGAGCCGGACTTGACGCCCATGAGGATACCTCCCGATTCCTTTGGACCCCGAAACGATTCTTGCCTGGGCGATGTTTATCCTTCCTACGATCCGCTGGCGGCGTGGCCGCCACTTCTCGAGGCTTATCTGGCGGCGTGGCCGCCGCTTCCTGCCCATCTGGCGGCACGACCGCCACCTCCGGGGGATCATCCGGCGGCCCTGCCGCCACGGAATCAGGCTGCTGCCCCGGCATCCGGATCGCTTCCCTCGTTTGCCCGCGACGTTGGCTATGAGACGCTTTCAGCCTGTGTCGTAGGCTGTCAATCGGAGGTAGGGGTCGTCACTGCCCATGACGTTGACAGTGGCGACTCCTGCCGCTCCTTGGTAGCCTACCGGATTGGCAGTCAAGTCCCGAGGATGTGGTCCGTAGCCTGCCTGGTTGGCTGTCAACCCGCCATAGCCTACGTCGTGTGCTAGGGGGCATCCACAGCCAACGTGGTGTGCTGTGGAATGACTAGGGGCGAACATTGCATGTTGTGCAACTCCCTTCGCATGCTGTGGAGCATCCAGGGGCGACGTCGCATGTTGTGGAACTCCCCTCGCATGCGCTGGAACGCCCGGGACCCCTGCCGACTTGCGTCTCTGCAGACCGTCACCGCGCATCGTCCCTTTCCCAGCACCAGTCCAGGAGGAAAAGCCCCCTGCGGAGCGGAATCATCCTAGCGGCGGCGGAAGGATTCCCACGCGCGGAGGTTTCACTCTTGAGCAGGACCTACCGGGTCAGAAGGACGGCGATCAGGCCTGACGACGAGGGCGGTCCCTACGGGCTGAACGGCAACGGGTCGCGAGATGTGAGCGGTCCACGAAACGACAACGGCAGCGCCCCCCGCGGCAACGGAAGCCGCAGGAACCGCAGCCGTAGCCGTAGCCGGGGGAACCGCGGTCAGGGCGGAATGCGCTGGCCCTGGGTTCTCCTGTGCCTGGTTGGCATCGCTTTCATCGTCGCGGTCGGCATGTCGCGCAGTCCGGCGGGCGAAGGTCTCCTGGTCAGCGTACCTGCCAGCATGGCGAGAGCAGGCCGGACCGCGGCGGGCGTCTTCTCTATGTTCCTCTGCTTCATCCTCATACTAAACTCAGTCATCAAGATAGCCAAACCCGGCGAGCCCTTGCCCCGCTTCGTCTGGGGCCTGTGGGTCACGCTCATATTCGCGGCGTCCCTCTGCCACGCGTACGAGGTGCCGTGGGAAACCGTCTTCCGCGCGGCCCAGGACGGGGCCGGTGGCGGCATCATAGGCGCAGCGGTATTCTGGTTCCTCCGTAACGCCCTGACCAGGTATGTCTCCATAGTGGCGATGGTCCTGGGCCTGGTCGTCGGCGCCAGCCTCCTGCTCAACAAGTCGGCCTGGGCCCCGTTCGCGTTTGCCTGGATGGGGGCAATGACGGGGTGGCAGTGGTTCCGCGACTTCCTGGCAGACTTCTTCAAGCCACACGGGCCGGTCCCTGACGACATCGAGCTTGACACCGGGTCCGAAGAGGGCGAGCCGGACGAGGTGGGCCTGGTGGACCTTCTCGACGAGCAGGACTCGCGCGGCGGACGCAGGTCGGGCAGCCTGGCCGGAACCGGCAGACCAGGACTCGCCGGGGCCAGGGCGGCGCGCGGCGAGGCCGCTCCCTCGGCGACGTTCTCCTCCACAGTCGCCGAGCTCAGGGAGAAGCTGTCCAGGCGCGACGCGGAGTCTGCCGCACAGGGCGGGCCGGGTGGAGCTGGACAACGTCAGCCGGTGGACCTCGACAAGCTCGCCGAGGAGTTCGTGCCGCTCATGGAGCAGCCGCCCTTGTCAGACGACTTGTTCTACGAGTACCCGCCCTACGACCTGCTCCAGAAGTCCGATCCTCCCAAGCGCGCCATCCGCGGCAAGGAGGACATCGACGTCCTGTCCAGGGTAATCGAGAAGACCCTACTCTCTTTCGGTGTCGTGTCCAAGGTCATCGGAGTCGAGCAGGGACCAACTGTCACCAGGTTCGAGCTCCAGCCCGGGCCCGGAGTGAAGGTCGCCAGCATCGTCAACTTGAGTCAGGATCTGGCCCTCGCGCTTGCGGCGCAGGACGTCCGCATCGAGGCGCCCATCCCCGGGAAGTCGGCTGTGGGCATCGAGGTGCCGAACAAGGAAGTCTCGCTTGTGCACCTCCGCGACGTGCTGGAGACCAGGGAGTTCAGGAACTCCAAGTCGCCACTGACGATCGCCCTCGGCAAGGACGTCTCGGGCAGGTCGGTAGTCACGACTCTCGACCACTGCCTACACTTCCTCATCGCCGGCGCCACGGGCGCGGGCAAGAGCGTGTGCATCAACACCATCATCGCCAGCCTGCTCTACAAGGCTCGGCCTGACCAGGTGAAAATGGTGCTCATCGACCCCAAGCGGGTCGAGCTGTCGGTGTGGTCGCGGATCCCCCACCTCATCGCCCCCGTGGTATCGGACCCAAAGAAGGCTGCCGGGGCGCTCCGGTGGGCCATCAGAGAGATGGAGGCCAGGTACGAGAGGTTTACCAGGGTGGGCACGCGGGACATTGACCGTTACAACGAGGTGGCGACACCCCCGAACAGCCTGAAACCCGCGATGCCTTACGTCGTCATCATCATCGACGAGCTCTCCGACCTCATGATAGTGGCCCCCGCCGAGGTGGAGGACGCCGTCTTTCGCCTGGCCCAGATGGCCAGGGCTTCGGGCATCTACCTGGTGGTCGCGACGCAGCGCCCGTCGGTCGACGTGCTCACCGGCACTATCAAGGCCAACATCCCGACCAGGATCGCCTTCGCGGTGGCCTCCCAGGTTGACTCTCGGACGATCCTGGACATCGCGGGCGCCGAGAAGCTCCTGGGACGGGGCGACATGCTCTTCTCCCCCGTGGGCTCGACGAAGGCCGTGCGCGCGCAGGGATGCTACGTATCGGAACGCGAGATCGACGAGCTGGTATCCTTCGTGTCCGCGCAGGCCAAGCCTCAGTTCGCGCCCGGGATCCTGTCGGTCCCCGAGTCGGTCCAGCGCGACACCGAAGTGCAGAACGACCCCTTCTTCCCGCAGGCCCTCCGGATTGTCGTCGAGGCCAAGCAGGCGTCGGTCTCGCTGCTGCAGCGCAAGCTCCCCATCGGCTACAGCAGGGCCGCACGCCTGATAGACGCCATGGAGGTCAGGGGATACGTCGGACCGTACGAGGGGTCCAAGCCGCGGGAAGTCAGGCTATCGATCCAGGACTACATGCGGATGTTCGAGGGAGGCGGGCTGCGAGGCGCCGGTGAGACCGGTCCGGGGCAGGGTGGGGAGACAGGCTCGGCAGGGGGACAGGCTGGCGGGCAGTCCGGCGGGCAGTCCGACCAGCGGTGGCCCGGTGAGTCGCCTGGACAGAGACGCCCGGAAGAGCCGGACCAGCAGCGTTCCAGTGGGACTTCATCGTACGACCAGTCCCTGTTCAAGCGTCCATCGTTCCTCGAGAACCGGCCTTCTAGGAGCATATTCAAAGACAGGAGCGGACCCACCAGGAGGAATCCGCAATGACTTACGCAGCCAAGACCCCAGACGTAGTCCCCGAAGGGGCTCCTGAGAAGACCCCTGACAAAACCCCTGATAGGACCCTCGGGCGAGTCCTCACCGTGGACGTCACGACCGGGTCCGTGGCCGTCCAGGACCTCGACCGCAGCGTGGTCCGGCAGTGCCTGGGCGGGTCGTACCTCGGGACCTACCTCTGGCTCGAGGGTTCCCGGTTGGAGGTGGACCCCGAGTCGGCGGCGAACTCGCTGATCGTCGCGCCCGGCCTTCTGACAGGGTATCCTGTCATGACCGGCACCCGCGCGTCGTTCGTGGCCAAGTCCCCGCTCACCGGCCTTCTTTCCGAATCGACCGTCGGCGGCTTCTTCGGTCCAAGGCTAAAGGCCACCGGTTACGACGCCGTGATCATCAAGGGCTCCTGCCAGGCGTCTTCCTATTTGCTCATCGACGGCGATGCGGGGACGGCCGAGGTCCGGCGCGCGGCCTCTCTCTGGGGCGAAGACACTTACGCGACGGACCGGGTCCTCAGGGACGAGCACGGTCGGGACGCCGAGGTCGCCTGCATCGGACCCGCCGGCGAGAACGGCGTGCATTTCGCCTGCGTCATCGCCGGTGGCGTAGATTCCCGGGCGGCGGGAAGGACCGGCATGGGGGCGGTCATGGGGTCCAAGAACCTCAAGGCCATCGTGTTGAAGGGCGGCAAATACCGGCGTCCGGACGGCCCGAAGGTTCTCGGGCCTATGATGCGAGACCTCATGTCGAGGGTGAACGAAAAGGCCCAGGCCTTCATGCAGTACGGCACCGCGGGCGGGGTCATATCGTGCGAGGCCAGCGGCGACCTCTCCATCCAGAACTGGAGGGGCGGCAGCTTCGAGGGCGCCGCCAGGATCACCGGGCAGGCGATGTGGGACAAGGGCATGGTCACCGGCCATTACAGCTGCTGGGGCTGCCCGCTCCACTGCGGCAAGCACGTCAAGCTGGATATCGGGGACAGGGCGGGCCAGCGGTCCCACGGCCCCGAATACGAGACCATAGGGGCTTTCGGATCAATGTGCCTCAACGACGACCCGAGCTATGTCGCCGCAGCGAACGACCTGGCCAACAGGCTGGGGCTCGACACCATTTCGTCCGGCAGCGCCATCGCCTTCGCCATGGAGGCCTACGAGCGGGGCGTCATCGATGAGAGCATGAGCGGGCGTCCGCTCCGGTGGGGCGACGGCGAGGCGGTCCTCTACCTCTTGAACGAAATCGCCTACCAACGCGGGCTGGGTGCGATACTGTCCAAGGGAGCCAGGTCGGCGGCCGAGACGCTGGGCCCGCTGGCGAAGGAGTTCGCCGTCCACGTCAAGGGCCTGGAGATCCCGTTCCACGACCCGCGGGCCTTCACCAGCATGGCGGTGAACTACGCCACGGCGGCGCGCGGCGGCTGCCACCTGGAAGGCCTCACCTACTTCGTCGAGACCGGCACCTATGCCGGGTCCAACCTGGGCCTTACCACCGACTACGAGCCTTCTGGATCCGAGGGCAAGGCTGAGCTCGCCATGAAGATGCAGGACTTCATGGCTGTCTTCAACGCTCTGGGCCTATGCAAGTTCCTGCTCAGGGCGCAGGTGACCCCGGATGAGATAGCGGGTTGGATCAAGGCCGCGTGTGGCTTGGACTTCACCGGGCAGGAGCTTCTCGACTCGGGCGAGCGGGAGTTCAACCTGCGCCGCCTGTGCAACGTGGCGCTGGGCATGACCAGGAAGGACGACACGCTGCCCCCGAGGCTGCTGTCTCAGCCCAGGCCCTCGGGCAGGGCGGCAGGGGTCGTGCCGTTCCTGGGCAAGATGCTGGACGAGTATTACCGCCTCAGGGGCTGGGATGCCGAGGGCCTGCCTACCCTCACGACGCTGGAGCGCCTCGGCCTGTTGGAGTACCTGGAGAAACTCGGAATAAGGAGAAGGGTGCTGAGGAAGTGAAGGGGACTGCTGGACCGGCGACCCACGTCGCCGGGACCGGAAACGGGAGCGCCCAGCGGGCGAAAGACGTCCAGGTCGAGCTGATGGGACACCTGATCTACTACTTCCCGGAAAGCATGAGAAGCGGCGCCAGGGTGAGGACGACCGTCCCCTCGGGGACCGCGGTCGGCCACCTGTCAGACCTCCTGAAGATCCCCCCGCAAGAGATCCAGGTCTTCCTGGTGAACGGCCTTTCCGTCCGCGAGCTGTCGACCGTGCTGCAACCACGCGACCAGGTCGTCATCCTCCCCGTCATATCCGGCGGTTAGAGGGAAACCAGACCCCAGATAGGACCGACCAAGTGTGCCGCAATCTCAGCGTCATCTACTCCAGCCAAAGCCGGGCGGGTCACGCCTGCTACTTCAACGCCTGCACGAACGCCGCCGGGTCAACCAGCTTGCCCCCGGTCACGAAAGGAGTACCCGTATCGAACAGGGCCTTGAACAGGTCCGCGGCACTTGCCGCCGGCTTTACCTGCAATCCCAGCGCGATCACCCCGGCGACGTAGGGAGTCGCCCAGCTCAACCCGCCGGATCCGTAGTAGGTGAAGCTGTCTTTGCCCTGGACGCTGGGCACGGTGATGAAGTCCACCGGGAGGGCCAGCGACTTGGACAGGTCTCCGGCGGCCGCCTTCAGCCACTCATCGAAGCTCATGGTCTCCCTGTAGGACTCCATGAGGTAGATGTAGGTGTTGATGGCCTCAGCCCTCAATGAATCAAGGTCCGGGTCCTCTTTCAGAAGGCGGACGAGCTCTTTCTTGGCAGCGTCCCAGGTCTTTGCCCCTGCGTCGTTGATGCTCTTGAGGACGCCCGCTTTCGCGCCCGTCCATGTCCACGTCTGGTAGCTCTCCGGGTCGTCGCGGTCCTTGCTGGGCGGCGCTCCTGCACCCGTATAGTCCAGGTCGGACATCCCGGGGTAGACCACGATGATGCCCGCACCCTGCGCCGCCCTGATAGCCGCCGACCAGTCTTTGGCCCCGACCACGCCGGTGATCTCGTCCAGCGGGTCAGCGCCATGCGGGACGGCTACCACCCTGATCTTCTCGTCCTCGGGCAGACCCCTGTTCACGTCGAGCAGCTTGTTCATCGCCTCAGCGTACCTGGCGTAGGGCTCGGAATCGTCCGGCGCCGCGAAGTAGTAGAGGTGCGCGCCAGGCGCCACCCCGTTCTTCCCGGCCAGGATACCGGCGACGACCGCCCCGTGGAAGCTCGTCTCTGTCATGCTCGGATCTCCCGGCTTGGTCTCGACGTACTCCAGGTTGGAGGGGAAGCCCGCGTGGTCCTTGAGCATGGGCTTATCGAGGATGGCGACAGAGACGCCTTTACCGGTTATCCCGCGGTCGTGCAGGCCTTTCAGGCCGAGTCCAAGGTATTGGCCCCGCTTCATGATGCCGTCGGGCGAGAAGTCCTTGGGCATCTTGTCCGGCGTTGGCCACTTGGTGTTGCTGTCGAAGGTGAAGGTCTCGGCCTCACTCGCGGTGACCTCGGAGAGGTCCACGGTTGCCAGGTCCTCGCCTGCTATATCGGCGAACCTGTAAGATCTGATCGAGGGCGGGGGCACGTCCGCGAAAGGGTCCTTGCTCTTGTCCCGCAGGGCCGGCAGGAGGTATACCAGGAATCCCGCAACCACTCCTCCTACCATGACCAGCACCAT
>Ga0315295_10003122_pt1 | contig 14082 bp, 10 predicted proteins | sample YL17G14_0_MG_FD_204453 | JGI IMG/M metagenome (GOLD analysis project Ga0315295, IMG submission 204453) | Sediment microbial communities from Yellowstone Lake, YNP, Wyoming, USA - YL17G14_0 | ecosystem: Environmental > Aquatic > Freshwater > Lake > Sediment | place: USA: Wyoming | collected...
GGTAATCCGAAAGAATGGATAGCTACCGACCCACTTTTTGAAATAGGCAATGGTACTTCCAACACAGCACATAACAATGCCCTGACTGTATTAAAAAACGGGAATGTGGGCATAGGTACATCTGCTCCTGCCGGAGTTCTCAACATTTCTGGAGATTCAGATCCTACATTTCCTCAATTACTATTAACTGAAAATCAAAATGACTACACCCGGCTAATGTTTAAAAACACATCAGCGCCGACGAAAAACTGGACCATTGCCGGGCGGACTTTTGCAACAGATGGCTATTCATATCTAAATTTTTATTACGATAACGGATCAATTGGTCAAAATTTCATAACAATTACGGGGAACGGGGATGTTGGCATTGGAGCACTACCAAATTATAAATTAGATGTCCGAGGTACCATAGGAAATAATACAACACTTTATCATAGCGATATACGCTGGAAAACGGATATTAAACCCATAAAATATGGTATTAATGAGTTAATGAAACTTAATAGCATCAGCTATTTTTGGAAGGCAAATGCTTACCCAGAGATGGGATTTGATAAAGGGCCTCAGTTTGGATTCATTGCTCAGGAATTTGAAAAGGTAATACCCGAACTGGTCAGAACTGATAAGGATGGATATAAATCTATCGATTATGTAAAGCTAACACCCATACTGGTAGTAGCAATTCAGGAGCAACAGAAACAGATTGAAGAGCTTAAAGCCCTTGTCAATAGTCTTGTTGCCAATCAGACTGCACAGGAGGATAATTGACCATTATTCACAATAGATTTTATCAGCCCTCGGAAATCAGATGGGGGCTTTTTTTTTTAATAGGAGCAGTATTTTACTACTGAAACATAATTTTTTAATGATTTTATCTAACTCCTCAAAAGGCCATAATTTTAACGAGTTATCAGTTATGTTGTGTTAATGTTGTTGAAAAGAGAGGTATTAAATAACGCATCATATTGCTTTTCAATTAGATGCGTTAAAATGTTGTGATCCCGAAGGGATTGCTCGCTACGCTTGCGGACCCATAAGAGGGCTACTACAAAACAAACAATGCCGCAGCAAGCTGCTTTCATTTTTTGTTTTCATGGCAGATTGCATGCCCGCCGGCCTGCTCCGCCATTAAAACAAAAAATGCTCCTCCCAGAGCATTTTTTGTTTTGTGATCCCGAAGGGACTCAAACCCCCAACCTTCTGATCCGTAGTCAGATGCTCTATTCAGTTAAGCTACGGGACCATAATAGTTATGAAGGTGCAAATATAGTAAATTTTTGTGCTTATTTTGTCACTTACTTTTATTTGTTCATCAATGCAAAATAATTTGACTTTTACATCGTTGGAAATCAGTGTCAAACAATAATACTATGAAAAAAGTAACAGGTATTTTATTAAAAATATTTCTGGGTTTTATCTTACTGATTCTTATACTGATCTTTACAGTTCCTGTTGTTTTCAAAGACAAAATAAAAGTCAGGGTGGAACAGGCAATTAATGAATCGGTAAATGCCAAAGTAAAATTTGGTGACTATAAACTCGGATTCTTCAGAAATTTTCCAAACCTGGCTTTCTCACTTAATAATTTTTCGATTGTCGGTATTGATAAATTTGAGAACGATACTCTGGCTGATTGCGGATCTGTAAATCTGGTATTCAATCTGGCAAGTCTTTTCAGAAAAACTGGCTATGAAGTAAAATCGGTAATAATTGACGATGCTGATATAAATACCATTGTTCTTAAAGACGGGAGCGCAAACTGGGATATAATTAAGGATACAACAGAGAGCTCTCCTGAAGAAGAATCATCTTCTGTTATGAAAATTCTTCTTGAAAAAGTTGAAATGCTTAACAGCTCAGTCTCCTATACCGATTATGAATCAAATATTGAAACATATCTGGAAAAAGTCAACTGCTCCATGAACGGCGATCTTGCTGAGAGTGAGACTAATCTTGCAATAAAGATCAATGCTGGTGAAGTCACATTCATAATGGATAAAATAAAATATCTGAATAAAGCGACAGCGGATTCAAAGATAAATCTCCGGGCAAATCTCGACAGCATGAAATTTTATCTCAGGGATAACTATCTTCTGATCAACGATCTTAAATTGAATTTTGCAGGAATGGTCGCCATGCCTGAGGATGATATCGAAACAGACCTGACCTTTAAAACAGAACAGACATCATTCAAATCCCTTCTTTCATTAATTCCGTCTGTGTATATGACTGATTTCAAAGATCTTAGAGCCAGCGGAGAATTCTATCTTTCAGGTACAGCGAAAGGTATATACAGTGATGTGGATAGCACAACGCCTGATATAACACTTGATTTAAATGTAAAAAATGGTCTGATAAGTTATCCTTCACTTCCTGAACAGATAAAAAACATAAACCTGAAGTCAGATATTTTTGTTGACGGGACAGACATGGATAAAACAACTGTTAATGTTGATGATTTCCATATGGAACTTGCCGGAAATCCTTTCGATATGAAATTTTCGCTCAGAACACCAATGAGCGATCCTGATTTTAATGGTTCTATTATCGGTAGAATCGACCTTACGGCTCTTTCAAAAGCAGTTCCCCTCGACAGCATTAACCTTTCAGGGTTGATTGACATGTCAGTAAGCATGGCAGGACGAATGTCGATGATAGAAAAAGCACAATATGATAATTTTAAAGCTTCAGGAAATATGAATATCAGTGATATGATGATTTCAATGGTCGGTTATCCTGAAGTGAAAATTAATGAAGCCGGATTTGAATTTTCGCCAGCATTTGCATCTCTGAAAAGAGCTGACCTTAATATCGGAGGTAGAAGCGATTTCATTCTTAGCGGAAACCTCGAAAATTATATTTCTTATGTGCTTAAAGATGATGTTATTAAAGGAAACCTTACACTACGGTCTAAACTGATCGATCTTTCAGATATCATGTCGGAAATTGCCTCTGATTCTACAGAAACAGACACTTCATCCCTTTCTATTATTAAAGTGCCTGAAAATATCAATTTTGATTTTGACGCCCTTGCCGATCAATTTATCTATAATAACATTAAAGTTCAGAATGTTAAGGGCCATATTATTGTTAAAGACGGGGTCTTAAGCATAAGAGAAACAGGAATGGACCTTCTTGGCGGGAAGATTGCTATGAATGCTGACTATGATACGCGCGACACTTTAAAACCATTTATGAAAGCTGATCTGAGCATAGATAATATTGGTGTAAAGGATGCATTTAACACTTTCAATACAATTCAGATGCTCGCTCCTACTGCAAAAGGTATTAACGGTAAGATAGGTGTGAAGCTGAATTACAGCAGTCTTCTTGGTCATGATTTTATGCCCCTGATTTCTTCAATGAGCGGTGGAGGTAAATTGCAGTCGGATGAGGTAACTCTGGTCGAATCGGCCGTTTATAACACGATGAAACAGGCACTAAAATTAAGCAGCAATTACAGCAATACATTTAAAGATCTGAATGTCAGCTTTAAAATGAACAACGGAAGAATTTATGTTAGTCCGTTTAATACCAGGGTCGGCAATATAAAGATGAATATCAGCGGCGATCAGGGCATTGACCAGACAGTCAATTATGTCATAAAAACTGAGATACCAAGGTCCGATCTTGGCAGCTCACTGAATTCGCTAATTGATGGCCTTTCAGTTCAGGCTGCAGCCTTTGGCGTAGCATTTAAGCCTTCTGAATTAATCAAAGTCAATGTAAAAGTCACAGGTACTTTTCTGAAGCCGGTTGTAACACCAATTTTTGGCAACACTCCGTCCGACAGCACCAAAGGGATCAAAGAGGCTGCGAAAGAAACAGTTAAAGCGGCAGTGGAGGACAAGGTTGATGAGGTAAAAGAAAAAGTAAAAAGTGAAGCAGAAATTCAGGCGGATAAACTTGTTCAGGAAGCTGAAGCAAAAGGCCAGCAGCTTAAGAACGAAGCAGCAAAAGGAGCTGAAAAAATCCGTGAGGAAGCTGATAAACAGGCTCAGAAGATAATAAAGGACGCTGAAACGAAAGGTACTCTGGCCAAACTGGCTGCTCAAAAAGCTGCCGATTCAGTTAGGAAAGAAGCTGACAGGCGTGCTGATCAGTTAGTAAGAGAAGCTGACGAGAAAGCTGTGAAACTTGTGGAGGAAGCTAAATTTAAAAGAGAAGAATTAATCAATAAAATTTAGTCGCATAAAATAAAAAAGGCTGTACCTTCAGGACAGCCTTTTAATGCTCAGATATTATCTTCAGAATTTCTTTTCGCGTATGCGTGCCTTTTTACCAGTCAGATCACGCAGGTAGAAAATTTTTGCTCTGCGGACTTTCCCATGCTTATTGACCTCGATTTTATCGATAGCAGGTGATGAGATCGGAAAAATCCTTTCAACTCCGATATTTCCCGATATTTTTCTTACTGTGAAAGTTTCCGTATTGCCGCTCCCGTTTCGCTGGATCACAACACCACGGAACTGCTGAATTCTTTCCTTGTTCCCTTCTTTTATCTTATAATGAACAGTAACAGTGTCTCCGGCAATGAATTTCGGATACTCATTAGCTGCTTTCAATTCCTTTTCAACAACGTCCATTAAATTCATCATTCAAAATATTATGTATTCTATATGTTATTTTAAATCAGGTCGCAAAGTTACAATAAATTTTTAAAATCCCAAAAGCCAGATTTTATTTTTCGCAACTCTTAACAGGATGATTAAATAAATCCTGTTCGCAGGTATTGTCAATATCTTAATGTCCCGCACCTGAGGGAACCAGTAATTTATTTCCTGTATCCTGAATTACTGATTTCTTCCATGTATCAGAATAACCTGGTTGCAAGGGCATTACAGGGCCATTATAGATACTTCTTTCAAACTTGCCGTCTTTTTCTTTCTTTATATTACCATCGATATATTTAACGAGAAGATATTCGCTCAACGATTTCCATTGACTGAATGTATGTTGAGCAGATTCTACCGAGTACTTTGTAAGATATTCCCGTGCTTGTCTTTCATCTTTACTGAAAAGATCGAGAGCTGTTTTGTCAATTGCTTCGGTTTCAGTTAGATAAGTAGTTTCAAGCTGTTTTTGTACTTTTTGTGCATCAGCGCTCATAAGATCATAGCGCATATAGCACATATTAGCAACCCTGTTGAAAATCCAGAAAGCTGAAGTAGGAGAATAGGTCAGCATATCGCCGTTGCCCACCTTAAAACATTCAGGTATTTCAGTTATTCCGCAATACATTGGATTAAAGACAGTTGTAGAGGCATCATCAACACCAAACCAGAAAATGCCGCCGATCGGATCAGGGAACCAATTACGGCATTCAGCCACAAATACAAAACCTGTCTGCTGAGTAGACGTAGCTCTTTCATTACAGTATTCAGGTGCATTTGGGTCACCTGAAACTTTCCAGGTGAGAGGACGCCACCTGTAAGGAAGCCCGAATGAACCCGCTCCTAAATCTTTTCTCATATCAAGAGCAGTACCTTCCAGATGATCGCGCATAAAATTCATCATGTCATAATTGGAGATCTTACGATTGGGTTTTATCCATAAAGGCATCCGTTTACTCAGGTCATGTCCTGAAACATAATTAAAGTATTGATCCATCTCATCATTAACCGACCTAAAAAAAGACCAGACACGAATTTCGCACATCCTGGCTCCAGAAAAAGTAATCGGATTATATGTATCTGAGAAACTGAATTCCTGATCTTTCCCTGTAAATAACTTTTTAGCTCTTGCCACTTCAATTACATCATAGGCGTAGGCACATTCAACTTTCGGATCAAAGAGTAGCTTAAAGTCTTTAGAGGTTACTGCGATACTTGATTTTTTGCCTGTGGCAAGTGGAAAAGTCTGGATCCTTGCCTGATTCGCATGTCCTGAAACATAACCGTCGGGGATTAACCGGGCGACCCATACAGCTCCTTTATTCCCAGGTCCCTTACCTATGATTTCAAATATCCATACCTCGTTTGGATCAGCTATCGAAAAAGATTCACCCTCGCTTGCATAACCATATTCAGAAACCAGGTCCGACATAACTTTAATCGCTTCCCTAGCATTTTTTGCCCTCTGCAGTGTTATGTAAATAAGACTTCCGTAATCAATTATTGCCGCTGTATCGTGCATATTTTCAATACCTCCGTATGTCGTCTCTCCGATTGCAACCTGGTGTTCGTTCATATTACCTATAACTGAATAAGTATGAGTAACTTGCTTTATTTTACCCATATATTTGCCTGTATCCCATTCGTAAACATCCATCATTGCACCAGCCGGATAGTCTTTTGCCGGCTGGTAATAGAGTTCACCATACAAGGTATGGGAATCCGCAGAATATGTTATCATTGTTGAACTCCTTACGGAAGCTCCCTTAGTAACCAGAAAATTGGTACAGGCCTTTGTGTATTGCCCGTTATAAACTCCTGACATAACAATTATCAGGAACGCTGCAAACAATCTTTTCATAAGATATAATAATTAATAGTTATAATTTAAATTGAATTAATACGGAAGTGCAAAGGTAAGAAGCTGATCAATATTTCAAAATATATATCAGATCATTTTAAGTTTTGAAATTATACTTTTTATCCGGTCCGTATCAGCAATTTTCCTCGAGAACTCAGGAATTCCCGGAACACCACCCATATTTATTCCCTGACGTCTGAATATCATTTCACTGTCAATTGTTTTTCTTCCTGTAAGGTGTATTTCACTGATCTTTGTGGCAGTTGCAATTAAAGCTACATTAGTTTCGTCTATTCCTCCTCCGGTCATTATAATTATTCTTTCATCAGCCTGGATTACAAGCTGCCTTATCAGTTCAATTCCGTCCTGAGTGTTGTTCTTCATTCCTGATGTAAGCAGGCGATTTGCACCTGTTGCAATAACATCCTCAAGTCCCCGGACAGGATCACCGCACATATCAAAAGCCCTGTGAAAAGTCGTTGACATAGGGTATGCAAATTCAAAAAGCTTTGCGGTCCGTTCAACATCAATATTTCCCCCGGCCAGTAAAATCCCAGTCACTATTCCATCAACTCCGCATTCTCCACATGCCTCAATATCTCTTCGCATTATGTCAAATTCGAGATCGGAATAAAGAAAATCTCCGCCTCTTGGCCTGATTATAACATGAAGTCCTATATCGAGATTGATTCTTGCTGAGACAACTGAACCATAACCGGGAGTGGTTCCTCCCTCAATAAGATTATCACATAATTCCACCCGGTCGGCCCCGGCAGCTTGTGCATTGATTGCTGATTCAACACTGTCGACACAAATTTCAAGCTTATAATCCATTGACAAAATTTAATCCGATTAATAAAAGTAATAATATTTTCTGTATAATTGTGGATCTAAAAATTTTATCTCATGAAACCAACACTTTTAGTCCTGGCTGCCGGAATGGGAACCAGATATGGAGGAAATAAACAGCTTGATGAAGTAGGTCCCTCAGGCGAAACTATCATTGATTATTCTATTTATGATGCTATCCGTGCTGGCTTTGGTAAAATTGTCTTTGTGATCCGGCGCGATATTGAAGAACAGGTAAAAGAAAGGTTTGTTGACCGGCTTCAGGGGAAAATTGAAGTTGATTACGTTTTTCAGGAGATTACCAACCTTCCTGAAGGAGTGAAGGTCGCGCCTGAACGTTCTAAACCCTGGGGTACAAGCCATGCAATCCTCGTAACAAAGGAGAAAATAAAAGTACCGTTTGGTGTGATAAATGCCGATGACTATTACGGTGTTGAATCCTTCAAAATATTAAAGGATTTTCTTGTTGATGATAAACGCCCTGATAATTATTGTATTGTAGGTTACAAACTGGGCAATACCCTGTCGGACCATGGACACGTGAACAGGGGAGTTTGTCAGGCCGGAGATGACGGGTTTCTGAAAAATATTGTCGAAACACGGCAGATTGAAAAAACAAAAGATGGAGCTATAGCGCCGGGATCGGATGGGAAACCACTGCATTTCACGGGGAATGAGATAGTCTCCATGAATTTGTGGGGATTTAAACCATCATGTTATGATTTTCTTGGTAAAGAATTCAGGAATTTTATTGATAAGTATGGAATGGATCTGAAATCAGAACTTGATATTCCTACCTCTGTCGACAAATTTGTTAAAAACAGGGAAATCACAATTCAAATACTTATGAGCAATGAGCGCTGGTTCGGGGTTACATACCGTGAAGACAAACCATTCGTTGTTGAAAGTATAAAGAAAATGATAAGAAAAGGGATATATCCGGCGAGGATATATTAATCAAATTCACCATATGAATTCACACCTGCAGGTACTTACATTGTCCCTGTTATCAGTAACCCTGAGAGTAAGATTGTGTTTTAATCCTTTTTGAATTCGTTTAGGATCAAACCTGTATATCAGAAGGTCATTTTTCTGATCATACTCAAACAACGCCCATTTATCGTCAATTTCCGGTTCGTACGCTTTAATACCTGAAAAGTCATCACTGATCTTTATTTTCAGAGCTGTCTTTCCTTCCAGATTGGCTCCTGAGTTAAATCCGCCTAGTGAAATTAATGGGGGAATTGTATCGATACCTACGTAAAAAGTGCCGAATGCGCGGAGAGCAGCTGTAAGATAACCATTGTCCCAGATGCTGGAAACAGGAATTTTTTTCATATCATCATCAAGTTGAACGATGAGCAGCTTGGTGCTTTTCCCCAGAGGAACACGGTCTGGCTTTATTGAAAGATTATATGATTTATGTACCGGGGTATATTTGTTGTGAATCTGATATATATCTGAATACATGTCGGGTCTGCCTGCTGACCTTTTAAATTCAAAGTACAACGTATCATAGAGGGATCCAGAAGGAATATTTACAGTTAAGTTCTTTGAAATAAATTTGTTATTCCTGTTATAAGGCATTAAAACTGTACTGTTTTCGACTTTTTCAATCCTTTCTTCATGACCGGAAGAGAGCTCTGAATTTACATAAAAGGACAGCTTCGACTTGTTATTCGGGATATCTGCAACAATAATTTCAATATGATGTTTCTTTCCGTCCGTAAAGCTGAATATACCCTTATTGATCACATTCTGATAAACACTGAGCCTGTCATTTGGAAGCAAATAAGCTCTCTCGATGTAAGTGTTGTCCTTAAGCAATGTTTCATAATCAATATGGCTGTTTATATATCTTGATTCATTAAATGGAAATGCATCCATTTTGTAATTATAGACAGAGACACTGTCAATCCTGAGCTCAATTGAAAAAACAGAGTATTTATTGTAGCTGTTGTTAAGAAGATCATAAGTTTTAAGACCGAAACCAGCAGGACCACTGATTATAATTTCATTTTTTGAAGGGATCAAATAATTTCCGTTACTTCCGGCAACATTGATTTTCAAGGAGTTATTATGTTTATTTATGAAACTTTTCCTGCCTATAGGATAGATAACAAGTTTTTCAATTACCGGTTTAAGATCATCTTTTATTCCAAATTCAAAAAGCAGAGGATTGACAGGAACTTCTTCATCAGATTTCCTAATTTCGTAATGAAGATGCGGGCCTGATGAACTGCCGGAATTTCCGGAATAAGCAATCAGATCACCCTGATTGAACTGAAATCTGTCTTTAGGTGGCCAGAGTGTCATCATGTAACTCTTTTCTTCGTACTGTCTCGAGATTACATACTCTTCAATCGCGGGAGAAAATCTGTCAAGGTGACCATATACTGTTGAATATCCTGATGGATGCCGCAGGTAGAGGGCTTTTCCGAATCCACCGGGCGAAATGCTTATCCTGTAAACATATCCTGATGCTGAAGCAAAGACTTCTTTGCCTGTAACCCCCTGGGTCCTGATATCAAGCCCGGAATGAAAATGATCAACCCTGAGTTCTCCGAAATTTGCAGAAAGAGAAATCGGGATTTTCAGAGGCGCAATAAATATTGACCGGTCCTTTGGCTCATCACCCGGAGTCTTTAAAGATAACAGACTTAAGATATATATCAGCATCAGAACCATTGCGTCAAAATGAACCATGTTTTTGTGGATGCAAAACTATGCTTCTGAGTTGTTCTGCCAAACTATTTAAGGTAAATTTTTGAAAATATCATTAACAGTGTTAACTTTGCATTAAAGATTTTAGTATGTCCGATCAGGGTTATGAGGAGCTGACATTGCTGAACAAAAAGCTTGAAGAATTGTTTGAGAGATATAATAACCTGAGGACTAAAAACGTTGAATTGAAGAATGAAAATGAAGCAATAAAACACATTCTTCAGGAGCGCGATGAAAAGATTAAGGAATTAGAAACCAAATACGAACGGATTAAAATATCAGGAGCATTAATGGGTGAAGGCGAAAATGCCGCCGAAGCGAAGAAGAAGATAAATGAATTAGTGCGGGAAATAGACAGATGTGTTGCTCTTTTAAACAGATAAAATATAACAATGGATGATAAGCTTTCGATCAGGGTTAACGTGGCAGACAGATATTATCCATTGAAGGTAGAAAGGGAAAATGAGGAAAAAATCAGGAAGGCAGCCAGGATGATTAACGAAAAAGTGCTGCAATACAAACAGCGCTATTCGGATAAAGATGTGCAGGATTTTCTGGCGATGGCTTCATTGCAATATGTAATAAAGCTTAACGAAGAGGAGGAAAAGATTAACCTCGATCACTACCCTGATGCCATTAAAGAACTTATTAAGAAGATTGATAATGTTCTTGAAGAAAAGAGTGACAGCGTTCTTTAAAATAATATAAACTTTTTGCCCGCATTGTTTCTTCATTCGTTTTTGAAACTCAACACTTAAAACTTTGGAGCACTCCTTAGTTCAGGTAGAACAGGCCTCACCCGATTAGTCGGGGTTTCGCCTCACGGCGGATCAGTGGACGTTCGAGCTGGATTAGCGGTTCCAGCCATAAAGATATGGGGTTTTATAAAAGTTGAGGAGACTTTGCGGGTTTTTTATATATAAAATATTGGAAATGATTACATTAATAGAAGAAAATAATGAGCGGACTAACTTATATTATTAGCATAGCAGCACTTATCCTGGGATTTGGTGCTTCTTATCTTATCTGGCAGCTGGCTCTTAAAAACAAGAGCCATAAGATTGTAAGCGAAGCAGAATCAGAAGCTGAAGTGATCAAGAAAGAGAAGATTCTTCAGGCAAAAGAGAGATTTTTACAGCTTAAAGCAGAACATGAGAAGGTTATTAATGAAAAAAACAATAAGGTAGCTATTGCAGAAAGCCGTATCAAGCAGAAAGAGCTTACACTGTCCCAAAAACTTGAAGAGGCACAGCGAAAAAAGAATGAGGCAGATGCGATAAGAGAAAACCTTACTTCACAGTTGGAACTTGTTGAAAAAAGAACTGAGGAACTTTCAAAGCTTCACAGGCAGCAGGTTGATCAGCTTGAAGCTATCTCAGGCTTATCAGCCGAAGAGGCAAAAAACAACCTCGTCGAATCCTTGAAAGAGGAAGCTAAGACAGGTGCCATGTCTTATATAAATGAGATTCTTGACGAAGCAAAAATGACTGCCAACAAGGAGGCAAAAAGAATAGTTCTTCAGACGATCCAGAGAGTGGCAGCAGAAAACGCCATTGAAAATGCAGTGACAGTTTTTCATATTGAATCGGATGAAATGAAAGGACGAATCATCGGCCGTGAAGGCCGCAACATTCGAGCCCTTGAAGCAGCAACCGGAGTTGAAATTATTGTTGATGATACTCCTGAGGCAATAGTTCTTTCTGCCTTCGACCCTATACGCAGGGAAGTTGCACGGCTGGCACTTCATCAGCTGGTTACTGATGGAAGGATACATCCTGCACGAATTGAGGAAATAGTCGACAAGACAAGAAAACAGGTCGAAGAAGAGATCCTTGAAGTAGGGAAAAGAACTACCATAGATCTTGGAATTCATGGATTGCATCCTGAACTCATACGACTGGTGGGTAAAATGAAATACAGATCATCGTACGGGCAGAACCTGCTAATGCATTCGAGAGAGGTGGCAAATCTCTGTTCAATTATGGCAGCTGAACTGGGATTAAATCCCAAACTGGCGAAAAGGGCGGGGCTTCTGCATGATATCGGAAAAGTACCGGATGACGAACCTGAATTACCGCACGCAATACTGGGAATGAAAGTTGCTGAGAAATATAAAGAAAAACCAGAAATATGCAATGCCATAGGCTCGCATCACGATGAAACCGAGATGACAACACTTATTGCCCCAATTGTACAGGTATGTGATGCAATTTCGGGTGCCCGCCCGGGTGCCCGTCGAGAAGTTGTTGAATCATATATAAAAAGATTGAAGGAACTCGAATCACTTGCTTTGCAGTATCCTGGCGTTATGAAGACTTATGCAATTCAGGCAGGAAGAGAGCTGAGAGTTATCGTTGGTGCCGAAAAAGTTACTGATAAAGAAGCTGAAAATCTTTCATTTGAGATTGCAAGGAAAATACAGAATGAAATGACATATCCCGGACAAATTAAAATAACAGTTATACGTGAGACAAGGGCGGTCAATTATGCTAAATAATTGTACCTTTGAATATTATTATTTTTATTTTTCGCAGGAATTATGTCAAAAATAAAACTGCTTAATATAGTAGGTGCCAGACCACAGATAATAAAATCCTCAGCTATCAGCAGGGCAATCCGTACAAATTTCTCCAATGAAATAAATGAAATAACTCTCCACACAGGTCAGCATTATGATAAAGAGATGTCAGAAGTCTTTTTTGAGGAACTCGAAATTCATAAGCCTGATTTCAACCTGGGAGTAGGCTCTGCACATCACGGGCGTCAGACAGCTTCAATGATCACCGGAATAGAAGAAGTACTATTGAATGAAAAACCTGACTCAGTTCTATTATACGGAGATACTAATTCAACTCTTGCAGGGTCAATCGCTGCTGTAAAACTTCATTTTCCCGTAATACATATTGAAGCTGGTCTGAGATCATTCAATAAGACCATGCCTGAAGAAATCAACAGGATTATGAGTGATCATACCTCCACCCTTCTTTTTGCCCCGACAAATGCAGCTTTTAAAAACCTGATGCACGAAGGATTCAGACCTGAAAACAGCCCTCCGTACACAATAGATAATCCAAAGATCTACCTTACCGGAGATATTATGTATGATAATTCACTCTTTTTTGCTGAGCTGGCAGAGAGAAAAATGGGTGAACTTCTTGAATCGATGTCCTTGGAAAGGAACAGATTTATTCTGGTTACCATACACAGGGATATAAACACTGATGATACGGGTCGCCTTGAAGCGATACTTTCCACATTGAAAAATCTGGCGGAAGAACATTCTATGCCATTCGTGATGCCTTTTCATCCTCGTACAATGAATTCATTAAAATCAGGGTTAAACAATCTGCTGGATGATCTTAAAAAATGCAGTTATATAAGAATAATACCACCTGTCTCTTATCTTACCATGACACTCCTTGAAAAAACCTGCAGTATGATCATCACCGATTCAGGAGGGGTTCAGAAGGAATCTCACTTCTTTAAAAAACCATGCATTGTCCTGCGGAAAGAAACGGAATGGATAGAGCTTGTGGCAAATGGCACTGTAAAACTTGTGGATGCTAATCCTGATCTGATCCGCAATGAGTTTGCCGCATTCCTGCAATCGGGACAAAACCTGGAATACCCCGGGTTTTACGGTGATGGAAAAACAGCAGAATTCATTCTTAAAGAAATACTCCTGCTTTTTGAAAAATAATTTACCCTGATCTTAGGAAATAATAGTACCAGATCTTCGTTTTTTATTATATTTTTTCTTATGAATCAAAAAGTAACTGGCCAAAAAGTTCTGATAACAGGAGGTGCAGGTTTTATCGGCTCCAATCTTGTTGAATCCATGCTGAACGCAGGCAACTATGTTGTCTGCCTCGATAATTTCTCCACTGGCAAACGGGAAAACCTTATAGGATTTATGGATAATAAGGATTTCAGGCTGATTGAAGGAGATATAAGGAATTATTCTGATTGTGAACAAGCGGTTAGTGGAATCGATTTTGTTTTTCACCAGGCGGCGCTGGGATCTGTTCCGAGATC
>Ga0315295_10003126_pt1 | contig 14073 bp, 11 predicted proteins | sample YL17G14_0_MG_FD_204453 | JGI IMG/M metagenome (GOLD analysis project Ga0315295, IMG submission 204453) | Sediment microbial communities from Yellowstone Lake, YNP, Wyoming, USA - YL17G14_0 | ecosystem: Environmental > Aquatic > Freshwater > Lake > Sediment | place: USA: Wyoming | collected...
ATGTCTTCCTTCATTGGAACATTGATACTCAATAATCTTAGCTCGCCTGAAGCGAGGGGTTCTGTTGGGACCGTAGCATAAGAGGAAGTCAATATTATGAAGAATCCACCCGTCAAGGCAATCATCAATATCGACCTCATAATCACAAACCTCCTTTTGATTGAATTAGCTCTGCAACCTGTTTTTTTGTTTCTTCTCAGCGTATTTGGCTTGTTCTATTAAATTGGTTTTAAGGAAATCTGATTGGGTGTACTGAACTCCCCAAGATTAATCCATTTTCTCTTTGTGTTCTAAAAAATCGAGAATTGATGGGGGCAAGCGAGTCAAATCCGCTTTCACCCATTTTGGCATTTGTTTAGAATCCTTCCGTCGCATATTCTCCAACATTCCCTGATGACATTTTAGAGAATCTTTTCGACCCGATTCCCAATTCTCAAACGAATAAACAAATAGACTCAAATAGGGACTCACCCGATCCCAAAGGCCTATGATGATTTGTTGTAATAGAGGCATATTGGCATCCCTATAAATGGTGTGATGGAATTCCTTATTGACACGAAGAAGCTCTTCGGGATCTTTCGTATGAGTATATACTTCCATCAACGCTTCCAACCGATTCAGAGTTTCCTGGGTTGGAGTTTTGCAAGCCAATTCTGCAGCCAAACTTTCCAGGGTCAGTCTGATTGTTGTAATTTCTTTCAGTGCCTCTTTGGTGGGTCGATTAACCACAATTCCCTTCTTCTTCTGCGTAGTGAGAAAACCTGTGGCCTCCAATTTTCTTAATGCCTCTCTGGAAGGCATGGGGCTAATGTTAAACCATTTGGAGATCTCAGCGGAAGTAAGTCTTGCCCAGGTGGAATTCTTCCATAAACAATGGACCGGAAGAGTTCGTCATACACTTTTTCCTGTAAGGTTAAGGTATCGATTGGTTTAAAGGAATCGAGGGAGTCCATCTTTTGGGTCTGTTTTGAATGATAAAAAGATCCAGTCTTCATTGAATATTGCCATATCTTTCGCAAAGCTCTTGCGTTCCCAGAACTATTAATACCTGCATCCTCAAGCCAACCTCGGATCGTATGAGAAACGCTCGACAGATTAAGCAAATTTTGTCCCTTTCTGGATTTGAACAAAAAGTCCTTTTGCGTGAGATTACTTTCTTTAATATATTGATGGAAGGTTTTATATATTTTCAGTCATCTAATAGGAATTGGCAAAATCTCCATTAATTCCAGAGGAAGAAATTCTATCACCAACTTTCAAGCCGAGAAGATCCTCTAGTCAAACATAAAATACCCAATGTCTTTCAATTTTTACAAGATATCTGTGACATCAAACTGAAATATCCTATTCCCATTATTGCTATGGATTATGACCGTTACTCTTTTGTTCCAGCAACAATGCAGCAAATAAATTCTAAATAAACTCTTGACAACAAAATATTATTTTGATAAATAAACAAATAACAGATATTAATTCGAATAAATAATGGATAAGCTGAACTTTAAAATTCTTCGAGCCCTACAGACCAACGCCCGAAAATCCAATATTGAACTCGCCCGGAAGTTCAATGTGGCACCGTCAACCATGTTGGAACGTATCCGTCAGTTGGAGAAGCGGGGAATCGTGTGTGGTTACCGAGCAATAATCGATCCTACGACCTTGGGGCTCAACATCCAGGGCTTCGTTTCGGTAACGTTAGATCGCCATGATGTGGATTGTATCCGGAAATTCGAAAAGGGAGTTCAGAAAATCCTCTTCGTGAGAGGATGCTACCACGTCACGGGTAGGTTTGACTATTTGTTGCACGTAGATGCACATAGTTTGAGCCACCTTAGGGAATTGGTGAAAGAGAAAATTGCGTCGATCAAGGGGATTGGCAAGATAGAGACTTTTCTCGTCTTCTCGGAAGTAAAAAGCGAGGAGGGTTGGCCAATCGAGGAGAGCGATGAGATTTCATCAGGGTAAATAAAGGGAAGACGATGATAGGGGTGAATAGAATTATTGAGAGCGATTACGAAGGATTTGTGATCTTTACTAAGGAGGATGATTTATGATGAATGATACTTTCTTCCATCTCTACACCACACAGGCAAAGTGTGTGGAACCTTCGCCGATTCGCGAGATTTGCAGATTTGTTGATCTCCCGGAGATCAAGTCATTGGCTGGGGGTTGGCCGGATCCTTCTGTCTTCCCGTGTAAAGAGATTGCCGAGATTTTAAATGAACTACTTGCCACGCAGGCAAACCGTGTATTGCAGTATGGCAGCACCGAAGGGTTGCCTGCTCTGAGAAATGAACTCGCGACATGGGCCAAACAGGAAGAGGGAATCAGCTGCAGTGCGGATGAGATCATTGTGACCCATGGTTCTCAACAGGCTATGGACCTGGCATCGCGTGTTTTAATTGAGCCCAATGATATTGTGATGGTGGAGCTGCCTACCTACTTTGGTGGCACGGGGGTTATAAAATCTCGGGGAGGTCTGACGGTGGGAGTACCAGTTGACGATAGTGGAATTGACACAAGTCAGCTGGCACACGAATTGGCCCAATTGTCAAGGATGGGGAAGAGGGTTAAGGGAATCTATGTAATACCAAACCATCAGAATCCAACAGGTGTCACACTTTCACTCGAACGACGAAGAAGGTTGATCGAACTGGCAGAAATATATAATCTTATAATTTTTGAAGATGATCCGTACGGCGACATTCGATTTGAGGGGGGGAAGCTCCCTTCGTTAAAGGCGCTGGATAGATCGGGCCGCGTGATTCATATGCACTCGCTGTCAAAGACATTCGCACCCGGTATGCGTTTGGCCTGGACCGTGGGGGAAACGAAGATAGTACGTAAAATGGTAATCGCTAAACAGTTTGTTGACTGTTGTACCAATACCCTGGCACAGTACATTGCACTCGAATTCTTTCGCAGAGGGTTTTTCCGTGAGAGAATCGCACTGAATATATCTTACTACAAAAAAAAGCGCGATTTCATGCTTGAACAACTGGATCGCCACTTTCCTGAAGAAGTGCAATGGAACCGGCCGACAGGCGGTTTCTTCGTGTTTGTGTATCTCCCAGAGTATCTAGATGCTAATGACTTACTCATAGAGGCAACGGCCCAGAATGTGGTCTTTGTGCCTGGCGCTCCTTTTTTCGTGGACGGCAGTGGTCGGAACACTTTTAGGCTTTCTTATTCTCAGGTTGATGAAGTTGTTATACAAGCAGCTGTAACCAAGTTGGGCTGCATCATCAAGGAGCATCTGATAAGTTATTAAAAGAATAGCGATACTGGGACGAGGACTTTGCACCAAACACGAGAGATATAACGAATCTACTATCTTTCATAATTGTTTCGGCCCGTGAAACAACTGAGAGGGCACCTTTTGAGAAGAAGGGGGGAGGAGGAAAAGATGAAAAAGAAGTTAACACGGTTTGATCTTCAAAAAATGAAAGCGGATGGTCAGAAGGTCGTTTGGATTACTGCGTATGATTACTGGACAGCTCAGTTTGCAGAAAAAGCGGATACGGATATGATTCTGGTGGGAGATTCTTTGGGTATGTGTATTTACGGTTATGAAAGCACCATCCCTGTTACTATGGATCAGTGTATCTATCACTCTGAGGCGGTACGCAGGGGAGCGCCTAACACTTTTGTTATTGGTGACATGCCTTTCCTTTCTTATCAGGTCAACATCGACGAGGCAGTTCGAAATGCTGGCCGTTTTTTAAAAGAGGCGAGAGTAGATGCCGTAAAGCTCGAGGGCGGCAGAAGGGTCTATCCCCAGATTAAAGCTATTGCGGACGGAGGCATGCTGGTGATGGGACACATTGGTCTGACCCCGCAGAGTTCAGGTCAGCTTGGAGGGTTCAAAGCACAGGGCCGTACAGCCGAGTCAGCAAAGGATTTGATTGAGGACGCCCTATCTATTCAAAAAGCAGGTGCTTTTTCCCTTCTCGTGGAAGCTGTTCCTCCTGAGGTCTGCAAAATAATTAGAGAGGGATTGTCTATCCCTGTTTATAGTATAGGAGCCGGAGCAGATGCTGATGGGCAACTTATGATTGTCAGTGATATTCTTGGAATTTTCCAGGCCTTTACTCCAAAATTTATAAAGAAGTATGCTAATCTAGCGGATGAGATACTGAGGGCACTCAATGCATATGCTGAAGATGTCAGAACCGGACGATTCCCTCAGGCCGAACATACCTATACTATGGTCGAAGGAGAATTTTCAAAATTGGTTACCGCTCTGAAGGATTAGGGCGATCGTATTTTTAGGGTGCACTCGAAAGTGATAGGAGGGAGGGAGAAAATGATGGATCCAAGAGAGAGGCTTAGAATCGAAACTTCCGCATTAGAGGAGATAAATCGTTTTTTCCTCGATCCGGGCAATCCAGTCATCAATGAAATGCTCCAGGTGGTAGCAAAATATGGAACGCCCGATGAGATAAATGCCCAGGCACAACAAGCCCGGAAACTCACTAACCTTTTACAGAGACTCCGGGCAATTGGGTCCCCTTATATTAAGGACCTGGAGTGGCTCATATCTGAAAGAGACAGAGGAGCTTTCATCTCACTCTCCGATTTCAGACGGAAGGTCCTTGGAGAACGGGTAGATAAGATCTCTTTTGATGAGCAACGGGCCGTTACTCTGGAAATTAGCGCTCTTCAATACTTTCCATGGTTGATCCAAGAGGCACGCCATGCCATTGAGAACCAGGAGGTCATGCCAGTGAGATACATCCGTGTCCGAAAGATGAAGGAACAAGAAAAAGACCAAGGCGATATTCTGGCCGTGGCTGCTGCCATGCAGATTATAGGAGCGAGTTATGTGGAAACCCTTGATACCAAAGGAACCGATGGATCGAATGTGCATCTTGGGGGCCCAGAGACAATTACAGGCTACTTTGGAGGGATTGGACAGCCAAATGACCACGCCCTTAAATGGATTGATGAGTATCTCTATTACTACACCAAGTATGGAATTCAGCAAGTCCTCAATATCAATCCTGGAACGGTGTTGCTTGGTTACCTTCTTTATAAACTGGGAATTGATATGGAGTTCAAGATTTCGGTCTTTATGGGCAACGATAATCCATATTCCATTCTTTGGACTCTGATGGCAGCTCGGCTATTTTCCAGGGAAGATGGTTCTACACCATTGGTTGGCTTCAACCTAAGCAATTCTGTCAATTGCCAGACTTTGGATTTATCATCAGAAATCCGTCGAGAATTGGGTCTTGAGGATAAAGTCCGAATTGAACACCATATCACAGAAACTTGGAAAAGTATTGTACGACAGCCATACAATCGGCGGTGTGATCTTCTGGAAGTTGCTTTCCGAGTACCCAACATCTCTGCAAAACACGAGGGAGGCGAGATCGAGGTAGAAAAAATAAGAGAGCACCCCTCAGACATCTTGGACTATTTCCGGGATAAAGAAGAGATTATCTCTTCTGGTGACATGCTTCGTTTGCAGAACAACTATATGGACAAACACGAAGCTGTTAACGAGACTGCCAAGGCATTAACCGAAAAAGGGCTTGCTTTTGTGGCAGCTTTGAGACTTCATGATCTGTAACATTTGATATTATACGATGGCCTTCATGTGATGATTTAAGTCATTCGAGGAACATTCGAGAATCTCTTGACAAGGGAATATTATTCTGATAAAAAAATCTTATCGTTAATAATTTAAGCAGGTTATGGATAAGCTGAACCGTAAAATTCTTCGAGCCCTACAGACCAACGCCCGAAAATCCAATATTGAACTCGCCCGGAAGTTCAATGTGGCACCGTCAACCATTTTGGAACGTATCCGTCAGTTGGAGAAGCGGGGAATCGTGCGTGGTTACCGAGCAATAATCGATCCTACGGCCTTGGGGCTCAACATCCAGGGCTTCGTTTCGGTAACGTTAGATCGCCATGATGTGGATTGTATCCGGAAATTCGAAAAGGGAGTTCAGAAAATCCTCTTCGTGAGAGCATGCTACCACGTCACGGGTAGGTTTGACTATTTGTTGCACGTAGATGCACATAGTTTGAGCCACCTTAGGGAATTGGTGAAAGAGAAAATTGCGTCGATCAAGGGGATTGGCAAGGTAGAGACTTTTCTCGTCTTCTCGGAAGTAAAAAGCGAGGAGGGTTGGCCAATCGAGGAGAGCGATGAGATTTTCTCAGGATAAATGAAGAGAAGACGATGGTAGTGCCCAGAATCACTAACAATGTTTACCGCAGATTTTTCATTGTTATGAGATGAATGAACTTTTCTCCAATCTTCAGACGACAAAATATATAAAGTTTAACCTTTACCGACGCTGGAGATTTGCAGACTTTATGACTTTCCAGAGATGAAGTAATTGGCAGAAGGCTATCTTTTTTAACTCCTTGATTTTGGTCTGGTTTCCCGTAATTGATTTAAAATATTAGGAAAAATGCTTTTCAATCTACCTGAAACCTGCGTCATTTTTAAGAATATGATCGAAAAAGCACTATTTGTGAATAAAAAAATCAATTTAAGGTCATAATCTTAACCTACCTTTTTGTTAGGTTAAGATTATTGTGAAAAAGGCTCTTTAAAATTTTACAAATTGCATAATTTACCCTTGTATGTAGAGTGAAAACTAATCAAATCCAAATTCAAGCTGATAGTTTTCACGCCGGATTCAGGATCTATTCTAGTCTTTTCTATCTGTTTCAGTCTTTTTGATTCAACTCAGTCACAATTTAGTCACAGTCGTCCCAATTTGATAAATTTCGATCTGAATTAAGGGTCTCCCTATAAGTCATTTCTAAATTCTAAAGGATAAATAAACCCCCAAGAATGGGTTATGTAGAAGTCCCAATGCATCTGACCTTATTACGGAATAACGCGGATATTACAATTCACCACATTCGTTGGTTGAACCTTCCTATCCTTAATATAATAGACATAACTTTCCAAGGAATGCGAGCCAGAGTTTTTAGGGCGAACCAGCACCTTAATCGTTCCCGGAGGCCCATAACTTACATTTGTTACCTTTACACAGTATGGACCATCACCCGAGAAGGAGAAACAGGCTGTCCTAATCTCCGGTCTACCGTCTGCCTCAAAATTAATATTCACTACAAATGGGAAATTTACTTTGATGTCTTCTCTTTGTGGAACGTACAGACCCAATAATCTTAGCTCCCCTGAAGCAAGAGGTTCTGTGGGCACCGTGGCGCAAGAAGAATTCAATAAGATGAAGACACCGCCCACCAAAACGCAAATCCATATAGATCTCATTGTGAATCTCCTTTTGATGGAAGCCTTTGAGCATTGCCCCTAAGGTAGTCTACAATATTCTTCGATGAATGTCGCATCTTTTTTCCTCCTACATTAATTATAAACCTCCTTCGTCAGACCGCAATGAGATTGCCTTTTAGGTATAGAATAATGAACGTTGGATGCGTGCGGCCGGCTGAATAACTCTAAGCAAGATATGCTGGAAAAGGGAGAAAAAAGAATGGCCGATGAACTTTTAGGGATTTATTCGAAATCATCGGTCATCTCAATCGCATCAAAAAACTCAACCCCCTCATTTTTTCACGTGGGGATATTTATTAAATAAAACTAATTGTCCGTTCAATTAATATAATTAAAATTTAAAAGATTAAAAAAATAAACTTAATAATTACAACAAGTTAAAAAGAAAATAAAAAGATATAAATTTTTTTCTTGACAAGTTTTTTAGACTGTGATAATTAAACGTACAATTAATTTATAAAATCATTTGGTAGGCGATAAGAACACACTTTGTGGATTGTAAAACATAAATTGAGGCAAAAAGTTATCACCTCGGGTACATATTATAGGGAAAAGGCGGGCATGAATTGAAGCGCTGAAGATCATCATTTTTTTGATTAGAAGGAATTTGATTTTGTATAAAAATGACGTAAGGGAACGGTTAATTAAAGCAAGTACCAATCTTTTCAGCAAGAAAAGATACTTAGACACCCCTATTCGGGAGATTGGAGAAGCGGCAGGAGTTAATCCTTCTCTAGTTTATCACTATTTTAAGAATAAAGAGGAGATCCTTTTTACAATCATCGAACGTTTTTCCATCCATCTCATCAATCTCCTCCAAGAAATACAAAAGAATGAGATAGATCCTGTTGAAGGTTTAAGGGAGATGATTTTTCGGCACCTTCTTTTGGGCCGTGATCTTAAAGCAGAAGTAATGGTTACATTGGAAGAAAATACATTATTAAAGGGGAGACTAAAAAATCAAGTTATATCGTATCAGCGGAAAGTTTATGTTCTCTATTTGGATCAATTAAAAAAACTGGAGCGATTGAACATGCTCCGGCAGGGCAACTTAACCGTTATCTCTTTTATAATTTTTGGGGTGATCAATTGGTTCTATCGTTGGTATAAAGAGGGTGGGCAGCTTAATAGTGAAGTAATCGCTAATCAGATGATTGATAACATCTTTTTAGGGATTTTGAATTCAAATAGAACCACTGAAGGCGTTCAAGTATGAGATGAGGTCAGTCAAGACAGAAAGGCCCCAATGAGTCGCCGCTCATCGAGGCCAAAGTGACGGTTTTTAAACGGGTTGGTTCCCCTTACCGTCATGTAAATTTTCCATTAAATTTCCTTAGTTGTCAAGAGGAAAATTTGCTCAAGGGAATCCAACCCAGATTCCCTTTTTTTATGGATCGTTTCAGGTATAAACGAGAATAGTGTGCTCAACTCATACTTATCCGCCTCCCGATAGGAGATGAACTTGGAAACAATGGTTAATATTTTACCTGTGGCACCTGGAATTTTTACATTGCCCCCGTACGACCAAATTCAGCCCAAGTTGCTGGGTGGATTTTGCCCGGCTTGTAACCGCTATTATTTCCCAAGACCAAGATATTGTAGAAGTTGTTTAGGACAGACCGAAGAGACCCCTCTTTCTTCTAAAGGGGTTATTTACAGCTTCACTGTAATTCGGAGAAAGCCACCCTTAGGTTTACCAGAGCCTTATAGTGTAGGATATGTCGATCTTGAGGAAAGTGGTCTTCGAGTTTTTAGTTTGCTGGACCCAGAATCTATTGACCAACTGAGAATAGGACTGAAAGTGCGTCTAGTCGTGGAACCATTGGGTCATGACGGTCATGGATCACCACGACTCAGGCCTTACTTCACTCCTATCACCGTAGGCTGAGTCAGAGGGGGCACAATACGGCATTAGCAGCAGTAATTGGCATAGGCATGATTCCTTTTGGCAAGCACCCGGAGAGGACAATAGTCGATATGGCCTCAGAGGCAGTTTTCTTAGCACTTAAAGATGCAGAGATCAAACCAGCTGAGGTCGATGCTTGTTTCTTTGCAAATGGGTTTGCCGCCCGCCTGTTCGGCGACATGACTATAGGTCAAAATGTTTTTTGGGAGCTAGGGATCAACAAGATACCAGTAGTCAATGTTGAAAACGCCTGTACCTCGGGTTCGACTGCTTTTTATTTAGCTTATAACATGGTAGCTGCAGGGCAAGCCGATATAGTAATGGTAGCCGGTGCGGAAAAAATGTATGTCCCCGAACTCGGGCTTATCAACTCTGGCGAAACTGAGTTGGAAACTCAATTGGGTTTGGTGGCCTCGGCAGGCTTTGCTTTAAGAGCAATTCGTCATATGAACGAGTTTGGTACCACACCTCAGCAGTTGGCCCAGGTGGCTGTCAAGAACCGCCGTCATGGACAATTGAATCCCTTTGCTCAATTCCGACAACCAATTACTGTTGAGGAAGTCTTGGCCTCCCCAATGATTGTTGAACCGTTTACACGTTTGCAGTGTTGCCCAAATGCTGACGGTGCAGCCGCAGCTATAGTATGTTCGCCTACTCTCACCAAACACCTAAGTCGGGTGGTAAATATTGAAGCTGTAATTTTGTGCACCGGGAGTTACGAGAACCTACAGGATCTAACCCACTGGGAGACCGACTATCGAGCTTGTCGCCTTGCATATGAAAAGGCTGGGATTGGTCCAGAAGATTTAGACGTGGTGGAGTGTCATGATGCGTTTACCATTTCCGAAATTTTACACTATGAAGCCCTGGGTTTGTGTCCAAAAGGAGAGGGTGGAAAACTTATCGAGAAAGGAGAGACGGCTTTAGGTGGACGCATCCCAGTAAATGTCTCAGGAGGTCTTCTAAGCCGAGGGCATCCAGTAGGAGCAACAGGGGTAGCTCAAATAATTGAGATTGTTACCCAGTTACGCAATGAGGCCGGAGCACGTCAAGTAGAAGGAGCGAAAGTAGGCCTGGCGCACTGTATGGGTGGAGACAAGGCTGCTGACACTAAGTCTTGTACCATTGTGGTTTTATCTGTATAGGGGGAAAATGTGGGAAATGATCTGCATTATGTCTTGTTTCATGTGAAGGGCAAAAGCCACAGATTAGGATCGATGTTTCGGTAAATGAAAAGGTGGGCTTTAATATCCCGTGAGGTCAATAAATGAGAACAAAATCTTATAAATTGTTTTTTACCCTGGGAATGATAAAGAAAGTTCTAAGCATTATGATAATGATTTTTTTCATTTCATATTTCGTTTCATGCACCCAGGTTGTCCAACCGAAAAAACAGCAGGAATTGGTTGAAGATCTTCTTTCTGTTAGCTTTCCGACAGAAAAAGATGGTTGGGCCTGTGGGCGGTGGGGAACTGTTCTTCATACTTCGGATGGTGGGAAGACTTGGATGCTTCAGTCAAGTGGCACCGACAATAGTTTGTATTCGATCTTTTTTGTTGATCCACAAAATGGCTGGGCAGTAGGTGAAGAAGGGATTATCCTTCATACAGCAGATGGGGGAAAGACCTGGGATCAGCAGAAAAGTCCCGTTCCCTATTACTTGATGAAAGTTTATTTTACCACACCTTTGAAAGGGTGGATCGCTGGTGAGCGGACACATATTTTATCTACGGTAGATGGTGGAAAAACATGGAATATCCAGTTCAAAGATGAGGATTTTATACTCAAGTCTGTTTCCTTCTGTGATCCGCTTCATGGGTGGGCTGTCGGTGAGTATGGTTACATCTATCATACAAAAGATGGTGGAAGTACCTGGAAGAAGGAGGCCGGCAATTTCGATATCTCGGAGGAAACGGGCGCTGTGGAAGGAGGAAACTTTCTATTCGATATAACAGCCGTTGATCCCCAGACCGCATGGGCCGTGGGTATTGATGGTTATGTCATCAGAACGGTTGATGGGGGAAAGACGTGGAAAGAAGTTAAAACAGATGCGCCCAAGACGCAGCTCTTTTGTATCGCCTCTAATCGGACTGGTATAATCTTGATTGGTGGAAATGGGACGATTTTGATCTCTACGGACAATGGGAAGACTTGGAAGAATCCCAAGTTTGAGCCTCCCATCATCTATGGCTGGCTCTATGGTTTTGCTCGGAAGGGGTCTTCTGAATTTGTCGCAGTGGGGTGGAATGGAAGTATCTACCTCAGCGATAGCAAGAATCCTTTATCCTCTTGGCACAGGGTTAATAATGTAAATTCTTCTCAAGGGGTTAGATAGAACCATGGAAAACAAGAGAAAACTTCACGTAAGGGATCGCTTTTATTGGTTTGTATCTCAACATAACCTGATAGGTTTATTTTTTATCTTAATTATCACCGGGATCTTCTTGTACGGTGCCTTCCAGATAAAGGGTGAGGTCATTCTCCAAGACCTGCTTCCTTATGAGCATCCGTACCTTAAACTCCATGCCCGCTTTTCTCAGGTGTTTGGGAGTGGAGGTTCAGGGGTGGTCATTGCCATCAGAGCTAAAAATGGGGATATTTTTAAGTCGGGCGTTCTGACCAAGATTCAGAGGATGACAAGCGAGATAGAACTGTGGGATGAGGTCTACCGAATCTTGACTGTATCGATTGCGAGCCGCACGACTAAGGTGGTAAAAGCCCAGGCAAAAGGTAAGATTTCAGTCGAGTCCCTGATGTGGCCGGAAATTCCCAAGAATGATCAGGAAATGGCCTTATTGCAGAAACATATCTTCTCTGACCCGGCCTATAACGGGATTATAGTATCAAAGGATGGCACCGCGGCTCTCCTATTGACAGAGTTTAAAGAAAACATCTCCTATGAACAGGCATTTCGCCTTTTACAGAAACTGAGAAAAGACTATTCCGATGGAGAGACCTCGGTTCATATCGTCGGTTACCCCATGCTCATGGGCTGGATTTACAGCCTCAAGCCGCAGACGTTAACCGTTTTTACTATCAGCATAGCAGGCATGATCCTGGTTCTGTACGTAATCTTTTCCGGGAGTTCTTTGGGCGTCATCGTCGTCATGGCCAATGTTCTGATCCTCACCGCGATTGGGTTGGGGTTCATTGGCTTCACAGGGATAAACTTCAACCCAATGTTATATGTTCTTGCCTTTCTTGTGGGGGCTCGAATGGTGAGCAACTCACATCAGATCACTTACCGTTACTTTGAGGAGTTGCATGCGAGTGGCAATGATAGACTCCGTGCCTGTTATGAGACCATCCGGACTATGGTCTTCCCCAACTGGGCAGGGGTGGCTACCGATACAGCCGGTTTCGCCGTATTGTATCTTGCTAAGATTGCCCTGATGCAACATCTAGCTATTATTATGGGCTTTTGGATCACAAGCATTGGATTAACCGCCTTCTCGGTGCCAATCATCTGCAGCCTGATACCTCTCAAGGTGGCCAGTGAGAGATGGGCTAAGGAGAAGAGTCAAATTGATTGGCAAGCCAGGGCCATATCGAAAATGACCCGTTTCTGCATTGGTTCACCAGGTAGATATGTATTTGCAGGGCTGATCATTGGACTAATGATCTTATTTAGCTGGCAGATAAGCAAACTAAAAATCGGAGATCCCAACCCGGGTTCATCTATTCTATATCCTTTTCATACCTACAATCAAGACCAGGCCCTGATCGACAAGACTTTTGATGCCTCGTCGGAAAATTTGGTGCTCTTTTATGAGGGAGAAAAAGGATCGGTTTATGACCCAGCTGTTCTCACTACGTTTGAGGCTTTTTCGCTGCACATGAAAAAGAGGCTCCCGGATATCTATAAGTCCTCCACCTCGATCATCAACATGGTGAAGAACATCAATGTGACATTCCACGATGGAGACAAGTTCTGGTACCAGCTTCCACGAAACGAGACCATGTTGACGAGCCTTTTGGGTTACGTCAAGTCAAACATGGGATTTACAACCAGCTGTCGATTTATTGATGAAGGGATGGAGCGGGCACAGATTACGATCTTTTTTGCAGATCACACCTCAGAGAATTTGCTCCGTATTCGAGATGTGGCTTATGAATTTTTCAAGAACCGTCCAATGAAGATCGAAAAAGGAGAATTTAAGTTGGCGGGTGGGAGGATCGGGATGGAGATCGCCCTCAATGAGGAGATGAAACGGTCCCATGCCGTCATAGACATGACGGTGCTTATAGGTATTTTCATTCTTATTACAATTTCTTTTATGTCAATAACGGGTGGTCTCATGGTCACCCTCCCCTTAATTTTTGCTAATAGCATGGCCTTTGCCTATATGGCCTTTACAGGAATTGGACTAACGATCGATACACTTCCTATCGCTGCGGTAGGGGTTGGAGTTGGGGACGATTTCTGCATCTATCTGTATAGTCGCTGTCAGGAGGAGTTTCCACTTCAAGGAGGTGATTGGGAAAAGACAATCATACAATCAGTATGCACGTGCGGCAAGGCGATTTTCTATTCTGGAATCACAATCGTTTTGCCGATCATTACCTGGTACTTCTTTTCTGATATGAAGTTCCAGGGTCAGGTAGGTTTCTTCCTTGCAATTGTCATGGGGGCCAACACCATTTTTGCAGTAACCATGCATGCTTTGTTGATATATATCATTAAACCCAAATTCATCAGTGGAAAGAAGGCCTTAGCAGTGGAGGCGAAAGAAATTCCAGTGCAAGAATCTTTGTAACCATTTCATCTCACTTCCCCTCCTCAGGGCCTCTATCGAGGGGGAGGGGCCACCTTTTCATCTCCCCCTCGATGGAGGAAAGTGAGGGTGAAGAAGAAGATTCAGGGGGTTACGTTTTTTTCTAACAA
>Ga0315295_10003127_pt1 | contig 14066 bp, 8 predicted proteins | sample YL17G14_0_MG_FD_204453 | JGI IMG/M metagenome (GOLD analysis project Ga0315295, IMG submission 204453) | Sediment microbial communities from Yellowstone Lake, YNP, Wyoming, USA - YL17G14_0 | ecosystem: Environmental > Aquatic > Freshwater > Lake > Sediment | place: USA: Wyoming | collected...
CACCGGCACGCCCAGGCAGACACACTCCAGCAATATCGTTCCAGATGAGGCTATAACAAGATCGCTGGAGGCAAGCGCGTCAAAGCTGGGGCCTTCGATCAGCCTGATATCCATTCCTGAAGCCTTTATCATTGAGGCGATCTCGTCCCTGAACACGGTCGATGAAACAGGAAGTATGAACTGGGCCCCGATTAATCCTCTTGCGGTCTCGATAAGTATGGGCAGCAGGCTTTTTATCTCGTGTTCCCTGCTTCCGGGACAAAGTGAAATTATCTTGCCTTCTTTCAGGCCGTGCCTTTTTATGAATTCGCTCCTGCTGATGGTGGGTTTTGCTATGTCGAGAAGCGGATTCCCTACATAATATGAATTGCCGCCTGCCGCTGAATATATTTCATGTTCCCGCCTGAATATGGAGATGATAAGGTCTATTGTCCGCGCGACGTGGGATACACCCTTGGGCGTTCCCCAGAGCCACTCCTGCGGTGCGACATAATAGATCGTCTTTATGCCGAGTTTTTTTGCGTGTTCAGCAAGAGGCATGTTCAATCCCTGAGCATCAATAAGTATCAGGGCGTCGGGACGCTCGGATTCGAGCATCTTTTTAAGCTTTTTGAGGGCGGTGAGGTTCGATCCCAGGTTCTTAAGTAATTCGATTATGCCGACAGAACTCTTGCGGGTCATATCAAACCTAACGTCCACACCGGCAGCTTTCATCCTTTCGCCGCCCATGCCGAAGAGTTGGAATCCCTTAAGCTCCTTTGCTAAATAGCTGGCGTGAACGTCCGCCGAGACCTCGGCAACAGACATCATTATTTTCGGGGACATGGAGCTAGATGCCTATCTCGGGAATGTCCGGGAATATAAGCTCTTTGTCGATCTGCTCTTCTTCCATCATGGCCTCCGAGCTGTCGCGCTTTTTGCTTATCCCGCGTGGGCTCTCCGCCTCAAGGAAGGTCAAGAGCTGTTCCACTTCAGTGCCCGAAGATACCTTTCGTCTTATTTCATCGATCGCGGCCTTTGTACTGCTCTTTTGCATGTAAAGCACCTTGAAGCACTTCTTGATTTCCGATATCGCCTCTTCCGTGACACCTCTTCTCTGGAGCCCGATCAGGTTCAGCCCGCGGATGTAACCCGGGTTGCCGTCGAACAGCATGAACGGCGGGATATCCTGGGTGACCTTTGAAGAAGAACCGATCATTGCCAGCCGGCCCATTCGAACACCCTGATGAATGCCCGCGAGCCCGCCGATGACCACCTGGTCTTCAATTGTGGTGTAGCCGCCAAGACCCACGTATCCCCCTATCACAGCCTGATTGCCGACCTTGCAGTTGTGCGGTATGTGCGCGTAAACCATGATGAAGTTCTCGTTCCCGATCTGTGTTGTGGTCCCTTCTCCCGCGGGAAGGTGTATCGTGGCGAACTCCCTTATCATGTTCTTGTTGCCGATAACTATCATGTTCTTTTCGCCTTTGTACTTGTAATCCTGGGGCGGCATGCCGATCGACACGTTATTATGTATGATGTTATCGGTGCCGAGTGTGGTCCACTTTCTTATGACCGTGTGCGCTCCTATCTTGCAGTTGTCGCCTATCTTTACCTCAGGGCCTATGAGCGTGTACGGACCGATATCAACGTTCCTGCCGAGCTCCGCGGAAGGATGCACCGTCGCGGTGGGGTGTATCCTTGGCTCATCGACCAGCCTGTCACTTATCGAGAAGAGTATCTCTCCCTCGGCCACCACGTCGCCCTCAACTTTTGCGGTGCAACTGAGCTTTCCAATGGAGCCTTTCATTCTTACGGCCTCGACCTCTATCCTCAACTGATCGCCGGGGACCACGGGTTTTCTGAACCTGACCGAATCTATCCCCGCAAAATAAACAAGTTTACCGTCGTTGTCGGGCATCTTGAGGGCCACGACCGCGCCAACCTGCGCCATAGCTTCAAGAATGAGCACGCCGGGCATTATGGGTTTCATGGGGAAATGGCCCTGGAAAAAGGGCTCATTTATCGTGACGTTCTTTATGCCCACCGCCCTTTTGCCCTCTTCCAGTTCTATTATCTTATCGACAAGAAGAAAAGGGTACCTGTGAGGAAGGGTCCTTAATATTGAATAAATATCCATTACCGGCTGTTTGGGGCCACCTAATATGCTGATTATGTTAACCGACCTCCTTAAGCTTTTTCGCGAGCTCAATGTTCAGCTCGTGACCTGACCGCACGCAAATGATATGCGCCCTTATATCGGAATTCAGGATCGAGATGTCGCCTATCAGATCAAGGATCTTATGCCTTACCAGCTCATCTGGAAATCGAAGAGGCGTGTTGTATCCTTTGTCGCCTATCACAATGGCGTTCTTCGCGCTTGCTCCGAGCGCAAGCCCCTTTGACTTAAGCTCGTCCAGTTCGCTTAAGAAACCAAAGGTCCTTGCGGGAGCGATCTCTCTTTCGTATCCTTTTTCGCTGTTCTCGAACCTGTAGAACTGCGAACCGATAAAATCGGAAGGGTAGTTTATCATAAAACTCACGGTAAGTCCATTGTGGGGCAGCGCCGTGATAGCCGAATCTTTTCCGAACACCACTAGCGGTTCCTTTACCCTGATGGTCCTTTTCATCGGACCCTGTTCAACAAGGCCGGCCGATCTTATCAGTGCGACCAGGCCCATCGAACTTCCGTCCGCGGCCGGCGGCTCCGGACCGTCCATCTCGATGTTCAGATTGGTGACCGACATGGCATATAGGGCGGAGAGAACATGCTCCACCGTGTTCACTATCCCGAGATTAGTTCCCCTTGCGGTGCCGGAAACATTCTCCAGCGAGGCCATGACCTTAGGCCTGCCCTCAAGATCTGTCCTTATAAAATTGATGCCGGAGCCGGCTTCGGCATATTTGAACGTCATCTTTGATGCTTTTCCGGTATGGAGGCCGATTCCGGCAATAGTTACCGGACGCTTTATCGAGTGCTGTTTCACAGGGGGTTGATCCAGGAAAATCCTATGAGGACCGTCTTGGGATCTTTATCCTTTGCTTTGTCCTCATCGCTCCTGTTGTCATCTGCAAGAATGTTCAGGCCGCTGAGGTTTATCGCCACCGAATCGTTCACGTACCAGCGGAATCCCATGTTAAGCTGATAAAGGAACTCCCCGGCGAACATATCGGTGAGAAAATAAAGCCTGTCATAAAAGAAAGGAGTGTCATAGCCCAGTGCTCCCAGCGGCCTGAACTTGTCTCCGGGAAAATCCCCGAGAAAGCCGAAGTGGAGCCTTGAGCCGTTCGGGATATACCGTGTTGCTACCATGTATACGTCGCAGCGGTTGAAAGACGCCAGGTTCTCAACTCCAATAGCGAGCAGTAGAGGATAAGGAGAGGTATCCGTGGCAAGGCTGTATTTAAGATTGATGAATACGCCCTCGGACATCATTCCTTTCCTGTTGTCCATGCCAACAGCCCCGAGCTCCATACCCTGGAATGTCCCTAGGTTGAACTTGTAAAGCAGAGCGAATTTATCGTTTGAATAGTTGCTGCCGTAGTCCAGGCCGAAGCTCATGTTCTTATATGGGATAACGTCCGCGGAAGGCATTCTTACCAGACCCGTGGCGCCGATCATGTTCATTGTGGGCTGAGGGACAAAAGCAAGGCAGGTATTCGAAACAGTTATGAGCAGAATGAATATGGATATAACTTTTTTCATTTAAGTGCAGACCGATTATATCACACTCTTGTAAACCTGTTCAATTTTCCGCGCGAATGCCTCCTTCGAATAAACTTTCTGAGCGTTTGAACGTGACCCCTGCGACATTTTCAGATACAGGATGTCATCCGAAAGCAGCTCGCTGACCTTTGCGGCAAAATCATCGATCGATTCTTTTGTTAAAAATCCCGTGACTCCGTCCACGACGACATCGGACACTCCCTGCGCCGCAACGGCCACCTGAGGAATGCCGCATGCCATCGCCTCGGCAAGGACAAGCCCCTGTGTTTCTGATAGCGATGAAAAAACAAAAATGTCGGAGGCCGCGTAATAATTGAAGATCTCGGGGTATCCTACCGCCCCCGCGAATATCGCATTCCTTATGCCCCTGCCTTTTAGCTCTGAATTCATCGGTCCGCCGGCCGCTATCAGCAGGTACAGGTCGTTCCTGTCCCCTCTTATCGCTTCGAACGCTTTTAATAGAAAGTCCAGGTTCTTTTCCTTTGCCAGTCTCCCGACAAAAAGGAGCACCTTCGCGTGCTTAGGTATCCCGTGATTGTATCGCACACCCTTCGGGTCGGCTTTTTCAGCAAGAGCCATGTCCATTCCCGTGGGTACGACCTCTATCCTTGTTCTTACGCCTATGGAACGAAGCTCGTTGGACACCTTGTTCGTCGGAGTAATGACGCAGTCCACCCTGTTGCAAAAGCTCTTTATATACGCGGAGGTGAAGTTTATCAGGATATCTTCGGGCAGAAAAGGCACGTAATGCATGTACTGGCTCAGCAGGGTGTGCATGGTAAAAACATACGGTATCTTAAGTTTGCGGGCATAGTGCCGGGAAAGCTGGCCGAGCTGATAAGGAGAATGCGAGTGGATTATCTCAACACCGCTTTCCTTAAGGATGTTCAACGTCCTGCCCGGCATGGGGATCGCGAGCCTGTATCCCGGATAGGTTGACGGCAGCGACGGGAAGCGGTAAATATCTTTTTCTTTTTTTGCCGAGGGATAGTTCGGAGAGAAGACCAGCACCCTATGCCCGAGCTCTTCAAGCCCTGACTTAAGTGTTTCCATGGAGTTCGTGACGCCGCTTATGTACGGTTTGTAGGATTCTGAGAAGAATGCGACGTTCATTTCTTGCTGGTGTTCTTTTCTATCTCGGCTACCTTTTCGATCAGCCTGGGCAGCCTTCGGAGCGATGCCTGAAGCTCCATTTCTTTCTTGTGGTCCTGCGCGGGGAAACCCGATATAACGGAGTTCGGCGGAATGTTCTTTGTGACCCCTGACCTTCCCATGATCACGGTGTTGTCTCCCACCTTTATGTGATCGTTTATGCCGGATGTTCCTCCGATGGATACGTGATTCCCGAGCTCCGTGCTTCCAGCCACGGCAACAAGGGCAGTTATCGCGCAATCCTCGCCTACCCTGCAGTTGTGAGCGATGTGCGTGAGATTATCTATCTTCGAACCTCTTTTGATGATCGTAGATCCCATCGTCGCCCTGGAAATGCATGTGTTGGCGAATATTTCCACGTCGTCTTCCAGCACGACGTTGCCGATCTGCGGGATCTTTTCATATTTCCCGTTCACGGGAGCAAAGCCGAAGCCGTCAACCCCCAGCACCGCGCCGGAGTGAACAACGCACCTGTTCCCGATCACCGTTCTTTCATAAAGTACGGCATTTGGATGTATTGTGACGTCGTTCCCAAGTACGCATCCGTCGCCTATGTAGCTCCCCGGATAGATCTTTGCTCTGCTGCCGATCTCCACGTTCTCGCCTATAACGCTGAACGCCATTACTGAGCTTCCGCTGCCGATCTTAAGGTTCTTGCCCGTGACAGCGCTCTTGTGAACGCCCGGTTGAATGGTCTTTTTCGCATCAAATAATGAGAGTATCTTTATCATCGCTATCCTTACATCGGGTACCTTGATGTGGGGTTTTTTGGGGAACTTTTTAAGGTTTTTGGGCACCACCGCAGCGGAGGCGTTCGATGATTCGAATTTTTCGACCGCTTTTTCGTCCATCGCGAAAGTGAGGTCGTCGGAAGATGCTTCATCGATGTTGGCAACGTTCTTGATGGCTATTTTCGGATTGCCGACCGCTTCACCGGAAGCTAGCTTGGCTATCTCATCCAGGGTTTTCTTCATTGATTTGAGAAGATCTACTTTTCGTTGAGCTTGCTTATCACCATGTCGGTCAGATCAACGCCGCCAGTGATGATCACCTGCTTATCGAACACTATCTCGATGCCTACCTTTTTGGCAACATCCTTTGTCGCTGATAGTATTTCTGACTGCAGCTTTGCTGTAAGCTTTTCGTTAAGCGTGATAAGGTCCTGCCTTTTTGGCGCAAGTGAATCTTCAAGGTCTTTTCGCAGTTTTTCAAGCTCTTCCTTCTTCATGTTGTTCTTTTCTGCTTCGGAAAGCTTTTTTTGTGAATTATCGAACTCTTTTTTGAACTCTTCCTCCTGTTTTGAGACCTGTTCCTGGGCTTTTGATGTTTCCTTGTATTCCTTGAACACCCTTTGAACGTCAATAAGACCTGTGCTGCCGGCGGCGAACGATGCTCCGCCCACCATCAGTACGAACGCAACGATCAAGAAACCGATTAATGCCTTTTTCATTTGAATACCTCCTGTCGATAAGACCTTCGAATTATATCACAAAGTCTTTGTGTTGCAACTTTTTGACCTTAAATGCACCAGAAGAACGGAGATATCTGCCGGATTGACCCCGGCTATTCTCCCGGCCTGGCCTACGGATGAGGGCTTTAATTTATCAAGCTTGTGCTGAGCTTCTTTTGATAATCCCTTTATGTCCGAATAAGCGATGCTGGCAGGCAAATAAAGATCTTCAAGGTCCCTGAACCTGGCGACCGACTCTTTCTGTCGTTTTATGTAGTTCTCATATTTCAGCCCTATCTCCACCTGCCTTGCGATATGAGCCCTGATATTTGCCGTTTCCCTGAAGATCTTCGCGAGACCGGAAAGCGCGACGCCCGGATATCTGATAATGTCGGCAAGGGTTTGAACGTTGATTATGCTTATTCCTATCTTCTTCAGTTTTTTCAGGTTCACTTTTGAAGGGCTTACCCTTCTTGCCCTGAGCATGTGCAGTGTTCCGGTGATCTCCTTTTTCTTCTTGAGAAAGTATTTGTACCGGTCGTCGGTAACAAGTCCGGCCGATCTGCCTTTTTCCGTTAGACGAAGGTCCGCGTTGTCCTGTCTGAGTATCAGACGATATTCCGATCGCGACGTCATCATCCTGTACGGCTCCTCTATATCCTTGGTAATGAGATCGTCAATGAGCGTACCGATGTATGAATCGTCCCTTCTAAGGATCAGGGGTTCCTTTTTCTTTACCTTGAGCGCGGCATTGATGCCCGCCACTATTCCCTGCGCGGCCGCCTCTTCGTAACCTGAAGTGCCGTTTATCTGCCCGGCGAGGTATAGACCCGGAACATCTTTTGTTTCGAGGCTGTATTTAAGCTGTGAGGGGTAAACAAAATCGTATTCTATGGCGTATCCCGGTCTGATTATCTCAACGCTTTCAAGGCCCGCCATTGTCCTGAGCATTCTCAGCTGGATGTCTTCGGGCAGTGACGTGTTCATCCCCTGCGTATACATTTCTTCGGTCATTCGCCCCTCCGGCTCTATGAACACCTGGTGCCTTTCCTTATCCTTGAACCTTACCACCTTGTCCTCGATCGAGGGGCAGTATCGCGGGCCTACGCCCTTTATCTTTCCCTGATAAAGAGGAGAGCGGTCAAGGTTGGCAAGGATCAGCTCGTGGGTCTTTCTGTTAGTATATGTAAGGTGGCACGGCACCTGCTTTAGGGCTGCCTGAGAATTTTCGGGAATTTTTAATCCCATATCCCTATATTCCCACATGAATGAAAAGAACCTGGGGGGTTCATCCCCCGGCTGGATCTGCATCTTTGAGAAATCGACGGTCCGCCTGTCCAGCCTCGGCGTGGTCCCGGTCTTTAACCGGCCGATCTTAAGACCGATCCGCTTAAGCGATCCTGATAGTCCCTTAGCCGGGAACTCTCCCGCCCTGCCCGCCTCAAAGTGTTTGAGCCCGATATGGATCACCCCGTTAAGGAAAGTTCCTGAGCAAATTATCACGGCCTTTCCATGATATATTACATCTGTCTTCGTCCTTACCCCTTTGACCCTATCCCCTTTACCCGTGATTATCTCAACCACCATATCCTGCTTTATGTCCAGATTTTCCTGTTCTTCCAAAGTTTTCTTCATTGTGATGTTGTAGAGTTTTTTGTCGGATTGCGCTCGAAGCGACTGCACCGCGGGACCCTTTGCCGTGTTCAGCATTTTCATCTGGAGATATGTCCTGTCCGTGCAGAGCCCCATCTCGCCGCCAAGCGCGTCGATCTCCGAGACCAGCTGGCTTTTTGCGGGTCCCCCGACCGCCGGGTTGCACGACATCAGGGCGATCGTGTCGCAGTTCATTGTGAGCATCAAGGTGCTGCAGCCTGTTCGCGCGGACGCGAGCGCTGCCTCGCATCCTGCATGACCGGCGCCGATGACAATAACGTCATATTCTTTCGGGTATTTGATGGTCTTTGAGGCCATAGGCGGAAAATATTAACAGATAAAACAATCTCTTACAAGCCTCGGGCAGCGCGCTTTTCGCGGCAGAATTATGATCAATAAAATCGTTTGAAATTATTGCTCCTTAATGCCGATATCTATATGGAGGCACACTATGGGTCCCGAAACAGTTGAGCAGGTCCACGAAGTTAACAGCGCCAGATCGATCGGTCAGGCAAAAGTAAAGAACGCCAAGAAGATAGCTGTCGCCGCCAAGATGTGCGTTTATTTTAAGGACACGGAATGCCGCATACCCGTTTGCGACATGAAGGTCTGCGAAAAATGCCCCGAGGGGAATGTTTACTGCACCCGCGTGGCGTTCATTAAGAACATGATACAGAAGATACTGATGTTCGTTTTCTGCTTTATCCTTTCTGAAATGATCTGATATAGCCGGCCTCCTCCTTCCCCCGATTTCCGCCAATTTCCGCTTATTTTTTAACAATATTAGTAGTAGAATATGCTGTTGTAATATTGGGATAAGTGTCTTCGGAAAAGGTTAGGATTGATCAATATAGATAATGTAAGTAATCGGATCTCTTTTATGCGTCAATGTCATTTGCGATATAAAGAAATTTAAATGAAAAAACTGATATTCCTTATAATTATCCTTTTAACTGCGAACGCCGTTTATGCGGCAACTCTGTTTTATCTGCCTACAAATGAGGCCGCCGCTATTTTACCTACATTTGAATCGACATGGAACAATGCGAGCAATATGGACCGCTTAAAATGCGATACCATAAGGCAAGCCTCCCCTTTTGCCGTAAAAAGTTACGCCACCACCGCTTCTTATGTTACATACCTGACCAGGCAATATATTTCTGACCCTATTATCGCACAAACAATAAGTGGTTGGGTTTCGGGTGAAGTATCGGGCAGTAGAAATACCGGCGGAACACTTCAGGTTTCTTCAGAAGTAGTTATTAAAATAGTCAGCAGCAGCGGAATTACCAGGAAGGTAATTCTTCCTTCTATAAAAGGCACATCAGTATATCCCGCTACCACCGCGGTGGGCAAGTGGACCCCTCCCCCTACACAACTAAGCACAGGAACTTCGGAAAACGGCGACAGGATCGTTATTGAGATAGGCGTTCGCAGGGCGAATGGCACGCCGACTGTTAGTCAAACTTATGGAGACAATTCCGCAACGCTCCTGGTGGAAGGGAACAATACAGTAGTTAGCCCCTGGATCCTGTTCAGCAATGATATCATTTTTACAAGCGCCCGAGTAATTAACCCGAACGGGGGAGAAGTATTAATCGCAGGAAAAAAATACAACGTAAATTGGAACATAAGCGGTGAGGCGGCCAAAGTTATTGTCAAGCTGTCAACAAATGAAGGCGCATCCTGGGGCTCTACGCTGACCACTGAAACATGGGCTCACAGCGGGCTCTGCACTTATGAATGGACAGTGCCTTCCGTTGCTTCAACGAACTGCCGAATATCGGTGGAAGCGCAAAGCAACAGTACGACCAGCGACGCTATAAGCAGCACGCATTTTGAGATCAAGATGGTCACGCCTACCGTAGAGGTAATACAGCCCAACGGGGGAGAATTATTATATGCAGGTTCAAAATATAAACTGATGTGGACTATCACCCCTGATGCAAGCTCTGTGAAAGTAAGGCTTTCTACTAACGGCGGAACCAGCTGGAGCACGCTCCTGACCTCGGAATCTTGGACGCACGCAGGTCTATGCACCTATGAATGGACCGTGCCTGTACTTTCTTCATCAAACTGCCTCGTATCGGTTGAGGCAATGAGCAGCCTGTGGGGCTATGATAAAAGCAATTCGACCTTTACAATAATAACCTCGACCGATGTCTGGGTTTCTACCACTGGATCGGATGATGCGGGGAACGGCACTATAAGCAGTCCATTCCTGACCATCTCAAAGGCTCTGCAAAATACAGCTGCCGGAGGGACTGTTCATGCCTTCGGTGGAAAATATAATCAATACAATATCAGCTGGCCCAACACGAACAACTTGACCCTAAAGGGTTCTCTCGAAGCCTCACCGGTTACGATAGACGCCGGAGCGGTGCTTGAGCAAAGGTGCATTGAGGTGCCAAACGCGGTGAACTTGACCCTGGAGAGCATAACTCTCCAAAGTGGCCGTACCAATGGAAACGGCGGATGTATGAGATTATCCGCCAACAACACAACCCTCTGGCTGAAAAAAGTCATTGTCCGCATTTGTTCAGCTGAATCTGGTTCATCTTACGGGGGCGCCATTTGGTGTAATTATGACACCGGGAACTGGTATGAAACAATTAATATTCATGCCGATCAATGTGTTTTTGAAAATAACTGGAGTGGGTATATCGGCGGCATGGCTGTAGATGGATCATGGGAAGTGACAAATAGCGTGATCAGGAACAATTACTGTGCTGCCAGTGGCGCCGTTTGCTGGGCCGCGACCGGGGCCGGCACCTGGACTTTATCGAATTGCACAATTGAAAGTAATTATGCTGCTGGAAGCGGCGGCGTAACATCTTCTACGCCCTGGAACATGAAGGACTGTACTGTTAACAATAATTCCACCGCCGGCCAGGGTGGTTTTTCAGATGCCTGTTCACTTGTCGCTACGAACTGTGTTTTTTCTAATAACAGTGCTAATAATTCTATTGGTGGCGGGGTTGCATATGTGTATACAAACAACGTTTTCTTCCCCGCCTTCGTGATGAACTGTACTTTTTATAAAAACAGTGCGCCTTCAGGCCCCGGCGGCGTTGTATCGTTGTACAATGATGGCACTATCGGCCCTTCATGGGAATCGGTCAACTGCATATACTACGGGAACTCTGCTTCAAGCAAGCCGGTTTTCGGAGGTACCCTCCCCTATAACGCCTATACAATTAAATACTGCGATATCCAGGCCAATGATTTTAAGATCGGCACCGGGAATATTTCCGCAGAACCCGCATTTGCTTCGACCGCGGAGGGAAATATAAAATATCTGCAATTAACTTCCGCTTCGCCCTGTAAAGACACCGGCACTTCCACCGGAGCACCGTCGACCGATATCGTCGGTGTTTCAAGGCCCCAGCCTCCGGGTGGAGCATGGGATATGGGCGCTTACGAATATCTGGCTCCCGAAGCGATCCCGCCGGTTGTCACCGTTGAAGCCCCGAACGGGGGAGAGACCTGGGAAGTAAATTCCCTGCATAACATAACCTGGAACGCCACCGATAACACGGGTGTCGATCACGTAAATATTTATTACACGACCAACGAAGGCTCAACCTGGATAACCATCACCTCTGATGCGGCGAACAGCAGCCCGTATTCAAATTGGACATCAAGCATTTCCAGTAATCAGTATAAGATCAGGATACAGGCATTGGATGCGGCCGGCAACATAGGTACCGATGAATCAAATTCCAATTTCACGTTCGCGATCCTTTCACCCGAAGTCTGGGTATCTCCTTCCGGATCCGATGGCGGAAGCGGTACGAAAGGTGATCCTTATGGAACGATCGCTTTCGCTCTCAACAAGGTGGCAACAGGCGGAACTGTAGAGGCTTTCGGCGGGACATACAATGAACATAATATTGCCTGGCCGAACACGAATTACATTACTCTCAGAGCTTCTCTTGAAACCTCGCCAGCGACAATAGACGCGGGAAGCGCCCACAACCAGAGATGCATCAAGGTCGACTATGTTCTCAACTTAACCTTAGAGGGAATTACACTGCAGCACGGCATGTACAGTAGTTACCCTGCCGGCGGCGGCATTTATGTGAAAAACGGCTGCACAGTTTGGCTGAAGAATTCAACAATAAGGGATTGTTCCGCCGAATCAGGATATGACGGCGGCGCGATAGGTATTGAGGTTGACGGCAACCTGACTAACGTTTATTTGGAAAGCTGCCTCTTAAAGAACAACAGTGCCATTAGCGATAGCGGCGGCATATCGATCGGGGGCATCTGGCACTTAAATAAAAGCAAATTCATCGGCAACTATGCAAGCCAGGGAGGTGTAGTCCTCGGCGGCACGGTCACCGCGACGAACTGCGTATTTGCAGATAACAGCACCGGCAGCGACGGCGGAGTTGCACAAGACGGTAACTGGAATGTTTACAATTGTTCCTTCAGCGGCAACCATACTGCAAGTTATGGCGGAGTTTTTAATGGTGGGGGTAATACTTTTACTGCGCGTAATTCCATCTTCTGGAATAATTCCGCGCCCCATGGTCCCGCTTTTGGATTAGGGACTATTACGGTAACTTATTCTGATATTCAGCCTAATGATTTTAAGACCGGGGCCGGAAATATTTCCGTTGAACCTTCGTTCGTTTCAACCGTTGAGCCGTACGATCTCAGCCTGAAAGCCGGCTCTTTGTGCGTTGACAAGGGAACATCGGAATCAGCCCCATCTGTTGACATTGCGGGTAATCCGCGGCCGGTCGCCTTGGGCTATGACATGGGCGCGTACGAATTCCAGGGGCCGTCCGTACAGGTGATCAAGCCCAACGGCGGAGAATTGGCAACGGCGGAGACCATATACAAAATAGTGTTCAAGGTCAGCCCCGAAGCCGACGAGATTTATATTAGACTTTCGACCGACAGCGGCAGCACCTGGTCGCAGATCACTCATGAGAGCGGCTCTTCCCTGTACACCGGGGTAAGCACATATGAGTGGACGGTGAACAAGGTTTCATCAACGACCTGCATGATATCCGTGGAAGCCAAAGATAATAACATCTGGAACTTTGACGCGAGCGACGCCACTTTTGAGGTAAAGATCCCTCCCCTGCTCTCGGCGGTATGGGTTTCCACGACCGGCTTTGATACAGGAGAGGGCACCATAAGCGATCCTTACAGGACCATCGCTCACGCCCTTACCAGAGTAGCCACGGGCGGGTCGATCAATGCTTTTGGCGGCACCTACAATGAACATTCCCTTAAATGGCCGAATATCAATGACGTCACCCTTAAAGCATCTAGCGAGACCTCTCCCGCGACCATCGACGCGCAAAGCCTGGACAGGGTGATCTCCGTTGAGAGCAGCGTCAGCCTGACGATCGAGGGATTCACAATAAAATACGGCAAGGTCACAGGCAAAGGCGGCGGAATATATCTGCCTTTTAGCGGCACAAATTTACATTTGACAAATGTTTCGTTTTTGTATTGTACCGCGGAGGGGAATCCATCCTACGGCGGTGCTATCTATGCTGTCAACCAATCAGTTACTATCGAGGCCAGCGAATGTTACTTTAGAGGAAATTCTGCATATAATGGAGGCGGCGTCGCGTATTCCGGCAGGTTCATTGTGGAGAGGTCCAAATTCATCAGTAACAACGCTTATTATGACGGAGGCGTGGCTTATTTAGGCACATGGGAAGCAACCAACTGCATATTTTATTACAATATTGCAGCACCTGCAGGGTCCGGGGGTGTAGCATACGCAGGCACCTGGGCGGTAAAGAACTGCACTTTTTACCTTAACCAGGGAGTTCATGGCGGCGTTGTCACGGCGGCAAACTGGACAGATATCAATTCAGTTTACCGATATAACAACTCTCTTGGAATGGTTAATATTTGGGGCCCGATATTCTGGAGCATGTCGTCTATAAACGATAAATACTCCAATCTTCAGTGGAATGACTGGGTCGTTGACACTGGGAATATCTCTTCCGAGCCTATTTTTGTTTCATCTGATCCGACAGACCCCGGTTTCCTTAAACTTTATAGGGGCGCTCATGATATAGACACGGGCACCAGCGAAGGGGCGCCTACCGTTGACTATGGCGGAGATCC
>Ga0315295_10003128_pt1 | contig 14061 bp, 11 predicted proteins | sample YL17G14_0_MG_FD_204453 | JGI IMG/M metagenome (GOLD analysis project Ga0315295, IMG submission 204453) | Sediment microbial communities from Yellowstone Lake, YNP, Wyoming, USA - YL17G14_0 | ecosystem: Environmental > Aquatic > Freshwater > Lake > Sediment | place: USA: Wyoming | collected...
GGGCTCATCCGTGATAATTTCCTGATGCTGATGAGTGATGACGATTGGGATTCGCTGATGAAGACTAATCTGACCGGCCTTTTCTATTGTTGCAAGGCGGTTATTCGGAAGATGATCCCTCAGCGGAACGGGAAGATAGTCAATATCTCTTCGATCAGCGGGATTCTCGGAGCGGCCGGGCAAACCAACTATGCGGCCACCAAAGGAGGGATGATCAGTTTCACCAAATCCCTGGCTCGGGAATTGGGTTCCTTCAACATCCATGTTAATGCCGTAGCTCCGGGTCTGATCGAATCGGAAGTCATTTCTAAAATGCCCAAAGAGAAGGTGGAGGCGATCATCAAATCCTCCAGCCTGGGAAGGATGGGAAAGCCGGAAGAGGTTGCCCAAGCTGTTCTCTTTCTTGCATCGGAACATTCAAACTATATCACCGGCCAGACCCTCATCGTTGACGGAGGAATTGTCTGAACAGAATGGGTTTTTGGGCCAGCGATGGGTTTTGTGGGGTCGTATTTGTTAATTTCAAATATGAAAGGACTGATAACAACACTGTTTTGCCATTCATTCTCGTCCCTATTGTGGTGACCCGTCTAAAGGGTTTTTAAGAAATGGCCTTCCTTTTGAATTCCCTCTCTCTCGATTTGAGATACATCGTGAAGGAGCCGTAGGCATCGCAGATCACAGAGAATTCGGGGCTGACGAAGGTGGTGGTGTTGACCTGTTCGACGATGGCTGGACCTTCAATCTGGTTACCGTATTGAAGCCGATCGCCATCGAAGACCGGAACAAGATGAAATCTCTTCTGAACAGAGAGATAAACCTTCCGCTTCTTTTTGAAGGCTTTGAAAGGATCCGATCCCCCAAACTTCATCTTGAGAAATTTAGGTTTCTCTGTATGACCAATGCAGGTGAGTCTTAGATTGATCACTTCAATCGGTGTCCCGACTTCCTCTAAAGAATACCCATAGAGACGATTATGCTCTGAATGAAATTTTTTTGTGATCGATTCAAGCTTCCCCCGATGGATCTTTTTCTGTGAGATGATGACATTGACCTCGTGATACTGTTTCACGTAACGCATGTCCATGGAATAGATGAACTGGATTCGGTTTTTCGAGACATGTTCATGCTTCAGGAGAGTGAGGGCCTCTTTTTCCATCTCTGCGAAGAATTGACGAAACTTTTTGAGATCCAATTTCTCAAGAGGGCTCACAAGGGTCCTTACGAAGTCGTGTTGAAGATCGCTCATCAGCATCCCGGCGGCGCAAAAGATGGAGGATTCCCTGGGGATGATCATCACAGGGATTTCCAATTCAAGGGCGATCATACAGGCGTGATTGGGGCCCGCTCCTCCTGCTACCACCAGCGGAAATTCCCGCGGGTCTTCTCCTCTCTTCACTGAAACTTCCCGAATCCCTGCGGCCATGTTTACATTGATCACATGGTACATCCCGGCGGCGGCCTCCAGAACATCCATCTTCATCTTGTCAGCAATGTGTTCTCTGATCGCCCTGACTGCTTTTTCTTCATTCAGGGGGATCTTTCCTCCTGCAAAGTAATCCTTGTCCAGGTAACCCAGTAACAGGTCAGCATCCGTGCAGGTGGGTAGGTCTCCTCCCAGGTCATAACAGGCAGGCCCTGGTTTTGCTCCTGAACTCTGGGGTCCCATCCTCAAAAGGCCACCTTCATCGATCCAACCGATTGATCCCCCTCCAGCACCAATGGTGACAATGTTCAGCATCGGCAATGCCAACCTCAGACGGTTGATCTCGCCTTCAGTCGTCACCAGTGGTGTTCGGTTCTTGATCAGGGCGGCATCAAAACTTGTTCCTCCCATATCAACGGTGATACAGTCTCTGTATCCTTGGACAGCTGTATAGGCAATGCCAGCCACAGGTCCTCCTGCTGGCCCTGAGAGAAGGGTGACCGCCGCTTTCTCAATCGCATTCTCTGGAGAGATCACTCCACCATTGGACTGCATGATGAGGAGCACACCCTTAAACCCGATCCCTTTGAGACGCTGAAGAAGGCTCGTCAAATAGCTTCTCAGGATAGGGCCCACATAGGAGTTGAGCACGGTGGTCGAGATCCGATCGTAGAAACGAATGGAGGGGAGCAGGGTGCTCGAGACGGTGAGATAGGTATTGGGCATCCTCTCCCGGATCATTTTTGCGGCCACCTCTTCGTGGTCAGGATTGGCAAAAGAGTTCATCAAACAGATGGCAATGGCCTCGATCCCTTCTCCTGTGAACAGTTTGATCGAATCTTCCACATCGGACTCATGGATCGGAGTGATCACTTCCCCTTTGTAGTCCAGGCGTTCCTCAATGGGGTGGCGAAGATACCGTGGAACCAGAGGTTCCACATTGGTGAGGCGGTTATTATACTGCTCCTCACGAATCCCTCTTCTCATCTCAAGGGTATCCCTGAGCCCCTTGGTGGTCAGAAGGCCTGTTTTGGCTCCTCGATAGGTCAGCACAGCATTGGTCGTAACGGTTGTCCCATGAACGATTGTATCCACGTCTCTGACGAATCCTTGAATAGAGATCTTGCGATCTCTGGCCATATTCTCCAAGCCATTCATCAGACCGATAGAGGGATCATCCGGTGTTGAGAGAACTTTATAAATCTGCGTGGTCCCATTTTCGAGAGCCAGTAGAAAATCGGTGAAAGTTCCACCCACATCAATCCCGATCTTATATTTCATCGCCAGTTGCTCTCTTTCGTCATTCCATTGTTTTGAGACTCCTCCGTTTCGCCGTCTCTTCTTCATCCACCGCAAGCGTGCGAGGATCGATCACCACCCCATAATCCTCTTTCGCCTTCTCAATAGAAACGAAACCATTATGAACGTCTTTTAAAACCTTTTCCAATGGTCTTTTGAATGGGTCTCCGTATCCTCCTCCCCCCCCTGCAATCTCGTGAAAGATGGTTCCCTTCGGGATACCTCTGATCACATCCTTTGATTTAGGAGCGTGAAGGTAATCATCCGGATAAGTCAGCTCGAGTTTATTCAATGATCCCGCTTTCCCGCTAAAGAGTCCAAAGGCTCTCGCCTCCTCCTCCACTCCATCTCCAAAGACGACTCCGGTCACCTCTTGACCGTATATCTTGAAGATCGTCTCTACACCGAGACCACCCCTCCATTGGCCTGCCCCTGCCGAGTCGGTCACATATTCGTGTTTCCGAAGGAGATGAGGGGTGGTGAGCTCAAACATCTCTGGGTCCTGAGCTAGAATACCTCCAGCACAATTGATCAGACCGATATGATCGTATCCATCTACTCCATAAGTTGCTCCGGAGCCCCCCTTCAGGGCATTGAAGAGGATATCCACATAGGGTGCATTCTTTCTCGGGTCTTTCCCAGAAATGGCAAAGGCGAGCATCCGATTCCATCCAGCAGTCACCCTTTGAGGGAGGGCCTGGGAGAGAGCCTTCAGGATGGCGTCCGAATGAGGGCCGGTGATACTGTTCCCGAAGGTGGAAGCTCCTGGAAATTTAACATTGAGGAATGTCCCTTCAGGTATGTGGATATGAACCGGTCGCATCATTCCATCATTGTGTGGCATATCCGGATTGACCAGCATGAGAAAGGTCAGGGTGATGGCTGAGACACTTGCCGCATAGGGGGCATTGACAAAGCCTTCGGTCTGTGGATCGGTTCCAGCATAATCGAAATAGATATCGCTTCCCTTCACCTGAATGGTCAGGGAGATTTTGAATTTTGAACCCTCATGGAACCCATCATAATAGACATAACTCTCTGCCTGATACGTTCCATCGGGAATCATCTCAATCTCACCTCTCATCATCTTTTCTGTGGAATTGAAGAGGTATTCGGTATGGGATTCAAAGACCTCTCTCCCATAGCGATCCAGCAAGGAGAGGATCCCCCTCTCACCTACCACCCCCCCCCCTATCTCTGCCCGAATGTCCTCCTCAACAATACTGTATCGAATATTTGAGAAGATGAGATTCCAGACATCTTTTCTAAATTGACCCTTTTCATAAATCTTGACCGGTGGTATTCTTAATCCCTCCTGCCAGACCTCCCTGGCCTGGGGATTGTATCCTCCTGAAACAGCTCCACCCACATCTGCTTGGTGGCCCTTACAGGCTGACCAGGCGACCAGATTGCCTTTATAAAAGATGGGTTTAAATACGGCGATATCCGCCAACTGATTTCCACAGGTGAAGACATCGTTATGGAGAATCACATCTCCTGGAAAAATCTCATCTCCAAAATATTTGACGATGTACTGACAGACAGGCTGAAGAGCAAAGGCGAGGACAGGGATATATTCTGTTTGTTCAAGCATCCGGCCTCTGGCATCATAGAGACCTGTGACAAAATCCCTGGCCTCATTCAGGATTGGGGAGCGTGTCGTCCTGAGGAGTGTCAGCCCCATCTCCTCGGTGATCGATTTGAACCTCCGCTGCAGGACAGATACAAGAATCTTGTCTATCTTAGGACCTTTCATTTTTGGTTTTTTGTTTTTCACATTTAAACCATTCCATTGTCTTTATTTATAATTTCTATCAGCTTCACCTTTCCTGTAGCCCCCGTTTCGATGGGAATCGAATCAGGTGGAACCAGTTCGATCTCTGGATTGACCCTGAGATAATCCTTCATATACTTTTTTATCTCTTCTTTCAGAGTTTCTCTCTCCTCCTGTTTAACACTCCATCCATATTCCAGGCGTAATTTGAGGGGTGGCTTCACCAGTGGTCCCGGTTGATCCAGTAGAATCTTGAAGACTCCTGTTGTCTTCGGATGGAACCGATTGACGGCATCCTTGATTGCAGAGGGATAGATATTCACCCCTTTGATAATGAGCATATCATCTCCACGGCCCAGGATGTTGAACCGAATTCCAGGGAGACCGCATTCACAGGGCTTGGTAAAGATTTGGAGGATATCCCCAAGGACATATCGAAGAAAAGGTCCTCCTTCCCAATCGATGAAGGTGAAAACCATCTCGCCAATGGCGCCATCGACCATCTCCATTGGTTTTTTGGTCTCAGGATCGATCAATTCAAGGATGCAGTGATCCGGCGAGATGAAATGCATTCCCCGATATTCTTCATCTCCACAACAGATCCCGTGGAAGGCATGGCCCCCTCCGGTATGGTCGAAGACCCTCGCATTGAACCCTTTACGAAGCCTTTCTCTAACGGCTGAGATTCCACCTCCAGGCTCTGCCGCACAGAAGAACCATCGAATACCCAGATCTTTTGCCTCCATTCCTGTCAGGGAAGGGGCCTTTTCAATCAAGTATTCTCCGAACGATGGTGTGGCAATGAGGGCCTGAGGTCTGGTCAGAAGGAGGAAATCAATGATCCTCTGCGTCCCGCCTTCCATCCCGACAGGTACACAGCAGAGGCCCATAGCCTGAATTCCATCGGAGAGGGGAAGACCGCCGGTGAACATGCTGAGGGAGAGTGCCTGAAGAACGATGTGGCCTGGTCTCAGACCTACCCTCCAGTATTTGCGGGCATGCATCTCATTGACGACCTCCACATCATGTTTCGTCAAGGTATAAAGGGTTGGAACACCTGTTGTCCCTGATGTCGAACTGATTCGAATGATCCTCTCGATTGGGGCGCAGGTGATGAGTCCATAGGGGTGACCGAAACGCTCAAGGGATTCCTGTTGGACCTTTCTATGTTCTTCCTTAGTCATCAAGGGGAGTCTTTGGAAATCCTCAAAGGAGCCAATATCCTGGGGGGTGAGGCCAACCTCCTTAAATTTTTCGCGGTAGTAAATAGAATTATCATAATCGTATTTGAGCTGCTTCTTAAGCCTCTTCCATTGGAGTTCCCTCATCTCCTCCCCGGACATCGCCTCGATCTTCTCGTTCCAGAGTTCCCGTTCTTTCCAGTATTTATTCATCTTCTGCTTCGACCTCTAAGATCTCAATTCTCTCCTCCGATGAATGGGGAGGGATAAAAAAGGCGATCCTTCCGTGGACTCCTTTTCTTGGAAAACCTTCGACTAAGGCAAATCCTTTCTTTATAAGGTCCATCATAACCTCGTCGAATCGCTCAACCTCATAGCAAATATGATTCAACCCTGCCCGATCTCCTCGAAGGGATTTAACAATCGGAAGCTCAGGATTTCCGTATTCGAGAAGCTCTATCTCAATTTCACCTATCTTCAGGACACCAATTTTCAGTTGGACATCCGGAATCTCTACAAGTCTTTCAACCTTAATGTCTAGGCCTTCAGAATAAGAATTCAATGCTTCTCGCAAGTTTTTAACCACAATTCCAACATGGTTTATTTTTTTAAAATGCAAATTGTATCTCCTTTCGTCATCTCACCCTTTACGCATTAAATCGGGTAAAAAGAGGGCGATATCTGGGAGGATCATAATCAAAATGAGTACCGCTGTTTCACACAGAAGGAAAGGAAAGGCAGACCGGATGATATCGGCCATCGGAGTATCGGGTTGCATGCCTTTCATGACAAATAGTTGGAGCCCGAAAGGAGGAGTGAGGTTTCCCATATCCATATTAATGAGCGTCATGGCAGCCACCCACAAAGGATCGAAGCCTAATGCTTTGATCACCGGCATATAGATTGGAACAGCAATGACCGCGATGGAGAGGTTATCCATGAAACAGCCGAGGAAGAGGAGGGTCACCTGCATGCTTATCAGAACCAACAGGGGAGGCAGTTCCAGTTTGACCACAGCCTGGATGAAACCACTGCTTGCACCCGAGAAAGCAAGAATCTGGCTGAAGACCATGGATGCCATAATAATGATGAACATAAAGGTTGTCATTTTGATCGTTCCGAATAGACACTTTCTGAATACTTCCCAATTCATTTCCCCATAAAAAGCGGATAGAAGAATTGAGCCAATAGCTCCCATGGCCGCGGCCTCAGAGGGCGTGGCTATCCCTAAGAAGATAATGCCTACCACTAAAAAAATGATGAGCCCAAGAGGTAATACATAAACCGCTGTCTCTTTTAATTTCTTGATTAAGGGAATGGGGGGGATATCATAGGGAGGAGCGATCTCAGGCTGGAACCAGCATCGGATCACAATATAGATAGCATAAAATGAGGCGAGCAGAAGGCCTGGAAGAATGCCGGCAATAAGCATTCTGCCCACCGATACTTCAACCAATGTTGCTAAAATGACGGCTAAAATACTGGGCGGGATCAACATGGCCAATGCTCCACTTCCCATGATGGGGCCCATACACATGACTTTTTGATAACCTCTACGCTCCATTTCAGGAATCAACACAGAGCCAAGCATGGAGGTATTTGCAATGGTCGAGCCGCTTGTGGCAGCGAAGATCGTCCCGGAGGCGACAGCGAGGAGCCCCAATCTACCAGGAACCCTGCCAATCCAGTAATCCAGGGTATCAATGGCGCGGAGAGCCATCTTTGAATGGAACATCACCTCCCCCATCAGGATAAACATGGGAACTGTAAGGAGCCCGAAGGAGGTGAGGCTTTCTTCAAGATTGAGAATCAATAATTTAAGCCCAGGGAGTCCTCCCATAAAAGCCAGGGTTCCGATGAGGTTGGCAAAGAGAAAAGAGATCCCCACTGGCAATCCCATAAACACAAGGAAGACGGTCCCGACGATGAGCAATAATAAGGCTATCCACCATTCCATTTGTATATTCTCCCGAATTAATCCTTCAGTTTTTGGTAGTAACCAACCATCTGTCTGAAAAATTGAGTAGTAAAAAAGAAGCCTCCGATAGGAATGATCATTAAAATTAGGAACATGGGTGTTTTTAATGACTCTAAGGTAGGGACTCCTCTTTTGAAATAGTCCCATGTGACCTGTCCACCAAACCAGGTGTAGATGAGCATCACGATCCCACCTACAAAGGAAGTGATGACATTGAGCCTCCCCCTGCTCCGTTCACTGAGATGGTTGATCAATATATCGACTCGAATGTGACCTTCTTCTTTCAATACAAGGGCAGCTCCTAAAAATGGGATGTAGAGCATAATATATTCGGTAATTTCCAACATCCAGTGGATGGGTCGGTTAAAACAGTATCGCAGGATGACATCTATACAGGTGCCGACCGTCGAAAACATCAAAAGTCCCCCTGCCACCCAAAAGAGAAAGACCAAAATTTTATCAAATATTTTCCCCATTTTTTTCTCGTTTAATCAAGTATTTTATTCCTCACCCCTTCCTTCTATTCTTTGGAAGGGGTGAGGGCACAGGATAAAATATATTATGGGTTTAAAAGTTTCCTGAGTTTTGGACCGAGTTCAGGGGCTTTCTTGAACACTTCATCCCAACCTGCCTTATAAGAAAGATCAACGTACCATTTGGTATCCTCTGGGCTGAATTGGACAAATTTCATCCCTTTTGCCTGCATGGCCTTCAGTTCTTTTTCTCCAAGTTCTTCAAAAACCTTAGTAAATTTAGCCTCATTTTCAATCATGAGTTCCATCAACAATGTTTGCTGAGGCTTGGTAAATTTATTCCAGGTATCGAGATTGATCAAAGCTTCGAGGTTCATCGAATAGAGTTTTGGCTCAACGATAAATTTACATACCTCTGGCCATCCCATGGAAATATTTCCCAGAACAGACCAGGCATAACCATCCACCACGCCACGTTCGAGAGCGGTATAGACTTCTGATCCAGGCAGTGTGATGGGAACGGCTCCCAATGCTTTCACAAAGGGTTCATAGGTGGCTGAAGTCCGAATCTTCTGGCCAACCATCTCCTGAGGCCTCTTAACAGATTTATTGGTGAAGATATGGAACCAGACACCATGTTCCGGTCTACCCAGATAAAAGACGTTGTGTTTCTTCAGGAGATCAACCCTTAAATCATAGTATCCACTTTTACGCTCTTCTGATGGGGTCAAACGACTCAGGTGGGTATATGCTGCTCCAGTTACCGCACCTCCATGATAAGACTCCGCTGTAAAAATCATATCAACAACACCTGTCCTCATCGCTTCGAACTGTTTAAAAGCAGGAACGGCTTCTGGACCTCCTATAAACTTAATGACCAGGTCTCCCTTAGATTTCTTGTTAACTTCCTCCACAAAGGCCCACCAGGCCGTATGATTGACATCATCCTTTGGAAGAAAGGTGGTCATCTTTAATTCAACTGCCTGAGGAGGGTTATTGAGACCCCCCATGGTTAGAGTCATCATGATGCTCAATAAACCTATGATTATCTTCTTCATGGTTTTTCCTCCTTTCAAATAGATTAGAAATGCTTTTTAAAGTTAAATTACCTCTCGCTATTCTTTTAAAGCGACTTAGAGTCTCACCTCCTTTTCTATTGAAATCTCATTCTCTCTTAGCTAAAGGGGAGAGCTAACCCATGCCCTTTCCAGATGATTTTCCCTGTTTTTTTATCCACAAGGGTGATGGCCTTCTCAGGACAGATGCCGACACAGAAACCACAACTCCAACAGCGATCTTTCTCCACATGGACCTTTCTCTTCTCAAAATATAAGACATCATAGAAACAACTTTTGCAGCATGCCTTGCAGAGGATGCATTTTTTGTGATCTATTTTTGGGATGTATGGGGTCTCTGGAGGAAGGGCATAGGGAAATCTTTCTTTCATTTTAAGTTCTGCTGATGGGACGATCTTCTGGAGCACTTTGCCCCTAAATTCTGAAATGGAGGAGTATCTCTTTCTTCTCATCCAAAAGACGATTTCCTGATTGATTTTCTTGAAAACGCCTGTTCCCTCGATATAGGCCGCTGTTGCCACCTGGACCAAGGAAGAACCACAGAGGAGATATTGGAGGGCATCCTTTCCAGTAAAGATCCCTCCCACCCCTACCACTGGAATCTCAATTGTCTTTAAGATCTGGACAACCCTGGCAAGGGAGATGGGAAGGAAAGGGCGACCGATGAGATAGCCCCCGATGACTGGGGCCCCATGGGGGACCTCTGCCTCAACATCGATATAGATTCCGCCCGGTGCATTATGTGCAGTGATGAAGGAGATGCCTCTCTCCTTCCAACCCTTCACGGCGTCGATCAGGGGCTCCATCATGGGGCTGATTTTGATTCCAAAAGGGATGTGGGAAGATTTCTCTATAGACTCAATAATCTTAAAACTGGAACCCAAACTTTTTTCCAATTCCCCCTTCATGGTGGGTGAAGAGAAGTTGAGTTCCAGCATTTCTGCCCCAGCTCTTTCAAACCCCTTGGCCACTCTTTTCCAAGAGGTCAAATCATGAGGTTTCTCATAAAAACTGACAATGAGCGGAATTTTATTGTCCTTGCAGATATGAGCCATTTCTGGGATGTTTTCCCCCATCACGAGATTCATCTCTTGTACATGGGGAGAGGCCAAAGAATAGAAACTTCCAGATTTCTTAAGGGCTGGATCAAAACGGGCTAAGGGAAACTGATAGGGTCTTAGCCTTATTCGAAATTCAGGTGAGGTCGTGAAAGTCTTGGTGACGATCCCACCCACCCCTGCCTTGACCATCCTTTTTGCAGATGGACCATCGAATACTAACTCGGAGGCTGCTGAAAGAACGGGATTCTTAAAAAATACCCCGGCCAATTCAACGGCTACATCCACCATCTCATCCCTTTGGTGATAGATTCACGATTACAACTTGATATTGCCCTTTTCAATCTCTGCGAGAATGACTTCTTTGCCCACCTGGATATGTTCCTGAGCAAGTTTTTTGAGGAGTTCCACATTCTTCTTTTTGATGGCCTCAAGCATCCTCTTGTGATGGTCGATGGAGATCTGTGCCTTTTCTGGGACCCTGAGGATAGCCGATCGATATTGGAAGATTTGATCCCTCAATCCTTTAATGAGGAAAAGAAGCTTGTCGTTTTTTGAAAGTTGGTTCAGGTAGTCATGAAATTCTGTATTCAAGGTGCTCACTCTGCCCAGTTTTTCCTTCAGAATATTTTGTTCGGATACTTTGATGTTCTTTTCTAACCAGAGGATATCCTCTCCCTGGATATGGTTCATCGCCAAACCTACTGCATGGCCCTCCAAGAGACTCCTTATATCAAAGATCTCTTCGATATCCTTTTGGGTGAATCGGCTGACGATGAATCCGCCTTTTGGAAGACGACTCACAAAACCCTCCTGTTCCAACTTTAAGAGGGCCTCGCGAATCGGAGTAGGGCTAAAGCCAATCTCTTGGAGAAGACGTCCGATAGAAAGTCTTTCTCCGGGAACCATTTCACCCGTAAGAATTGCCTCTTTGATGGAGAGGTAGACTTCGTCTCTGAAAATGGGTTTGATAATAACCTTTAACTTTTGGAGAGAACTCAACATTTGATATACCATATATCAAATGCCAAATATCCTTGTCAAGGATTTTTTATGGAGGACCATTAGGAATTGTACAACCCTTTTTTAACCTATTGAAAGATATTGTTTAAGCGATGGATTTATGGTAACATCTCTAATGAAATTTGAGAGAGGCATAGAATTTTCTCAGACCATAAGGTTGAGGAGATCATAGAATGAAGATTGAGAAACTATGGGGAGGGCGGTTTGAGGAACTTCCACCGGAAGAGATCGTTGATTTTCTCTCGGGGAGAGATGTAAGAGGGACCCCTCCCTGCGATGAGCGTTTGATCCCATATGATCTATGGGGAAATCGTGCCCACCTGTTGATGCTCTCCCGTCAAGGGATTATCTCCAAGCAGGATGGGAAGAAGATCCTCAAGGGATTGAGGGAATTGGGATCCCTTTACCAGAAAGGGAAGTTTAAATTGGATCCTTCTAAGGAGGATGTCCACACCAACATCGAGAGTTTTCTCATCGACCGGGTGGGAATGGAACACGGAGGAAGGATCCACACCGGTAGAAGCCGCAACGACCAGATCGCTCTTGATATGCGTCTCTACCTTCGGGATCAGGCGATGGAATTTATTGGAGGGTTGATCGGGCTAATAGAATCGCTTCTCAATAAAGCCGGAGAGCACCGTTTGACGATCATGCCCGGTTATACCCATCACCAGCATGCAATGGCTACTACTTTCGGCCATCTTTTGCTCTCCTTTGCAGAGGCTCTGGAGAGAGATATTCAACGGTTCATCCACTGGTTCGTTCTCTTCAATAACAATCCTCTGGGAGGAGCAGCCGGCTATGGGACCTCTTTTCCCCTCGATCGAAAATTGACCTCAAAGCTTCTCGGCTTTGACGGCCCATCGGAGAATGTCACCGATCCCATCACCCAGAGATGGGAGCCTGAGACAGAATTGGGGTACGCCATCGCCGTGATGATGGACCATCTCTCTACGATGGCACAGACATTGATCCTTTTGTCCACCAGCGAATTTAATATGGTTCGTCTGAGCGATCAACATAGCACGGGAAGTTCCATCATGCCCCAGAAACGGAATCCTTGTTCCATGGAGGCGATCAAGGCCAAGACAGCTTTTGCTCACGGAACCCTGGTGAGTCTCCTCTCTGTGGGCAAGGGCCTCTTCGTGGGATATAACCGAGACACCCAGTGGACAAAGTACTGGATCATTGATCTGGTGGAGGAGACAAAACCCGCCCTCACGGTGATGGCCGATGTGGTACGGCTCCTTCAGGTTCATAAATCACAGATGTTAAAACAGGCTGAAGAGGGGTTTGCCGGCGCCACTTCCTTGATGGAATGGATGGTTACTTCATTTAGGCTTCCTCTGCGAAAAGCGAAGGGGGTGATGGAGAAGGCGGTGAAATATTCGGAGAAAGAAGGAAAAGGGGAGGTGACCTTTCAGAGCTTGAAGAAAGCCCTACGAGAGATGAAGATCGATCTAGCCCTATCAGAGCAGGACGTGAAAAAGGTTCAGAGGCCGGAGAGGATCCTGTCTCAAAATCTCGCAATTGGGACGCCGTCTGCTAAAAGGGTTCAGGAAAACGTCTCATCGCTTCGGGAAAAGGTTAAAAGGAGCAGGGGTTGGTTGAACCTGAGGAAAAAGAGAATCGAGAAGGCGAAAGAATTGATGGGCAGGATGGAAAGACAAATCGGGAGATGAAAGGAGATATCCATGGGAAAAATTGAAGCGATCATCAAGTCTGAAATCGTACGTCTGGCAAAGAGGGAAATTCGAAAAATATCTGCTCCATTGGGCCGGGATGTGAGGGCATTGAAGGGTACCGTCTCGAAACTTCGCAGGACGGTTTTGGCCCTCGAGCGATTCACAGCCCTGCAGAAGAGAGAATCGGAGAAAAAGCTTTCTTTCGAAGCGACTCCGGAAGAGGTGGGGGCATCGCGCCTCTCTCCACGATTGATCCGAAGCCTTCGCAAACGGTTGGGCATCTCCCAAAGGGATCTTGCCCGCCTGATGGGAGTTACTCCTCTTGCTGTGTACCAATGGGAGACCGGGACGTTTAAGCCGAAAAAAGAGAAGAAAGCGATGCTCGTGGGCCTTCGTAAACTGGGTCGCCGCAATGTGAAAAAATTCCTCGAAGAAAGAAAGGTCGAAGAAAAGAAGAAGAAAGTTCCAGGTCCGAAGGGCAAGGCTAAACCGAAACCCTCGAAGAAATAGCACCCCAGAGGGGACAGACTACTTTTTGGCAGGACATCGAAGAGGGGTTTAAGCATCGACTGCAAAAGTAGCCTGCCCCCTTTTTATTATGAGAGCTCTGAAAAACTACTTTTCGCTCTCTGCATTTCTAATTCGTGTAATCGGTTCCTAATCGATGTAATCAGAGATTTCTGGACTTCTTCAGAAATCTCATTATGGAGGCATTGTGGACTTAAGAGTGTTTGAGAAGATGGATACCTCACAGCTTCGGAGCTATATTCAATTCTTGCTCTGGCACTACCGTGTGATCGATGCCTTTTGGTTTATCTATGTGGCGGAGATGTTTGATCAACCCACGGCAGAACGGCTTAACGAGCAGGTCTGGGGACGGGTTGCTGGGATGGCCGGCAAAGACCTCCTCCAGCGTTTTGATATCGAAGAGAAAGGGCTTAAAGGTTTTGTTAAAGCCTTAAGATATTTCCCCTGGGCAATTCTTGTGGGTTACGAGATAGAAGAGAAGGAAAATGAGGTCATCATCACTATTCCCAATTGTCCCACCCAGGAAGCCCGCCTCAAAAGGGGATTAGATGAGTTCGTGT
>Ga0315295_10003129_pt1 | contig 14061 bp, 14 predicted proteins | sample YL17G14_0_MG_FD_204453 | JGI IMG/M metagenome (GOLD analysis project Ga0315295, IMG submission 204453) | Sediment microbial communities from Yellowstone Lake, YNP, Wyoming, USA - YL17G14_0 | ecosystem: Environmental > Aquatic > Freshwater > Lake > Sediment | place: USA: Wyoming | collected...
CCCGGCGGCGCCTTGGTAGGCGCCGCCGGGCCCGCACTTCCGTTGGCGGTCAGGCGCGCTCGTCCGGGCCCAGCGGGCGCGCCCTCACGGCCTGCAGGCGGGGGCGCAGGAACGCTTCCGCGGACCACGAATCATGTCGGATTCGGCAGGGCATCGTCGGTATGACTTGCCGTATCCGACTCACGTAGCGCAGCTCTTGACAGGAATCGACATACGACGCCATATACGAAGGTGGACACCGATTCGCCGGGGGTCGCGTTGCCGCACAGGATGGATGCGATCGACAGGGAGATCGTGGCGCTTCTTCTCGAGGACGGTCGTGCGTCCTCGGCAGAGATCGCGCCGGATCGGACATGTCTCTGAACGCGCGGTGCGCTACCGTATCGCACGGCTCCGACGCACCGGCGTGATTCGGGTGAGCGCGATCGTCAATCCGCAAGCGGTGGGCTTTGCCGTCGTCGGTGACATCTCCCTGGATGTCGCACCCGGCAAGCTGCGGGACGTGGCTGCGCGGTTGGCCGAGATCCCTGCGGTCAGCTACCTGGCGGGCTCAGTCGGCGAGGGCGATCTCAGCGTCCAGGTCTATGCGCATGACACCGAGGAGCTCGTCCGCTTGGTGCACGACGTCGTGGGCAAGGTGCCCGGCGTCACCCGTGCGAAGGTGGCGATGGTTCCCTGGACGCTCAAGGACGTCTACCAGTGGCAGGTGCCTCCCGATGTCAGCGAAAAGGGGGGGTGATCGCATAGAGCGGGTCTGCTCGCAGCGATTGCGGCGGTTGGTCCCGGTCGCTCACGGCGGGTGGTCGCAGGGCGAGCAGAGTCGGACGAAGCAACGGGGGTAGCATGGCGGAAGAGCTAGCCTTCGCCCGAAGAGCCAGCGGTCTCGTCCGCGGCCTCTCGATGTGGGACGCCTTTGGCGTTGGCTTCATGAATCAGGGGCTGACGCCCAGCATCGTCGTCCTGACGAGTCTTGGTGTCGGCGTCTACACCGGCGGCAACATGGTCATCGCCGTCGTCATCTCGCTGATCCTTGCCGGCATCGGTATGCCGATCGTTTGGGGCGTGCTGGGAGGGTCGATGCCGCGCTCCGGCGGCGAGTACATCTACAACTCGCGCATCATCCACCCGGTCATCGGCATCGCCGAGAGCTTCGGCAACGCCTTCGTGTGGATCATGTGGATCTACGTGCTTGCGCCCTGGGTCGCCGACCCGGGCCTCGCGATGGTGGCCCAGTTCACCGGGTGGACGGCGCTGGCCAATTACGTGGCTACGACCTGGGGCGCGTTCGTGGTGGCGACCATCGCCAACGTCGTCGCCTTCTGCTTCGTCGTGTTCGGCATCAGGCTGTTCGCACGCGCGCAGAAGGTCGTCATGGCCGTCGGCATCGGCGGCTGCGTCGTGCTCTGCGCGGTCTTGTCGCTCTATGGCAGCGGCTTCGCCGACTCCTGGAATCAGGTCGCGGCGCAGTACGGCTCGCTCGACTACAACGCCTTCCTGGCGGCGGTCGAGGAGACTGCCGGCGCGGCGATGCCCACCACATGGAACTGGTTCGACAGCTTCGGCGTCATGGTGGCTGCGTCGTGGGCCTTCGCCTACGCCTACTGCATGGCCTTCATCGCCGGCGAGGTCAAGCGGCCTGACAAGACCATCATCCTCGCCAACCTGTTCGCCGTGCTAGTGCCGGGCGTCTTCTGTCTCTGGACGGCGATCGCCCTGTACCAGATCGACTTCAACTTCCTGTCCGCCGCCTTCTACGCCGACAACCTCGACAACGGCGCTTGGGACGTCGCAGGCTACGATTTGCCGTGGTCGAGCAACTACATCGGCCTGGCGTACATCATGCAGCCCAACGAGGTGCTAGGAGTGATCTACGCGGTCTCGTACATCGCGTTCGGGCTCTGGTGGGTGGCGCTGTCTTACCTGGCGTTCCCTCGTATCATCTTCGCCTGGGGTATGGATCGCATGGGTCCCAAGTGGTTCACCAGCATCAATCCGCGCTTCGCCAGCCCGGTCAAGAACCACATCTTGTGCCTGATTCTCGGCGAGATCGGCATCGCGATCTACGTCTTCTGGACCGACAGCCCGCTGCAGGGGCTGGCGGTCACTGGTCTCGAGGTAGTGACCGTCTTCGGCGTGACCGCGATCGCGGCGTTGCTCTTCCCCTACGTGAAGCGCGCCCGGGGCGTATGGGACTCGTCACCCTACAAGACGTGGAAGATCGCCGGGATCCCGGTGGTCACCATTGGAGCGCTGGTCGACCTTGTCTATCTGGCGATCCTCTTCGTGTTCTTCTTCATCATGCCGGACTTGCGCGACTTCACCACGACGGGCGTCATCTTCTTCGCCTGCGTCTGGCTCGCGGGTATCGCATGGTATTTCTTCTGGCGGCGGCGCAGCCGCAGGGTGGGTGTCGATGTCTCGATCACCTACGGGGAGCTGCCGCCAGAGTGAGCTCGAATGAGTGCGATCGGGCGGGGCTGATGCCCCGCCCGATCGCCAACCCGGGAGTGTGCAGATGATCCGGCTCTTCTTCGTCACCGACATCCACGGCTCGAACGTGTGCTATCGCAAGTTCCTGAACGCATGCGTTCACGAAAGGGGCTATCACCCCGACGTGGCCATCCTGCTCGGTGACCTGACCGGCAAGGTCCTCGTGCCGCTCGTGCAGAAGGGTGCCGATCAGTGGGAGTGCACGCTCATGGGGCAGCATCGCGACATCCTCACGAGAGAGGATCTGGCGTCGACCAAGAAGGTGATCGAGAACGCCGGGTACTATTGGGTCGAGCAGTCGCGCACGGAGTTCGAGGAGACGCGGAGCGACCCCGCCAAGATCGACGCACTCTTCAAGAGCCTGGTCTTCAAGCGCGTGCGGGAGTGGCTCGATCTCGCCGACGAGCGTCTCGCCGGCAAGCCCCCCGAGATGTACATGTGCCCCGGGAACGACGACTGGTACGTGATCGACGACATGATCGACAACGCGACGCTGGTACATCCGTGCGACCAGCGGGTCGTCATGATCGGCTCACACGAGATGGTGACCTCCTCGGCGTCCAATCCCACGCCGTGGGATACGCCGCGCGAGATGGACGAGGAGTCGCTCGAGACGCACCTGCGCGAGCTCGTCGCCAAGATCAGGCATCAGGAGACGGCGATCTACAACTTCCACGTCCCGCCGTACGGCTACTCGCTCGATCTCTGCCCCAAGCTCGACGAGAAGCTGACGATGGCGGCCGAGGAGAAGATCCACGCCGGCAGTATTGGCGCGAAGAGGGTGATCGAGGAGAATCGGCCGCTGCTCGGTCTGTTCGGTCACATCCACGAGAGCCGTGGTGCCCAGAAGGCAGGCCGCACGCTGCTCATCAACCCGGGCAGCGAGTACTCGGAGGGCATCCTCAAGGGCGTGCTGATCATGCTCGACAAGAAGAAAGTCAGAGACTACGTGTTCACCTCCGGCTGAGCCGCGGGACGCTCTCGCAGGCTGCGACCGACGATTCCGAGAGAGGCAAAGGACAGACATGGGAGAGTTCATCCTGCCCCAGGACATCCCGCTCTACCGCTACCCCAAGCCGGAGGTGTTCTTGGAGGAGGGCAAGCGCATCACCGAGGCGGCGCAGCAGCAGGGGATTGTCATGCGCGTCATGGGTCCGTTGGCGCTGCACTACTACTTCCCTGAGCGGATCGACCTCTACGCGCGTCTGGAGCGCCTCGGCGAGCGCTACTTCACCGATATCGACTTCGCCTCCTACGGCAAGACCCGCAAGCACATGATGACGTTCATGCAGAAGATGGGCTACGACTGCGACTTACAGACGATGGCCATGAGCGGGCAGACGCGCCATATCTACTTTGGCGGCAAGGTCCCAATGATCGACGTGTTCTTCGATAAGCTCGACTACTGCCACGAGGTGGACTACTGCGGCCGCCTCGAGGTGGATCCCTGGAGCGTGTCACTGGCCGACATCCTGCTGCAGAAGCTGCAGATCTGGGAGATCAACGACAAGGATTTGAAGGACATCGAGTACCTGTTCAGCGTGGCCGCGTTCGGCGAGGACGACGACATGAAGGTCAACCTCGGTCATGTCGCGCGGCGCTTCGCCGACGACTGGGGCTTCTGGTATACGGCGACCACGAACCTCGAGCGGGTCAAGGAGCACGTCGGCCGGGTTGAGGCGTTGAACGACGCGCAGAAAGCGCATGTGCGGCACATCGCCGACGCGGCGCGGGCACGCATCGATGAGGAGCCCAAGACGAAGCGCTGGGAGAAACGCGCCAAGAAGGGGACCAGGAAGATCTGGTACAACACAGGGTTCTCGGACTGGTGACGGCGGCGTCAGCGGCAAGGACAACGTCGACCATTCTGGTACGCGGACTCATTTACACCTCTGCGGGCGTGGTGTACGCTCGCGCCGTGCTTGCGGAGCCGCATGGGGGGCTCCGCCGGCCCGGCGGGCCGGCACGAGGTTCGACCGTAGGAGGGCAAGGCTTTGGCGAACGGGACCGTGAAGTGGTTTAGCAACGAGAAGGGGTACGGATTCATCGAGCGCGAGGACGGTGACGACCTGTTCGTCCACTTCTCGGAGATCTCCATGGACGGCTACAAGACGCTCGTCCAGGGTCAGCGCGTTGAGTTCGAGATCACCCAAGGAGACAAAGGGCTGCAAGCATCGACCGTCAAGCCCCTCTCCTAGCACAGGCATCCGCGAGGGGCCGCCGGCTGGAACAGCCGGCGGCCCCTTTTCTTGTTCGCCCCTCGAGGCTGGAGTACGATAGCCGTCCCGTGTCGGCGGCTCGCACCAGGAGGAACGCGACATGATCGCTGAAGACGACGTGCGCTACGTCGCCAAGCTGGCTCGTCTCCGCCTGAGCGACGACGAGATCTCACGCATGACGAACGAGTTGGCCAAGATCCTTGGCCATATCGACAAGATGCGTGAGCTCGACACGTCCGAGGTGGCGCCGACCGCGCACGTGCTCGACATCGCCAACGTGACCCGCGCGGATCGTGGTGCCCCTAGCTTGCCGCGCGCCGAGGCGCTGCGCAACGCGCCGGCCGTAAGCGACGACTGCTTCCGCGTGCCGAGGATGAGCTGACCGTGGCCGGCCTGGATCCGCTGCGTCTGACGGCGCAGGAGGCGAAACGCCACCTGGTCGACGGCGACCTATCTGCGGCCGAGCTGGTGAAGCTGTACCTCGACCAGATCGCCGCCGTCGAGAGCCGGGTGAGGGCGTACATTCGCGTCACCTACGACAACGCGGCTAAGTACTCGACGAAGGTCGACCGCGAGATGCAAGCCACCAGGGGGCCTCTCGCTGGGCTGCCCATCGCGGTCAAGGACAACATGGTCACCGAGGGCGTGACGACCACGTGCGGATCGCGCATTCTTCGCGACTACCAGCCCGTGTACACCGCGACCGCCGTCCGTCAGCTCTGGGACGATCACGTCGTCATGCTGGGCAAGACGAACATGGACGAGTTCGCCATGGGGTCCAGTACCGAGAACTCCGCCTTTCAGGAGACGCGCAACCCCTGGGACCTCGCTACAGTCCCCGGCGGCAGCAGTGGCGGCTCCGCCGCCGCCGTCGCTGCCGGCGAAGCCCTCTGGGCGCTCGGCAGCGACACCGGTGGCTCCATTCGGCAGCCCGCGGCGCTCTGCGGCATCGTAGGGCTCAAGCCCACCTACGGCGCCGTCAGCCGCTATGGCCTCGTCGCCTTCGCCAGTTCGCTCGACCAGATCGGCCCGCTGACGCGCTCGGTTGGCGACTGTGCGCTGCTCCTGCGTCACCTCGTCGGTCGCGACCCGCGCGACGCGACCAGCGTGGACCTGCCGGAGCCGATCGCCCTGCCGACCGCGAAGCGCCTGGACGGGCTGCGCGTCGGCATTCCGAAGGAGTACCTGAGCGCCGGCATCGACCCCGGCGTGCGGGCGCGCTTCGATGAGACGGTTGCCCGTGTGGAGGCGCTCGGCGGTCTCTGTAGCGAGATCAGCCTGCCGCACACCGAGTACGCGCTGGCCGCGTACTACATCATCGCGCCGGCCGAGGCGAGCGCCAATCTCGCGCGCTTCGACGGGGTTCGCTACGGCTACCGCTGCGACAGCCCGGTCGACCTGCTGGACATGTACGAGCGCACGCGCGGCGAGGGCTTCGGCCCCGAGGTTAAGCGCCGCATCATGATCGGCACCTACGCGCTCTCGGCCGGGTACTACGACGCGTACTACGGTTGCGCGCAGCGGGTGCGGACCTTGGTGCGTCGCGACTTCGAGCGCGCCTTTGCCGAAGTTGACCTCATCGCTTCTCCGACGTCGCCGGTCGTGGCGTTCAAGACAGGCTCTCTCATCAGCGACCCCCTGGCCATGTACCTGTGCGATGTCTGCACGATCCCGGTCAACCTCGCCGGACTGCCGGCGATCAGCCTCCCCTGCGGGCTGAGTCAAGGGCTGCCCGTGGGGTTCCAGCTCATCGGCCCGGCGTTCAGCGAGAACCGTATCCTCAACGCGGCTCACGCGCTCGAAGGCGCCATCGCTTTCGACGCGGCGCCCACCTTCAGTGACTCGACGGCGGAGGTGCGGCCATGAGCGCTTGGGAGCCAGTGATAGGCCTCGAGATGCACGTCGAGCTGGACACCAAGACAAAGATGTTCTGCGGCTGTCTCGTGAGCAAAGGTGACGAGCCCAACGTTCACACCTGCCCGGTCTGCCTGGCTCACCCGGGCGCGCTGCCGGTCGTGAATCGCCGCGCGGTCGAGTACGCGACGCGCATCGCCCTCGCCCTGAACTGCGCGGTGCAGCCGCGCAACCTCTTCCATCGCAAGAACTACTTCTATCCGGATCTCCCCAAGGCGTACCAGATCAGCCAGTACGACGCCCCCCTGGCCACGCAGGGCTGGTTCGAGTACTGGGTCGGCGGCGAGAAGCTCCGCTGCCGGATCAACCGCGTGCACATGGAGGAGGACGCCGCCAAGCTCATTCACGCTGGCGGCGACACCGGCCGCATCGCCGGATCAGACTACTCGATGGTCGACTTCAACCGCGGCGGCACGCCGCTGATCGAGATCGTCAGCGAGCCGGACATTCCCTCGCCGGAGGCGGCGCGCGAATTGCTCCAGCAGTTGCGCAACGTCGTCATCGAGCTCGGCGTGAGCGAGTGCAACATGGAGGAGGGCCAGATCCGCTGGGACGCGAACGTGAGCGTGCGCCCCGCCGGCAGTGCCGAGCTCGGGACACGCACGGAGCTGAAGAACATGAACAGCTTCCGCTACCTGCAGCAGGCGCTCGACGCCGAGATCCCTCGGCAGATCGAGATCCTCGAGGCGGGCGGCAGTATCGACCTCGAGACGCTGCACTTCGATCCCGATACGGGTACGACTACGCCGCTGCGCAGCAAGGAAGAGGCGCACGACTACCGCTACTTCCCGGAGCCCGACCTCGTGCCGCTGCAGGTCGATCCGGCCTGGGTACAGGAGCTGCGTGCGACGCAGCCGGAGCTGCCGGCGGCGCGCGTCGAGCGCTTCATGGCGCGCTACGGTCTCTCACGCAGCGACGCGACGGTGCTCGGCTCGTCCGGCGCGCTGGCCGCATTCTACGAAGAGGTCGTGGCGGCGGGGGCCGGCGCCAAGCCGGCGGCCAACTGGACGATGGGCGAGTATCTCGCCCATCTCAATGCCGCCGGCCTCGAGGCCGGCCATGGCCACGTCACGGCCGAGCGGTTCGCCAGGCTCGTGCGGCTTGTCGAGGAGGGGACCGTCTCGATCAGCGCCGGCAAGGAGGTCCTCGCCAAGATGATCGCCGAGAAGGCCGAGCCCGAGGCGGTGGTCGAGAAGTACGGTCTCGGCCAGATCAGCGACACCGCGGCGCTGGAGGCCATCGTCGCCGGGGTCGTCGCCGGCAACCCGGCGCAGGTCGAGCAGTACCGCGGCGGCAAGCAGCAGGTCATCGGCTTCTTCGTGGGCCAGGTCATGAAGGCGTCGGGCGGGCGGGCCAACCCGACGCTCGTCAACGAGCTGCTGCGGCGGGCGCTCGCCGGCGGCTGACGGTCCTTCTCCGCCGGCATCGAGCTCGTCCGGGCGCCGCCGCGCCGCACCGTGGTCGCAGCGCTGACTGCCGGCCACCGCTCAACGGGCCTGCTTGCTACGTTTCGCTGCGCTGTGGAAAAATGCGGGGTGATTCCAGACGCGCTTAAGTGCATGTCGCGGCGCGACACGCAGCTCCTGTGCACGTGTCACACGCCGGCGAAGCGCCGTCACCCGGCTCTATCCGGTGATCCCAGCCAACAGGCAGGTAGTCATGACTAGTGACCTTTCCAGCTTCGTTATCGCCAGACCGCGGCCCGCCGAACCCGCGGTTCGCATCGACGACACGACCCTTCGCGACGGCGAGCAGACCGCCGGCGTTGTCTTCAGCAATCACGAGAAGATCCGCATTGCCAAGCTGCTCGATGAAGTTGGCGTGCACCAGATCGAGGTCGGCATTCCTGCCATGGGCGGGGACGAGAAGGAGACGATTCGGGAGATCGTCAACCTGGGGCTCGACGCCTCCATCCTCGCCTGGAATCGGGCCGTGGTCACCGACATCGGGCACTCCATCGATTGCGGCGTCGACGCGGTGGCGATCAGCATGTCGGCCAGCGACATCCATATCGAGCACAAGCTGCAGAAGAGCCGCCAGTGGGTGCTGGACCAGATCCACACCTGCGTCGCCTATGCCAAGGATCGGAACCTCTACGTGTCAGTGAACGCCGAGGACGCCTCGCGCGCCGACCTGGAGTTCCTGTTGCGCTTCTGCCAGGCGGCCAAGGAAGAGGGCGCCGACCGCCTGCGCTTCTGCGACACCCTGGGCATCCTTGATCCCTTCGATACCTACAACGTGATCTCGTTTCTGAAGTCGGAGGGTGGTCTGGACATCGAGATGCACACGCACGACGACTTCGGCATGGCGACCGCCAACGCGCTGGCTGGCATCAAGGCTGGGGCCACCTACGTCAACACCACCGTAAACGGTCTCGGCGAGCGGGCCGGCAACGCCGCGCTCGAGGAGGTCGTGATGGCGCTGAAGTACCTCGGCAAGGTCGACGTGGGCCTGCACACGAACCGCTTCCGCGAGCTCAGCGAGTACGTCGCCGCGGCCTCGGCGCGCACGATCCCCGCCTGGAAGAGCATCGTCGGGACGAACGTGTTCGCGCACGAGAGCGGTATTCACGCCGACGGTGTCATCAAGAATCCTCTCAACTACGAGGCGTTCGCCCCTGAGGACGTAGGCCTCGAGCGTCAGATCGTGGTCGGCAAGCACTCGGGTTCACGGACGATCTACCGCAAGTTCCAGGAGTTCGGGCTCGAGCTCGATCAGGCTGACTGCAACGGCATCCTCGTGCTCGTGCGCAAGACGGCAGTAGAGCTGAAGCGGGCGCTCTTCGACAAGGAGCTCATGTACATCTATCAGGACTACCTTGCGCGGCTCGGCGACGCCGTGCCGATGGGCAATCGGTCGAGCGCGGCGGCGAAAGTGCCGGACGACGCCGAGTCCGCACCGGCCTCGGGGGCGGGTTCGTGATTGCCTTGACGCTGGCCGAGAAGCTCCTCGCCGGCCACGCCGGGCTCGACGCCGTCGTCCCGGGGCAGATCGTGGTGTGCGATGTGGACGTGGCGATCGCGCAGGATGGGACCGGCCCGCTCGCCATTCAGCAGATTCGCGAGCTCGGCGCGGACCGGGTGCAGGCGCCGACGTGTGTATTCTTCATCGACCATGCCGCGCCGGCACCGCGCAGCGAGCTTGCCAACGCGCAGAAGACGATCCGGGCGTTCTGCGCGGCCTCCGGCGCCACGCTCAGCGACGTCGAGATGGGCGTCTGTCATCAGCGTGTCGCCGAGAGCTTCGCCAAGCCCGGCGATCTCGTGATCGGCGCCGACTCGCACACCTGCATGGCGGGCGCCCTGGGGGCGTTCGCGACGGGCATGGGCAGCACCGACGTCGCCGTGGGCATGGCCAGCGGCAAGACGTGGCTCCGCGTGCCCGAGACGTTCCGCATCGCCGTCGTGGGGAGCCTCGCCGACGGTGTCGAAGCCAAGGACCTCATGCTCACGTTGATCGGCGCGCTGCGCGCCGACGGAGCCACCTACAAGGCGCTCGAGTTCGGTGGGCCGGGCATCGACACGCTGCCCATGCCCGGCCGCTTCACGCTCAGCAACATGGCCGTGGAGGCCGGGGCAAAGGCCGGCCTGATGCCGAGCGACGACGTGACACGCGCTTACTTGGCAAGGCAGGGCCGTGAGGACGCCTGGCGGCCGCTCGCGGCCGACGCTGGCGCCGTGTACGAGCGCGTGGTCGAGATCGACGCCAGTACCGTCGTGCCGACGGTCGCTCGTCCGCACACGGTCGACAACACGGCGCCGGTTGCCGAGCTCGCCGGGACGGCCGTCGACCAGGTGCTGATCGGCACCTGTACGAACGGCCGGCTGGAGGACCTGCGCTCGGCGGCGCGCATCCTGCGCGGGCGGAAGCGCGCGTCGCACACGCGCCTGATCGTGACGCCGGCGTCGCGGGCCACGGCGCGCGCTGCCGCGGCCGAAGGCCTTCTGGAGGTCTTCTGGGAGGCGGGTGCCGTGGTGACCAATCCCGGCTGCGGGGCCTGCGTCGGCATCCACGAAGGCGTGCTCGCCGACGACGAAGTGTGTCTCAGCACGGCCAATCGCAATTTCCGCGGGCGTATGGGCAATCCCGAGGCGTCGATCTACCTCGCCTCGCCGGCGACCGCGGCGGCATCGGCGGTCGTCGGCGCCATCACCGACCCCCGCGAACTACTCTAGGAAGGAGGGCGCTATGGCCAAGCAGTACAATGCGCCGCCGCCGCTGGCGATCGACATCAGCAAGCGCTACACGGCGACCATCTGCACGGACGACGGCGACTTCGTCGTCGAGCTCTTCGCCGATAAGGCGCCGAACACCGTCAATAACTTCGTCTTCTTGGCGAGAGAAGGCTTCTACGACGGCGTCACGTTTCACCGCGTGATCAAGGGCTTCATGGCCCAGGGTGGCGACCCCACTGGCAGCGGTCGCGGCGGCCCCGGCTACCGCTTCGAGGACGAGTTCCATCCTGCGCTGCGGCACGACGGTCCCGGCACCCTGTCGATGGCCAATGCCGGGCCGAACACGAACGGCTCCCAGTTCTTCATCACCTACACCGCGACCCCGCATCTCGACGGTCGTCATACCGTGTTCGGTCGCGTCATCGAGGGGATGGACGTGGTCGCGGCCATTCCCGAGCGCGATCCTGCGCACGCGCGTCAGCCCGGTCTGGCGATGAACGCGGTGACCATTCACGAGGAGGAGTGGATCGCGTGAGCACCGATCCGCTGCGCGGGAGGGCTTGGCTCTTCGGCGACGACATCTCGACCGATCACATCGCTCCGGGCAGGCTATTCCACCTGCGCACGAACCTGCCGGAGCTGGCCAAGCACGTGCTCGAGGACGCTCGGCCCGAGTTCGCCGCGGCGCTCAAGCCGGGCGACTTCGTCGTCGGCGGACGCAACTTCGGCCTGGGCTCGAGCCGCGAGCACGCGCCGCGCATCATCAAACTGGCCGGTGTCGGTGCCGTGCTGGCCCAGAGCTTCGCGCGCATCTTCTTCCGCAACGCCATCAACGTCGGCCTCCCGGTGCTACAGTGCGACACGTCGGGCATCGGTGAACAGGACGAGCTCGAGGTCGATCTCAGCGCCGGAGAGGTGCGCGACGTGACGACGGGAGCCGCGATCCCATTCGTGCCGCTGCCGCCGGTCATGGTGACGATCCTCGACGACGGCGGCCTGGTTGCCCACTTGAAGCAACACGGCGGCTTCGCCTTGCCCGAGAGCTGAGCTCGCGCGCGAGACGTTGCGTCGGCGCGCCCCAGCCGCCACCAGACAACCACAACCGCAGAAGGAACCATGACGTACACAGTCACACTCATTCCGGGCGATGGCACCGGCCCCGAGCTGGCCGCCGCGCTCGAAACCGTGATCGCAGCCACCGGTGTCCCCATCATGTGGGAGGTACACGATGCCGGCCTCGACGTGATGGAGGAGTACGGCACGCCGCTCCCAGAGCACGTGCTCGACTCGATCCGCCGCACCAAGGTCGCGATCAAGGGACCGATCACGACGCCGGTGGGGCACGGCTTTCGCAGCGTCAACGTCGCGCTGCGCAAGGAGCTGGACCTCTACGCCTGCCTACGCCCTGCGAAGACGATGACGGGCGTGCGCAGCCGCTACACCGATATCGATCTCGTCGTCGTGCGCGAGAACACAGAGGATCTGTACGCCGGCATCGAGCATATGGTCGGCGCCGACGCCGCCGAGAGCATCAAGATCATCACGCGCAAGGGCAGCGAGCGCATCGTGCGCTTCGCCTTCGAGTACGCACGGCGTCACGGTCGTAGCAAGGTCACTGCTGTCCACAAGGCCAACATCATGAAGTGCACCGATGGCCTCTTCCTGCACGCCGCGCGTGACGTCGCCGCGTCGTACCCAGACATCGAGTTCGAGGATCGCATCGTCGACAACATGTGCATGCAGCTGGTGCAGAAGCCCGAGCTCTACGACGTGCTCGTGCTGCCGAATCTCTACGGAGACATCGTCAGTGACCTCTGCGCCGGCCTCATCGGCGGGCTGGGAGTGGCGCCGGGCGCGAACATTGGGGATGACGCCGCGGTCTTCGAGCCGGTGCATGGCAGCGCGCCCAAGTACACGGGGCAGGACAAGGTGAACCCAACGGCGCTGCTGCGCTCCGGGGTGCTGCTCCTCGAGCACCTCGGCGAGGGTGTGGCGGCGAGGATCATGGAAGACGCCATCGCCGCCGTCATCGCCGAGGGCAAGGACGTGACCTACGATCTCGGCGGCTCCGCAGGGACCAGGGGCATGGCCGCGGCCATCGCCCGTAGAATCAGCGGCTGAAGCTTCGCCCGGCCGCCGCAGGGCTGCCGGGCGAGCCAACCATAGGAGGGTTTCGTGGAGGAGCAAGAACGCCACATCAACCTGCACGCCACGCCAGAGATGATGGCTGGCGTGTACGCGAACTTCGCCAACGTCAGCCACTCTGACTACGAGTTCTCGATCACGTTCGTCCGCCTCGACCACGAGAGCGAGGAGCCGGGCGAGATGAACGGCGTCGTGGTGAGCCGCGTCAACCTCTCGCCACGCTTCATGAGAGAGCTGCTCGACGCCATGGGCGACAACTACGGCAAGTGGCTGCAGGCCGAGAACATCAAGAACCTGCCGGAGGCGCCGGGCCGCGACTGACGCCGCACCGCCCCTGGCGGACGCGCCAGCATGGCCAGGAATCCGTCCGCGTGAGCGCCTTTTTGCCCTGCATTTTGCCGTATTCGGCATTGCCGGAGCGGTGGCCGCTGGCTAGAATAGCGGTGTCCGCAACCGCCGTTCTCTCGACGTCCTGCCGAAGCTGCACGGTGGCGTTGCCAGGGAGGGAACGCGTCGTCAGGAGGACGCAGTGGACTTCTACCGGGGCAGGGTGCTCAGGATCGACCTGAGCGCGGGGTCCTCCGCTGTCGAGCCGCTCAACATGGAGTGGGCGGAGAAGTACATCGGCGGCAAGGGGCTGCTGCTGCGCTATATGTGGCAGGAGGTTCCGCCGGGTGTGGATCCGTGGGCGCCGGAGGCGCCCTTGATCTTCATGACGGGACCCTTCGCGGGCACCGGGGTGAGCACCGCTTCTCGCCTTGTCGTGGGCAGCAAAAGCCCCGCCACCGGGATCCTCAACGACAGCTACGTAGGGGGGTCATTCGCTCCGGAGATGAAGTTCGCCGGCTACGACGCCATCATCGTACAGGGGGAGGCGCTCGAGCCCGTCGTCGTCACCATCGCCGACAGCGTGGTTGCGTTTCGCCCGGCCGTGTCGCAGTACTGGGGCATGAAGACGTCGGCGATCGAAGCCGCGCTGCATGAGGACTTCCACCCCGAGGCGAAGATCATGTCGATCGGTCCCGCCGGCGAGCAGCTTCTGCCGTGGGCGTGCCTCAGCACCGACCAGTACCACAAGGCAGGGCGTGGCGGCCACGGCGCGCTGATGGGCAAGAAGC
>Ga0315295_10003130_pt1 | contig 14060 bp, 9 predicted proteins | sample YL17G14_0_MG_FD_204453 | JGI IMG/M metagenome (GOLD analysis project Ga0315295, IMG submission 204453) | Sediment microbial communities from Yellowstone Lake, YNP, Wyoming, USA - YL17G14_0 | ecosystem: Environmental > Aquatic > Freshwater > Lake > Sediment | place: USA: Wyoming | collected...
CGTCGACGTCGCGCCGCGGACATCGATGACGATGGCGCTGGCGATGGCCTCGCGCGGCAGGTCGGGCCGGGCACGGAAGAAGACGTTGAGCTGGTCGCCGATCTGGACGCAGTGCTGGCGGCCCAAGTCGATCAGGGCCCACATGCCGGGGCCGGCGATGTTGAAGTCGTACTCGATCCAGACGACCTTGCCGTGCTTGCTGGCTTTCGGGTCCATGTCTCCAAAGCCCAGGTCCCTGCCCATCTCGCCGGCTTCCTGCTCGAAGGGGAGCAGGAAATCGCCGGCCTGGATCATACCGCAGGTATTCTCGACCTTGGCCGTGGCCATCCTGTCCTCGAGGCGGATGATACGGACCCGGCCTTGCCGTTTCATCACGGTGCCGAGATTGGCGACCTCTCCCCGGAGCCCGACCGTCAGGAAGAGCTGACCGATCTCGAGTCCGTCGGCCGCCCCCTTGTTGATGTAGATGACGTCGCCGTCACTGGCGATGATCTTTTCGTTCTCGCGCTCGGCGCCGATGATCCGGATGTCCGGAAGCAACTTCCCTATCTCATGTATATAGAAGGAGCAATTGAGGTCCGAATCCGTGATCAGCTGGTAGGTGTCATCGAAGATCTTCGCCCTCTTGATCGTGCTCTCCTGGGCGAACGGCCGCCCCGGAACGATCAGGGTCAGGCTGGCGAAAACGAGAACCAGGAAGCCCAAACAGAGTACTGATTTTCTGCTCATGGTCATACCTCTGGGCCGACAGAATCCCACTTGGCGGTATTATAAAGACCCATCCGAACGGCTGTCAACATATGGTCAGCGGCTTTCATCGGGCATTAGACAATTGACCACGATTCGATTAAAATGAATCAAACCATAAGGTTAGTCGTGCCGAGGGCCTGAATGTCCAAAAAAATCAAGGTCGCCCTGATATTCGGAGGCCGCTCGGCGGAGCACGAGATCTCCCTGGTTTCGGCCGCCGCAATCCATAAGAATCTGGACAAGACCAGGTTCGGGGTCCGGTCCATCTACATCACCCGGCAGGGCCTCTGGAAGGCCGTCGAAGCTCCTTCCCCCGATATAAGGACGCTCGAGGGAGGCCGGGCCTTCTCTTTCCTTCCCTGGGCGGGGCGGGGCCTGGGACCGGAGTTCGCCGCCGACATCTATTTTCCGGTCCTTCACGGACCCTATGGCGAGGACGGGACGATCCAGGGACTCCTCGAAATGGCCGGCGTCCCCTATGTCGGGGCCGGGATACTGGGCTCGGCTCTGGGCATGGACAAGTCCGCGACCAAATCGATCCTCCGCGACCTCGGACTCCCCGTCGTCCCCTATCACGTCCTCCGGGAAACGGACTGGAAGGCAAACCCCGAAAGGCTCCTTCGCCGCATCCGCCTGACGATGCCCTTGCCGCTCTTTGTAAAGCCGTCCAATCTGGGCTCGAGTATCGGTATCACCAAGGTCGGCAAATACGCCCAAGTTCCGGCCGCCCTCGCCACCGCCTTCCATTACGACACGACGGCCCTCGTCGAGAAGGGCATCCACGGCCGCGAGCTCGAATTGAGCGTCCTCGGGAACGAAACGCCCGAGGCCTCCCTCCCCGGGGAAGTCATCCCTTTCCGGGAGTTCTACGACTACAGCGACAAGTACCTCGACGGCAGGACGACGTTCATCCTCCCGGCCGAGATCGCGCCGCGGACGCTGGCCAGAATCCAGGAGCTCGGCATCGCCGCCTTTAAAGCCCTCTCCTGTTCCGGCCTGGCCCGGGTGGATTTTTTCCTCGAGAAAGGGACGAACCGTCTCTACATCAACGAGATCAACACCATCCCGGGCTTCACCGAGATCAGCATGTACCCGAAGCTCTGGGCCGCCTCGGGCCTGCCGTTCCCCCGGCTCCTGGAGCGCCTCATCGAGCTCGGATTCGAGCGGCACAGGAGCCGAAAGGCCTGCCTCGAAAGGGACCGCTGATGCGGGTCCTGGGGATCGACTACGGCGACCGCCACATCGGCCTCGCCCTGAGCGACCCGTTCCTGATCACGGTCCAGCCCCTAGAGACCTACGAGCTGACCGGGAGGGAAAACGTCGACCGGCAGCACTTCCGCGACCTCGTCGCCAAACACGATGTCGGGGAAATCGTCATCGGCGACCCTCTCCGGATGGACGGCAGTTCCGGGACCATGGCCGAGAAGACGCGCGTGTTCGCCGCCTGGCTGAGCAAGGCCGTCGGAAAGTCCATCGCCTTCATGGACGAACGCCTGACGACCCGGCAGGCCCTCAACGTCCTCCGGGGCGAGAAGCTCCGCGGCAAGAAGAAAAAAGAGTGGGAGGACCAGATCGCGGCCGTCATCATCCTATCGACCTACCTCGAGCAGAAGCGCGGTGCGAGGGATGTTCCTGAAGCCGATTAAGGCCCTTCTCCTGGCCGCCCTCCTCCTCGTTCCCGCCTTGACCGCCTGGCTCGCGAGGGAGCTCTCGACACCCGTCGGGAAGGAGTCCGCGGCGGTTCTCTTCGAGGTCGAAAAAGGCCGGAGCGCCCGCGGCGTCCTCGAAGGCCTGCGGCAGCGCGGCCTTGTCCGGAGCGCGCTCCCTCTCAAGCTGGCCTGCCGCCTCTTCTACCCCGAGGAGCGATTCAAGGCCGGCGAATACCAATTCTCCCCGCCCCTCAAGCCCAAGGACGCCCTGTTCCAAGTCTTCAAGGGCCGCATCCACCTCCAGCCCTTCACCATTCCCGAAGGCCTGGCCGGGCGCGACATCGGGGAACTCCTCAGGCCGGGGGACGAGGAGGGACAGGCGGCCTTCCGGCGGGCCCTGCTCGACGTCGGTCTCATCGCCGACTGGGACCGCCGGGCGAGAGACCTCGAAGGCTACCTTTTCCCGGATACCTATTTTCTCCCGCGGAAGGCGACGGAGGCCGAGCTGGTCGCGGCCATGGTCGCCGAGTTCCGCGAGGTCTTCGACGAGGGCCGCCGGATGAGGGCGGCGGAACTCGGGATGAGCGTCCGCGACGTCGTCACGCTGGCCTCGCTCGTCGAGGAAGAGACTGCCCTGCCCGAAGAACGGCCGCTCGTTTCAGCCGTCTTCCATAACCGCTTGCGGATCGGGATGAAGCTCGACTGCGACCCGACCGTCATCTACGCCCTCAAGCTCGAGAACAAGTACGCCGGGCGTCTTCTCCTCCGCGACCTCAAGTTCCCCTCGCCCTACAACACGTACGTGCACTCCGGCCTGCCGCCCGGCCCCATCTCCAATCCGGGCAAGACGAGTATCGACGCCGCCCTCAATCCCGCGCCGGAGAAATACCTCTACTTCGTTCTCCAAGGCGACGGCAGCCACCGCTTTAGCCGGACCCTGGGTGAGCATTTCGACGCCGTCCGGAATTATCGAGGATTGAAAAAATAATGAAATTTGATATATTAGTTGACTCGATTCGCCTCCGGAGTCGCCGGCGTAAGGTTCGTTGAAAGACTGTAAAAGACTTTTACGCGTCCCGCCGGGTTTTCTCGAGAGCAAGAGAGCCCCTGTTAAAAGAGTTGGCATGAGAATTGCTTTCTAGGGAGGTGGAATAGAGTGAGGTATTTCCAACAGGAGGAAAAATGAAAGCTCTTAGAACGATCGCGGCCGGCCTCGCGCTTCTCTCCGTCATCGGTATGCTCTCGGTTTTCGCACAGGCGGCGTCCGGAATCCAAGGCAAGGGTCAAGAGGTGAAGCCCCCGGCAAAAACCTCGATGCCCAAAGAAATATCGGCCCTGATCCAGGAAGGCCTGGCCACCCGGCAGGGACGGCAGGATATTCCTTTCAGCCTGTTCAAACAGCTCATCCTCCCCGCTCAGGCCGGCAATCTCTACCCCGTCTTCTTCTTCAAGGCCAAGAACGGGGATCTCGGCTACGTCCCATCGGCCTCCGGTTCGGGAGAAATGGAAACCACGCTCAACGTCTTCTTCCAGTTTTTCCAGCCCGGCGACGCCGGGGCGTTCAAGCCGTTCTGGGGCGGGAAGAGTCTCACTGTCTTGAAGAGCGACGGCGCGGGCTATGACGCGGAAAAAGAGGACTGGTACTCTATCGGCCTGGCCATGCCCTCAGGGAAATACACGCTGGCCATGGTCCTCGCTACGCCCGACATGAAGAAAATAGGCGTCGCGTACTACGACATCGCCCTGCCGGGACCCGAGACCTTCCAGTCCTCGCTCTGGCCGACAGATCCGGCAGTCATCAAGGCGCTGGAGCAGGTCGAGCCCGACCAGCGGCCCACGGTCCACCGCGGCTATTTCATCTGGGGTGCCCTTAAGGTCGTGGCCAACATGACGGGCAGCATCACTGCCGGCGAGAACCTGGAAGTCCTGTTCTTCGTCCTCGGCGCGGCCATCAAAGACCCCGCCGCCGTCAGGCCGGAGAACGACCTCGAGGTCAATTTCGAGGTCCAGGGCGAAGACGGCAAGACGGCCATCAGATGGGCCCCGGCGGCCTATGAGGCCTACCTCGTCACCCAGCAACTGCCCCTCGTCCAGACGCTCCAGATCAAGGACGATAAGGGCGAGCGCACCGAGAAAAGGCCCCTGGCCGCGGGAAAGTACGTCCTTCTCGCCTATGTCACGGACAAGGTGTCCGGGATGAAGGGCGAAACCAAGGTCGGTTTCGAGGTCAAGTAGTCACCCCGCATCTGAACGAACCGAAAAGGACCGCCTGGGGGGCGGTCCTTTTTTTCGACCGCGGCGCTACTTTTTCTTCAGGAATTCGAGAAGCTGCTTGGCGATCCCGGCTTTCTCGTGACCGGGCGCGAGAGCCAGGAACTTCTCCAGGCTGGCACATGCTTCCGCCACCTTGTTCTGGCCGACGAGGATCGTGCCCATCTGGTAATAGGCCTCGGCGTAGTCCGGCTTGAGTTCGACGGCCCTCTGGAAACGCGGCAGGGCCGCCTCGGATTCGCCGGTGTTGACGAAACAGACGCCAAGGTTGTATTCGGCGTCGGGGTCGTCGGGGCTCAGGGCGGCGGCCTTCTCATAGAAGGGCTTGGCCTCGGCGAACTGTTTGGCCAGACCCAGGGCCTCGCCGGCTTCCTTGTTGGCGCTGTAGCTTTCCGGGTTGAGCTCGACCGCCTTGCGGAAAGCGGCCAGGGCCGCCTCAAGCTGGCCGGCCTTTTTCAGGGACAATCCCAGGTTGAGCCGGTAGGCCCAGCTCCCCGGGTCGAGCCCCACGGCCTCCTCGTAGGCAGCAACGGCCTCGGCAAACTTCTGCTCGGCGTAGAGCTTGTTCCCCTTGAGGAACGACTTGTCCGCGGCGGAGTAGGTCTTCTCCGCCTCGGCTTCGACGGTTTTAAGGGCGATCTCGACGGACTCCTCGCCCGCGATACCGACCTTGATCTCCTTGGACCCCGGCGCGAATCCGGTCTTCTTAACGGAGAGCATGTAGTAGCCGGGCATCAATCCCACCTGAACGAACCGGCCCTCTTTGTCGGTCTTGCTCTCGTAGCGGATCGAGGAGGTTCTCTGAGAGACGAGCGTCACTTCGGCCTTATCGACGGGGTTTCCGGAGGGGTCAAGGACGCGTCCTTTGATCCGGCCCTGGTACTGGGCCCAGGACGCGACCGTGGATACGAAGAGGAGAAGAGCGAGGACGGAAATTTTCTTGGATATCATCTCGAACTCCTATTTTTGACCGGCGCGCTTTCTCGTTTTTTCCTCCAGGGCCTTGATCGCCGGCTGGTCGGGGACGAGCGAAAGCGACTTCTGGAGCAGGGGCAGGGCTTTCTCCGGGCGGTCGAGGGCCAGGTGGCACTCGGCGGCCAGGTTCAGGACCGGGACTTCGGTCGCCTCGGCCATGAGCTTGTCGAGATAGGCCAGGGCGGAATTCCAGTCCTTCAGGGCGGCGTAGTCGAGGGCGATGACCTTGGCCGCCTCCCGGTCGGGCGCCCGCTCGTAAAGCGGCAGGGCGTAGCCGAGCGATTCCTTAAAGCGCCCGAGGCCGTAGAGCGACTTGGCCAGGAGCAGGCGTGAATCGGCATCGTCCTTCTGCCGAAGGACCTTCTCCAAAGCGGCCCTCGCGCGTTCGTAGTCTCCGGCCAGGAAATGCTGGGAGCCGAGGACCTTGAGATGCTCAGGGCCGGGGAACGGCCCGTGCAGGCGGGCGTAAACCCACGGGATGACCGGGACGGCCTGGGAGAGGACGACGAAATTCTCCTTCTGCGCGAGGAGCGCCCGTCCGTCGGCGGACCGGGCCGAGATCTCCGCCCGGTAATAGCCGGGCTTGAGGTCCTTCCACGGCACCGTCCCCGAGACGAGCAGGGTCGCGGAGTCATGCGGGTCGGGAACTGCTTCCGTCAGAGGGAAGACGCCGGCGCTTTGGTTCGTGTCGAGCGAGATGATGTCGAGGACGAAAGACGGCGGGGCGTCGAGGCCGAGCTTGTCGAGATTCCAGGCTTGGAGGAAAACGCCCAGCGTTCCGGCCGCCGTGAACTCGTTCCGGGCGCCGACGACATACTGCCAGCCGCCGAAGACGAAAGCCTTCAGGTTGTTTTTCTGCGCGTCGGGGACGGCCTCCCGAGCGTAAAAGATGAGCGGGGCGCTGAGCCCGGCTTGGCCGGCCTCCGGCTCGGCCGGCGTGACGACCCTCGCCTCGAAAGAGGAGAAGTCCTTGCCCGTCTTGTTCTTCAAGAGGAACAGGGCCTTGTGCTCGCCGGGGACGACGGCCAAGAGGTCTTGAAAAGCGAAGCGCTGGCGTTCGTGGGCCTTATACTGCTCGGGCGTGAGCTTGAGCGGGATCTCCTCGACCTTCTCGAAGAGAGTTCCGCCGCGGCCGTCCTCGAGCCGCAGGATGAGCTCGAAGCTGGCGTAGATGGCGCTGCCCTGGACTCCGAAGTTCATCTTCTCCGGCTCGATCGTCCAGTGGACGAAGGCCTGGCCGCTTTCCCGGAAAACTTTGACCCGGAAGGCGCTCTGGAGATAGTTGTCCGAATACTCCGTCTCGACGTAATCCTTGTAGGACATGTACGACTTGGCGTAGGTGTCCGAGAATTTCTTCTCCGGGAGGCCGCGGACGGAGGCGATGATGGTGTCGGAGGAAAATGAGCCCATGCCCATCGGTTGATCGCCGGGCATGTAGCTCTGGGCCGCCGAGGCGAGCTCGGAACTCGCTTTTCTGATGGCCTCGACCGCCCGGGAGCGGTTCATGGTTCCCCCCCCCATGATGGGGACGGCCAGCTTCTCCGGGCCCTCGACGCCCGGCGAGTAGAGACGGTAATCGCCGATCCCTTCGGGCTGGTAGAAGATCAGGTAAAAATAATCCGGCAGGCCGTATTCCACGGCCCCCTTGTAGAACCAGAGTTCGAGGGGCCAAACCGCGGATTGGGTCGTGAAAAAATTGCGCTCGAGCGGCGGCCCGAGGACGAGGTAGTAGTACCCCCTGTCGGTCTGGCTCCCCCGTTTCGGCGAATAGTGGCCGAAGTTCTGGTCGGTGAAGCGGATGCGCTCCTCATACTCTTTCTGGAACTCGTTCGCCGTCGTGTCGGGCAGGGGGTCCCGCATCCGCCAGAAGAAACGGACGAACTTCTCCCGTTCGGCGTTGGTCTGGAGCTTCTTGAAAACGGCCCGCTCCGTCCGGGTGAGGATCGGGGAGACGTCCTCGAGCCAGGCCTGGAGCTCCGGCGAAAGCTCTTCCAGACCGGCTAAAGTGCTGGCCACGAGGAGGATGGAAAATGCGATACCAAGGGCTCGGGCTTTCATCTTCCTGGAAACTACGATAGCACACGCCCGGGGTCAATTCAAATCGCCCCCGGGGCAACGTCCGTTTTCGAAATATTTTTCTTGATATCGGCTTTTTTTTCGGATAACATCAAATAAATGGAGGTGGAAATCGAAAAATCCATAGATCATTCCGGCCAAGAAGCAAGATGTGTATCAACGGAAAGGAGGACTATTTGAGAAACAAGCTTATTTCCATCCTGGCGATCACTCTTCTCCTCGCCCCCGTTGCGTTCTCCCAGTCCCGGGAAACCGGCGCCATCACGGGGAAGGCGGTCGACGAACAGGGCGGCCCTCTGCCCGGCGTCAACCTGACCCTGAGCGGCGAGAAGCTCATGGGGACCAGAACCACCGTCAGCGAAGCCACGGGCGGCTTCCGGTTCCCGGCCCTGCCTTCGGGCACCTACAGCCTGAAGGCCGAGCTTGCGGGATTCGGCACGGTCGTCCAAGAGAACATCCGCCTGACGACGACGGCGACCCTGTCCCTGACCCTGACCTTGAAGCCGGCCACGGTCCAGGAGCAGGTCACGGTCATCGCCAAGTCGCCGACCGTCGACGTCAAGTCCACGGAGACGGCCTCCGTGACCCTGGGCACCGAGATCCTGCGCAACATCCCCAACCCGCAGTTCTCGGCCGACATCGTCCTCATGGCCCCTGGCGTCGATCCGAACTACGTCGCCTACGGCGCCGGCGGCGAGCGCGGCATCTCCTATCAGATGGACGGCGTCGGCGTCGGCGACCCCGACGGCGGCACGGCCTGGGTCTTCCTCGACTACAACATCATCGAGGAAGCCAAGGTCATGGGCATCGGCCTGCCCGCGGAGTACGGGAACTTCACCGGCGTCATCTTCAACATCGTCACCAAGTCCGGCGGCAACCAGTTTTCGGGCCATTTCGAGACCATCTACCAGGACCACCAGCAGGGCTTCTGGGGGACGTCGAACAACGGCGCTTACCGCACGGACTGGCCGATGGTCAGTGCTCCCGTCCAGAGCCTATGGGACATCAACGGCCACCTCGGCGGCCCCTTCATCAAGGACAAGCTGTGGTTCTTCGCCGGGGCCCAGTGGTACAACTCCAAGGACTACCCCACGGGCTTCCCCTACGCCCAGAACTACAAGCAGCCGCGCTTCTTCTTCAAGCTGAGCTCGCAATTCTGGGCAAAAACCAACATCAGCGCCGCCGTCGAATATGACAACTACAACGGGACGTACAGGGACGCCGGCGGCGATTACCCCGCCAGCCCCTTCAGCCCTGAGGCCTCGACCGAACAGATCGACCCCGAGATCGTCCTCAACTTCAACCTGACCCACGTCTTCTCCTCCAAGACCTTCTTCGACCTCAAAATGGCGTACTTTAACGGCTACTACAACCTCGAGCCGATGAGCGGCGACCGGACGATCAACGGTCACAGAGTCGACGAAAATTACCTGTATGTCTATGACCCGAACTTCACGGGGCCTGTGTCGCTCGACGATCCCACCCACCTGGCACCTGGCTACCGCTATTTGAACGTCTACCGCTATGCCGAGCATCCCCGGAGCCGCTTCCAGGCCAACGCCAGCATGACCACCTACGCCGAGGACTTCATCAAGGGCAGCCACGACTTCAAGTTCGGCGTCGAGTTCGAGAACTCCCACGTCCGGAACCTCTATTCCTATACGGGCGCGAACCACTGGTATTACTATGACGTCTGGAGGGAAGGCTACTATTACGAAGGCTACTTCTATTACGGCTACTACGGGAACTACAGCGCCAAGCAGTACGTCGGCTACAACTCCCGGACGCGCCTCACGCGCCTGGAAGGATTCGCCCAGGACTCCTGGCAGATCTCCAAGCGGCTGAACCTCAGCCTCGGCGTCCGCCTCAGCCAGGCCTGGGGCTCAATCCCCGGCGTCTCCGGGACACCATATAATGAATTCCGGATCGCCCCGCGCCTCGGCTTCACCTTCGACCTCCTCGGCGACAAGACGACAATCCTCAAGGGTCATTACGGTGAATTCACGGACGGGATCTACAGCGGCATGTTCGACCGGCTGAACGAATGGTCGGACAAGATCACCTGGTATTGGGACCCCGACCCCGCGGGGGTGGGTTGGTATGAGGGCCCCCGGGAGGTCATTATGGCCAGGGGGGGCATCGACCCCGAGATGAAGCATCCCTACATGAGGCAGTTCACAATCGGCATCGAGCGGGAGGTATTCAAGGACGCCTCGTTCTCGGTCACCTACATCAACCGCTCTTACCACAATTTCCAAGGAGCATACAACGCTCTAGCGACCTACGAGCGGGTGGACGATGCGACTTACTCGGTCTGGGACCCCGTCGAGCAGGAAATGGTGGACAAGACATTCACGCTCTACAACCGCACCTCGGGGGATGACTACGAAATTCACCTCACGAGCATGGACGCAATCGCGGAGCGGCTCAACTCCGCCTACCCCGGCCTCAACGTCAAACCCTACCGGAAATACTGGGGCCTCGAGTTCCTGTTCAACAAGCGGTTCTCGAAGAAGTGGCAGTTGCTGGCCTCCTATATCTACTCCCAGGCGAGGGGAACGATGGGCAACGACGACGCCTATCGCGACATCGGCTGGAACAACTATTCCGACCCTAACTACTGGCTCAATGCCGACGGCAGGTCCATCAATGACCCCACCCACATGATCAAGGTCCAGGGGACCTACATCTTGCCCCTGGGCATCTCCTTCAACGTCTACTTCCGCGCCATATCGGGACAGACCTACACCCAGCGGCGGAGGACGGGCAGCCACGACTTCGATCAGGGGAGGATCACCTTCAAGGCCGAGCCGGCCGGCTCGTATCGCTATCCGATGCTCACCCCGCTCGACCTGAGGCTCGAGAAGACGTTCACCCTGGCCAAGAAGTACCGGCTGGGCCTGTTCTTCGACGTCTTTAATGTTTTCAACGACAACACCATTGATGACTGGGGCGACCGCATCAACTACGACTGGATCGCGGACCCGAACGATACTGATTACACTCCCTCGACCCAGGGCCACGACCTCTACGGAATTGTCCTGCCGAGGCGGGCCAGGCTCGGCGCCCGGATCACCTTCTAACGCAGAAGCTCCCTGCAGACGCTCCGAGGGGCGGCGGGCGGACCCGCCGCCCCTCTTTTTTTTGTGGGGGGACACAACACTCTTTCCCTCATATTATAAGAAACGGGGACACGTACCTCAGGTACGTGTCCCCTCATTAACTCAAAGAGGGACAGAATATTATGTCTCGCATTCCAAGGTTTGTGATAAAATTGACTGGTCCGAATGAGCGCGCATAAACGATCCGTCCTCGTCGCCGCGGGAGTCCTCCTGGCCGCGGCCGCGGCGGCCTATTTCCTCTTCTTCGCGGGCGGGCCGGACTTCGCCGGCCTGAGGAAAGACCGCGACTTCAACGTCATCGTCATCACCTTGGACACCACCCGGGCCGACCGCCTGCCGAGCTACGGATGCCGGGACGTCGTGACGCCGACCCTCGACGCCTTCGCCGCCCGGGGCGTCCGGTTCGAGAAATGCTACGCCCAGACGCCCCTGACGCTCCCCTCCCACACGACCCTGATGACTGGCACGCTCCCTCTCTTCCACGGCATCCGCGACAACGGCGGCTTCTTCGTCCCCGAGAAGCTCAAGACCATGGCCGAGCTCTTCAAGGACAAGGGGTACGAGACCGGGGCCTTCATCGCGGCCTACGTCCTGGACTCCAAGTGGGGCCTGAACCAGGGGTTCGACACCTACTTCGACAAGTTCGACCTGAGCAAGTTCAAGCGCGTCTCCCTGGGCACGGTCCAGAGGCCCGCGAACGAGATCCTGGACCAGGCCCTCCCCTGGCTCGAGGAACGGAAGGCGAAGAGGTTCTTCGTCTGGCTCCACCTCTACGACCCGCATACCCCCTACGAGCCCCCGCCGCCCTACGACAGGCTCTACGCCAACCGCCCCTACCTCGGCGAGATCGCCTTCGCCGACTCTGAGATCGGACGGCTCTGGGTCTGGCTCCAATCGAACGGCCTCCTCGAAAAGACCTTCATCGTCTTCGCCGGCGACCACGGCGAGAGCCTGGGCGAGCACGAGGAGCAGTCCCACGGCTTCTTCGTCTACCAGGCCGCGATCCACGTCCCCCTCATCGTCGTCACCCCCTTCGCGAAGCTCCAGGGCGTCGTCTCGCCCGAGGTCACGACGCTGGCCGACGTCCTACCGACGGTCTGCGACATGGCCGGACTGCCGGTGCCGGCCGAGGTGCAGGGGAAGAGCCTTCTGCCGGCCTTCTTCGGCCGTCGCCGCAAGGAGACCCCGCTGGCCTACAGCGAGACCTATTACCCGCGCTTCCACTACGGCTGGTCGGACCTCAAGAGCGTCCAGGACGGCCGCCACAAGCTCATCCTGGCCCCCGTGCCCGAGCTCTACGACGTCGTCGCCGACCCCCGCGAAGAGAAGAACCTCGTCTACCTCGAGAAGAAGGTCTATGAAAACCTGAACGCCGAAGCCGAGGTCTTTATCAGCCGGGCCAGCCGGAACGCCTACGAGGTGGATGTCTCGAAGGTCGACGAGGAGACCCGCGAGAAGCTCTCGGCCCTGGGCTACGTCGGCTCGTTCGCCGACCCGGCCAAGCTCAAGGGCAAGAAGCTGGCCAACCCCAAGGAGAAGATCACCGTCTTCAACGAGCTCTCCCGGGCCCGCGAGATGGGCCTCGACGGCAAGGCGGACGAGGCCATCCCCATCATCCAGGGGATCATCGCCACCGACCCCGACATCACGGAGGCCTACTTCTCGATCGGCAACATCCTCTTCCAGGACCACAAGTTCTCGGAGGCTATCGGCTATTTCACTCAGGTCCTCGACCGCAAGCCCGACGATTCCTTCGCGGCCATCAACATCGCCCTGGCCTTCGAGGGGATGGGGCGCTTCGACGAGGCGGAGAAATTCCTCCTCGGCCACATCGGGAAGGGCTTCACGGACCCCCAGTTCTATTTCATGCTCGGCAACATGAGCTACGTCCAGAAGAAGTACGACCAGGCCATCCCCTATCTCGAGAAATGCCTGGTCTCGAACGCCGAGTCGGCCGGATCGCACAGCCTCCTGGGCGCGATCTACATCATCAAGAACGACCTCCCCCGAGCGGAAGAACACCTCCGCAAGGCCGCCGAGCTCAATCCCCGGCTGGCGAACATCCATTTCTTTTCGGCCGAGCTGGCCGACAAGAGGGGCCTCACGTCCGAGGCCGAGTCCGAATACCTGAAGCAGCTCGAGGTCTCCCCCAAGCACTTCAAGTCCATGTACAACCTCGCCCGCATCTACCGCCAGGCCGGCGACACGGCCAGGGAGCTCGAATTCCTGAACAAATGCCTCGAGTCCGACCCCCGCTTCCCGCTGACCTATTTCTATCTCGCCCGCATCCACCTCAACCGGGGGGAGCGCTACCAGGATGCCATCGACATGGTCAAGAAGGGCATCGAGCTCAAGCCCGAAAAAACCGAACTCCCCCTCGGCTATTTCCTCCTGGCCGACCTCTATAACCGCGTCGGGGACTTCGTCCAGTCCGAGGAATACGCGAGGAAAGGCCAGGCAGCAGCAGCCGTTACGGCATCGAAACAAAAATAAGGGGGAGAGCCTCCGCCCGTTTTTTCTAGATCTCGAACTTCCGCTCGAGCGAGGCCTTGCTCCCGTCGGTCGCGTTGGTCACCGTGACGTTTAGCGTATAGGCCCCCGGTCCGAGGGCGGCGACGGCCTCCGCCGTGAAATCCTGGACCAGGACCTCCTTCAGGCGGCTTTGCGGAATGTCGAGGGGGAAGGCCTTGGCCAACGTCCAGACCTCGGCCCCAGCCGCGTCCGCGACCTTCATCGTCACCTCGAGGGTCGCCTCGAATCTGTCCCCATGCGACTTCAGCCAGATGTTCTTGTAGGGGAGGACGAGGGTGAATCGCGTGCCTTCCCCGTCGGCCTTATCGATCTTCACGTCGAGCCCGGGCAGGCCCGCCACGCGTCCCGCCTTCGGCTCCCGCACCATCCCCTGCTTCGGTTCATTCCACTCCTGTTGGGCCTGGTTGATCGCGGCGATCTGAGCGGCGTCCGAGGGGTCGAGCCTGTAGTCGTCGACCCATCGCTCGTCGACGAAGAGGATGGTGAAGAACCCGTACCACCAGATCTCCGTGGGCACGCCGTAAAAGGTGACCCCGCGGGGATAGGCTTCCCGGTTGTCCGGAGGCCCGAGGGTGATGTAGACCCGGCCTCGGTCCTGGAGCCAGCCGGGAGAGCCGCCGCCGGAAAACAGGTGGTTCGCCTGCTCGATCCGGTTGAAATAATCCGTCTTGTACTCGTTTTCCGA
>Ga0315295_10003132_pt1 | contig 14058 bp, 9 predicted proteins | sample YL17G14_0_MG_FD_204453 | JGI IMG/M metagenome (GOLD analysis project Ga0315295, IMG submission 204453) | Sediment microbial communities from Yellowstone Lake, YNP, Wyoming, USA - YL17G14_0 | ecosystem: Environmental > Aquatic > Freshwater > Lake > Sediment | place: USA: Wyoming | collected...
TGGTCCCGAAGACCTCATGCCGGCAGCATACAAGGATGCCTTCCCTGCCCAGCACAACTGTATGACCACAGTGAAGGGTCTATTCACAGCGGGTTGTGGGGTAGGGGCATGTGCCCATAAGTTCTCGAGTGGCTCTCATGCTCAGGGCAGGATTGTTGGAAAGTCAGTGGTGAAGTTTGCCAATGACAACAAGGGCTACACACCAACGGTATCCGATGCTACGATAGCTAAAATGAAGGAAACCGTTTTCAAACCTATGGCCTGGTATGAAGAGAAAAAGGATTTCACCACGCAGGCTGATGTGAATCCGAACTACATCTCCCCCCATAATTTCCTGTTCAGGCTGCAGAAGATCATGGGAGAATATGCTGGTGGATGGGAGACACTGTATGGAACATCAGACAAATTGCTCGAGGCCGGCCTCTGGAAACTGTCATTCCTCGGAGAGGATGCAGAGAAACTCGGTGCCAAAGATTCTCATGAGCTGATGAGGGCCTGGGAGGCTGTCCACAGGTACTTTGTGGGTGAGGCATGTGCAAGGTCAAGGCTGGCCCGGAAGGAATCTAGATGGCCTGGATACTACTACAAATACGATTACTTGAAACTGGATGATGTAAATGAGAAACACTTTGTTAATGTGAAGTATGATGTGGACAAGAAGGAATGGTCTGTGCTTACAAGGCCAATGGTTACTATTATTTAGTTTGAGCCAGTATCTTTAGAGGTATCAATGAGGGGCGACCTTTCAGGTCGCCCCTAAACATTTGTGGGATGCCTATGGAACCATCAGGGCGACAGAAAGTTCACTCAATTTAAGTAAAATAAAACATTTGTGAGAATAGTTTATGAATGAAAAACATACTGAAAAAGTTCTGTTCACCTTGGATGACAAATTCAAATTCTCATGCCATAGAGGACTCGCCTGTTATAACACCTGCTGTCGTGATATAAATATCTTCCTCACACCCTATGACGTTTTGAGAATGAGAAGGGATACCGGGTTATCCTCTGGAGAATTCTTAGAGAGATATACCATTCCTCTTTTAGCTGAAGATGGATTACCGCTGGTGGTGCTCCGGATGAGGGAAGATGAAAAGAAAACCTGCCCCTTCGTTTCGCCGGATGGGTGCAGTATATACCCGGATAGGCCATGGTCCTGCAGGATGTACCCTGTGTTCCCGGTTTCCTCGGAGGAAAGGGAATTTTTGATAGAGGAGAAGGCCTCATGCCTAGGATTCAGAGAGGACATACAAAGGACAACAAGAGAGTGGAAAAAGGACCAACATATTGATGTCTACGATAAGATGAATCAGGCTTACAAAGAAATTACCCATCATGATTATTTCGAAAAGGGGAATAAGCTGGATTCAGGCAAGACCAAGCTAGTTTATACGGCCTGTTATGACCTCGATGCCTTCAAGAGATTTCTTTTTGAAACTAGATTTTTTGATATCTATGATGTCGAGAAAGAGACTATCGAAAAGATAAGAAATGACGAAGAAGAACTTTTGAATTTTGGCTATAAATGGGTGAGATTCAGCCTTTTCTCGGAAGATACCTTAAAGCTCAGGGATAAGGAAATGAATAAGCTCTTACAATCCAGGAATAGGGTATCCTCTTAATCTCTTTTTAATGTATTCTTCGAGCTGGAAAAGGCTATTGAGTTCATTTCCGGCTGTCCTTTGTAGATGAATGAGTTTCTCTTTCTCAATATTTCTGTATATTCGATCGCAGAGATAATTGACGCAGATTACCTCACGAGCCCTGAGGAGACATCCATTCTCTCCAAGAAGATAACAGGAAGTGGTATCATGCGATTCCCCTTTTTTGTCATTGCGAGCCGAGGGCGAAGCAATCGCGTCTTTTAAGATTGCTTGGTCGCTGACGCTCCTCGCAATGACATACCGGGACGCTTCCTCTACTGCAGCCTGACTGCAAAGGGTTCTCCCTAGAAAGAGGTTTATCAACAATAGCACCTCGCCATACCTATTCTCCATGCCGGCCCCACAACAACTCCCATCTTTTAGTGCACAATCGCTGCATTCTCTCACTACCCCGATGGAGAGCATCTCCTTCCAGGTTGACTCAATATTTTCATCCAAATGAAGCAGTCGCGCCCGGATCTCCTTATCCTGAAGCAATACATGACCGAGGTTTGCTTGAAGATGATAAGCCAGTGCGACTTTATGCTCAATTGAGCCCTTGTGATGCTTAACCTCTAAAGTTTTTTCCTTGAGTCTCATCCCACTTCAACTAAACCCCGCATCACGAGTAATCACCCGTCGCTTTTTGGTGGTGCGGGGTACGTTTAGCACATTTTACCCGGTTAGAATATGTTATTTTGTCAGCCTTTCGATTTAGCTCTCCGGAAATTTAAGGCATAGCTTTTTCTTTTGATAATAGTTAAAATGAAATTGAGCGATTTTCATAACAAAACCAGCGGACAGGCGGGATGCTTGTCCTGTGAAATGCTTGAACAGCCAGGACGGCTGTCCTACCGTGGTTAGGGCGTCTTAGCAGACAAGAATCGCTCCATCTTGAATATTATGTAGAAAGAAAGGATTAGACCATGTTACCGAGTACAAAGTTTGTAGAACCTGTTGAGCGCACGTTGGATTCAAGTTTCAAGTTTAGATGTTATAAGGATATCAGTTGCTTCAATAAATGCTGTAGACATACAGATATGCTTCTAACTCCTTACGACATCTTGAGGATGAAAAATAGGTTGGGAATTGCTTCAGATGAGTTCCTCAATAAATACACATACACTCATATTGATGAAACGTCCTCACATCCTTTTGCAGTGCTCAAGATGATGGATGATGAAGAAGGGAAATGCGTGTTTGTTACACCTGATGGCTGCAGCATTTATGAAGACCGGCCTGCTAGCTGCCGATATTATCCAGTCGGCAAGGGTCTGATGATAAAGGGCTCAGAGAAAGGGCCGGTACCTGTGGAATACTATTTCCTTATCAGGGAACCGAGTTGTCTTGGATATGAGGAAGATAAAGAGTGGACTATTGAGACATGGAGGATTGAACAGGGAGTTGATCTTTATGATGAGATGAACAAGGAGTGGAGCGAGATACAATTGAGGAGGGACAATCCGGGTCAACCCAAACTCGACCCGGATAAGCAGCCCCTGATTTATATGGCAAGTTATGATATGGAGAAGTTTAGAAAATTTGTTTTTGAGAGCAAATTTTTTGATATCTTTGATATTGATAATGAAGAAATCGAGAAGATGAAGACTGACGAGATTGCGCTGATGAAGTTTGGATTCAAATACCTGAAATATATTTTGATGCTGGAAGAGACATTGAAGGTAAAGGAAGAATATAAGAAGGTGGAGCATCCGGTTGATTAAGAATGGCGGGGATCAATGAATAAGCAGGGAAGGAAACATAGCCTCCTTCCCTGCCTTCAAAGTCTTGGCTCTCTCTGCTTATCCCCCAATATCACCAGGGGAAAAACTCGCCTCTAGATCGTTATATTTTCCCTTCAGATGACCAAATTTCGACTCCATCTCAATTTGGTCCGGTTTGTAATCCATTGGGCACTCGCGCCTCAGCCTGTCGATTCTGTTGTCAAGCTCCTCTATGAACATGTGCAAGTCATTTACCTGGGCGCCAATTTTGGCCTTATCACCGGAGGAAAGTTTGTCTACTCTCCTCACCACATCATAGATTTTAGCCTTCCATACAGTAAGCTCGGCCACTACGTTGTTACAGTAGTTCTGCACATCTTTCATACCTATCTCCTTTTGAATTTAGTTTTGCCCCACCATCACATTTCTTACCCGTCATCCCTGTCTGCAGAGAACCTATTAAGATCAATTTATAATCAGCCCTCCAAATCTTGTCAAGGGAAAGAACCTCTCCTACCGAATAAACATCTTGCGCTGTTCGCCTTCCAACCCCGCTGTCGCTTGGTACCAGTCTATCTGCGCCTCATCGCCAAGGCCATGGCTTTGATGGATAAATACCTCCTTGCTCTCCAGCCCCAGTGCCTCCTTGCGTTCGGTACCTACTTACGGACCGTCGATTCGCAAATCTGCAAATCCGGCATCTCCTTGCACAGTCGAAACCAGATGTCGCGTCCGGTTCTGACCGGACTCACCGATGACGGTTTGGACCGGACCCACTACAGCTAAGTCCTTGAGATGACGAACACGTTTCAGAGCCCAAATTGGGGCGAATTTAGAGTTGAAAAAACTTACACAGTTGGGTTAGTGTCAAGAGTTTTTTTAGAGCCCTTATGCCTGTGTACCAGCAAAGAGCGGCGCCGACTGACTACGGTGCGATCCGTAGAGGATTATCAAATTGACCACGGAGGAAATTCTATGGCTGATGCGTTTAACGGAAACCGGAGCATTCTTGTAGTGGGAAGCGGCATGAGCGGCTTGAGCGCTGCTTTAGAAGCTGCCGAAGCGGGGTTCCAGGTCTATATGGTGGAGAAGGAGCCCTATCTTGGCGGCCGGGTGGCCCGCATGAACAAATACTTTCCCAAGCTGTGTCCACCGAGTTGCGGGTTGGAGATCAATTTTCGCCGAATCAAGAACAATCCTCTCATTCGTTTCTTCACCATGGCCCAAGTGGAAAAGATCCAGGGAGAGGCGGGCAACTTTGACGTGACTGTGACGCTTCAGCCTCGCTACGTCAATGCGAACTGTACGGGCTGCGGCAAGTGTGAAGCGGCGGCTGGCACCGAGGTTCCGGATTCCTTCAACTACGGCCTCAGCAAAGTGAAGGCTGCCTACCTGCCGCATGAATTTGCCTTTCCCTTTCGATATGTTGTGGCTCCGCAAGTGATCGGAACCGAAGAGGCAGTCGCCATCAAGGCCGCCTGCCCCTACGACGCCGTCGATCTGGACATGAAAGCCGAGCAGTTCGACCTCAAGGTCGGTTCCATCGTGTGGGCTACCGGCTGGGTTCCTTATGACGCCGAAAAGATCGGTTATTATGGTTTCGGCAAGCACAAGAACGTGATCAGCAACGTCATGATGGAAAGACTTGCTTCGGCGAACGGACCCACCGCCGGCCGAATCACCCGCCCTTCGGACGGCGGGGAGGTCAAGAAGGTCGCTTTCGTCCAATGTGCCGGGTCGCGGGATGAGAACCACCTGGCCTACTGCTCCGGGGTGTGCTGCCTTGCCTCACTGAAGCAGGCCACCTACGTGCTGGAACAGGATACCGAGGCGCAGGTCTCCATCTTCTACATCGACATCCGTGCGCTCGGCAAATACGAGGACTTCTACACGAAGGTGCAGTCAGAGGATCGCGTCACGTTGATCAAGGGAAAGGCGGGGGAGATCACGCAAGACCCGCAGACCGGCCTGGTGACCGTGCAGGTGGAAGATCAGTCCACGGGTAAGATCCTGAAGGAGCAGTTTGACCTGGTGGTGCTGGCGACGGGCATGGTTCCTAGCACTGCTGTTCACAAGATCCCGGCCGAGATGGCCTACGACGAAAGCGGGTTTGTCCTTGCCAACCAGCCCGTTCAGGGGATCGTTGGAGCAGGGTGTGTGAGGAAACCGGTGGATGTGTCGGCTAGCGTCCAGGATGCTACAGCGGCAGCTCTCAAGGCCATTCAGGCGACATGCAGGAGGTAGTTCATATGGAAACGAAAATGGGTGTCTACATTTGCACGGGGTGTGGGCTCGGCGACGCACTGGATATGGATGCACTGGCCAAGGTGGCCACGGGGGAATACAAGGCCCCGATCTGCAGGCAGCACGCCTTCCTGTGCAGCAGCGAGGGGGTGGGGCAAATCAAGTCGGATTTCGATAGTGAAGGTGTCAATGCTCTGGTCATTGTCGCGTGCTCTCCGCGCGTCATGACCGACGTGTTCGACTTCGGACCGGATAAAATCATGGAGCGCGTGAACCTGCGTGAACAGGTGGTGTGGTCTCATCCGGCCAATGACGAGGACACGCAGATGATGGCCGAAGACCAGCTTCGCATGGGGCTTACCAAGACGGCGGAAATGCAGCCCTTGGAGCCTTTCATGGCCGAAAACCTCAGCAAACGCATCCTGGTGGTGGGAGGCGGGCTCGCAGGTATGACGGCGGCCAATGAAGCAGCCAAAGCCGGGTACGAAGTGGTGCTGGTGGAAAAGAGCGATCAGCTCGGCGGTTACCTCAAAGAGGTTTATAAATTGGCTCCCTCGCAGCCGCCCTACGAAGAACTGCATGAGTCGGGGCTCGACAAGCTGGCGCAAGAAGTGAACAGTCAGCCTGGGGTAACGGTTTACACCAATGCGACCATCGCCGAGATTTCCGGCGCCCCTTGCCTGTTTGATGTGAAAATTCAGCAAAATGGCGGAGAAGCTAATGAGAGAGCCGGTGCCATTATCATGGCCACGGGCTCAGTGCCTTACGACGCATCGAAGCTGGAGAGCCTGGGCTACGGGAAACACGCTGATATTGTGGCCGCGCCCCAGTTGGAAGCCATGTTCAAGGCCGGCAGCGTGACGCGTCCCTCCAATGGCCAACCGGTCAACAGTGCCGCCTTTGTCCTCTGCGCCGGGTCCCGCGATGCGGAACACCTCCCGTATTGCTCGGCCGCCTGCTGCGTGGAGTCCCTGAAGCAGGCCAAATACTTCAAGGAAGCCAACCCGGGGATGGCGGTCTATGTCTTCTACAAGGACATTCGGGCCAACGGCAACTACGAGCTTTTCTACAAGCAATTGCAGAAAGATGGAGTTTTCTTCGTACGCGGGACGGTTACGGGAGTCGAGGATGACGGTTCCGGCGGGCTTGTGGTCGCTGCCGACGACATGCTCACCCGATCTCCCATTCTGTCCGAGAGCGTGGACCTGGTCGTGCTCGCCACCGGTATGGTCCCCACGAGTTCTCTGGGTGAGCCTTTCAAGGAACAGGCCGCCAAACCGGGAGAGGAAGATGCCGCGGTTCCTTCCGACACTATTCTGGTCTCCAATATCCTGAATTTGCAGTACCGTCAGGGTCCCGAGCTTCCAGCCCTGAAGTATGGGTACCCTGATTCCCATTTCGTGTGCTTCCCTTATGAGTCCCGCCGTACCGGCATTTACCCTGCGGGTTCGGTCCGCGCTCCCATGGACTACGCCCGAGCCGTGGACGATGCCACCGGGGCGGCTCTCAAGGCCATTCAGTGCGTCGAGATGGTTTCACAGGGCAAGGCGCTTCACCCTCGCGCCGGTGACACGAGCTATCCCGAGTTCTTCATGCAGCGTTGCACCCAGTGTAAGCGATGCACGGAGGAATGTCCGTTCGGCGCCATCAACGAAGACGAAAAGGCCAATCCTCTGCCCAACCCCACCCGCTGCCGTCGCTGCGGTGTGTGCATGGGGGCCTGTCCGGAACGCATCATCTCCTTTAAGAATTACTCGGTGCCAATGATCGGCAACATGATCAAGAATATCGAGGTCCCGGAGGAAGACGAGGAAAAACCGCGTATCCTGGTATTGGCTTGCGAAAATGATGCCTATCCGGCTCTCGACATGGCGGGGGTACGACGGCTCTCCTACAATGCGTGGGTGAGATTCATTCCGGTTCGCTGCCTGGGGTCCATGAACCTGGTGTGGATCGCCGATGCCCTGTCCAAGGGCATTGACGGCATCCTGCTGCTGGGCTGCAAACATGGCGATGACTACCAGTGCCATTTCATCAAGGGGAGCGAGCTCGCCAACATTCGCATGACCAAGATACAGGAGACCTTGAACCGTCTCGTTCTTGAATCGGATCGCGTGCACCTCGATCAGGTTTCCATTTCCGAGTACAGGCGGATTCCGGAAATTCTGGATGCTTTTGCCACCAGGATTCAGGAAATGGATCCCAACCCGTACAAGGGTTTCTAACCGTTGCAACCTCCGGCGTCCGTGGTGCGGGTTGGTTCGAAGGGCGGCTCGGCAGCCCTGTGGCCATGGGACCTGCCCGTTGATGCCCGCCCGCCCGTCCATCGGACGCGATGGATAGACCGATATGAAGGAGTTACGTCGCTATGGAACCGAAAAATGTATCAATGGAAATGAGGGACTACATTGCGGAAATGGGAGCGGACACCATCAACTGGTGCATGCAGTGCGGGCTCTGTACCAACCTGTGCCCGTGGCGCCTCGTGCCCGGCCAGACCAGTGAGGAGTTCAACATCCGCCACATGCAGCGTCTGGGTCAAATGGGAATGGAAGGCTTCGAGTCGGAAGAGATTCTCTTTGCCTGCACCACGTGCGGCATGTGCCAGAGCAATTGCCCCCGCTCGGTCAAAATTGTTGATAATGTGCGGGCCATGCGAGCCAGCATTGTCGGAGCCGGCATGGCGCCGCCCAATCTGCGACCGATCCTGGGGAGCGCCCACGCCAATGGTAATCCCTGGTCCGGTCCCCGGGACAAGCGCACCGCCTGGCAGGAGGGGCTGGAGGTCCCGCAGTTCGGACCGGATACGGAGTACTTTCTGTTCGTGTGCTGCCACTCCTGCTACGATCAGCGCAGCACCAAAGTCGCCAGAAGCATTGCCGCGCTCCTGAAGAAGGCAGGGGTGAGCTTCGGAGTGATCGGTGCCGAGGAGAGTTGCTGCGGGGAGAGCATGCGCAAACTGGGCGACGAGGAACTCTTCCAAAAGCTGGCTCAGTCCAACATCGAACTCTACAATGGCAAGGGGGTGAAGAAGATCATCACGACTTCTCCCCATTGCCTGTGGACCTTCAAGAATGAATATCCGGAATTGGGTGGCGAATGGGAGGTCATTCACTACTCGGATCTTCTCGGTCAGCTTATGGCTGAGGGTCGGCTAAAGATGACCAAGGCGCTGACGAAGAAGGTAGCCTATCACGATCCCTGCTACCTGGGGCGCCATAGTGGGATTTACGATGCGCCTCGAGAACTGCTGGGAAGCATTCCCGGGCTGGAGGCACTGGAACTGAGTCGCAATAGAGAACTTAGCCTGTGCTGTGCCGGCGGGGGAGGGCGTATTTGGGGTGAAGTCCCCATGGGAGAGCGTTTCGGCGAACTCCGCATCACCGACGCAGTGGATCAAGGTGCGGAAGTCCTGGCAACGTCGTGTCCGTACTGCCTGAATATGTTGACCGATGCCTGCAATAGCCTGGATAAGCAAAATGTCTTGGAAATTGCGGAACTCTCCGAGCTAATGGCAGCGGGTCTGGAATGAGTTTGAAAGGATTATTTTTGTGGAACACGCCTTAACATCATCACTGTGCCCAATCCGCAAAAATAGCATGATTTGATTTGAAAACCGGAGGCAGTGCCTGGACTCGACGGTGAATGGACGGTTCACTCAAGAATGTTCTTTGCAGAAATATCCTGGCTCTCTGCCGAGCTGAACCCAATGCATCATGGAAGTCCAGATAAAGGGACAGGTCGGAATCTTCACCCGGGAAGCAATGAAGTTGCTGAATGTCGAAACCCTGTGGATTGGATGCAATGGGAGAGTGCTTGGGAAGGTTAAAGATAGCGTTATTTAAAAAATGAATGTAGTTCTGGTGCTGGAGCACGAATTGCGTGGTTTGCAGTTGGTCCATTTCAGTTTCACCGGGAAAGCCAAACAGCAGGTAGACGTAGTTGCGGATCCCCATTTCAGCACTCTTTTTCAGGATTTCAGCGGCACAGGTGATCGAAATTCCCTTATGCATTCTCTTGAGCAAACCCTCCGCAGCCGTTTCCAGTCCAAACTGGAGCATGCCACAACCTCCCTTGGCCCACAACTCCAATCTTCCAGGCCCGAGAAGCGCTCCGCTCAGGCGCACAAAGGCATACCAGCGAACAGGCCAGCCCCGTTCGTGGATGGCATGAGCCAGTTGATCAAGACAATGGGGGGGTGTACAGCTATCGGTCACATGAAGCACGAACGGCCCATACTTAAACACCAGTTCCTCCAGGTGGTGCAGCCAGTTGTTGTTCGCTGGGGGTTGATACGAGTGACTTTGATAGTCGGGACAAAAGGTGCAGCGGCCCCAGGCGCAACCCAAGCCGAAGGCCATGGGAAAAATGTTCTGGGGAGCGAGGAATCGCTGCTTGGGAAGGTCCACGGAATCGACAAGAAATCCTTGGTCCAAGGGGAGATCCGTCGGGAACCCCGTCATGTTCTTGCCGGTTTGCCGGCGCAGCGCTTTGAATGAAACGACGCCATCAAAGAGATCGAACGGGGGTTGGTTCCAGTCTGCTCCTTGCCAGCAATCTATCAAAGCTCCTCCCAAGACCAGACGAATTCCGGGGTGGTTGAGTCGGATCATGGAGGCAATGCGGACAGTGGCGTAGACCTGATGGAGAAAAGTTAGCGAAAACCCGATGACACTTGGTTGCAGGGAAGTAATCTGCGGCAATAGCTCCTGCACGACATAGCTGTCAAAAACCGTTCGATTCCTACCCGCATAGGCAAGGAGATCCTTTCGTACCAGCGGGCGTGAGCCGCGGACGCGAAAATCCGCTAATCCCGGTTCTTCATCCTGGAGTATCCCGTCGCTCAATCGGAGTGCAACGTTCAGGTGTTCGACGGCTTGAGCGTAGCGATCGCGGACTTTGTATGTTCTGGATTCAAGTAGAGGGTTGTGTTTCTGGATATGACGTATGGCCCGATGCACCCGCGTATCAATGGCGGCTCCCCGGGTGGGTTGTCTTCTCTCAGAAATTTGATGTAGATTACGTTCCCATATTCGGTGATACAACCATGCCAGGTTGCTGTCGATGATGGTACAATCCGTCCCCTGCTGACGTAGTGACCGCGCCAGAGAGTACGCACCGATCAAAGGTTCGCTGGGTTTGGCAATGGGTGGCACGATGAGGACAAACAAATGGTCCTACCCCTTGAGAAAAAATGGAATCAAGCAGGAGCATTATGACCCAGTCAATCGGCTCCGGCAAGAGTGTCAACCATCCAACAGGATAATGCATCGTTTCAACATAACGTTCCATGTCCAAGCCTCTTCCATATCGTCACCCCGGCGCCGGTCCCGGACCACGATCCGGGGTTCTCGAGGTGACGGGATTCGGCGGCTTTTTGGATTCCCTCTCAGACTGCGGCGTGGAGATGAATTGTCCCGGATTGCACTGGGATTTTTGACAGGCACGGGATACGATGCTATGAAGCACTTCGTGGAGCCAGTCAAGAACTGTCCGCGGGACTATTTGCCATTATCAGGAAGGAAAGACCATGGACGAGGTCAAACGAACAGGCTCGGGGCCGCTTCAAAATCCCCTGCAGCCGGTGATGGAGTTGCTGCAGGGCGGCAATCCGGAACTCATCTGCAGCCGATATGGGATCACGCGCAGCGAGCTGGATAAACGGCTGAAGGATTACCAGACGGGGCAACGCCAGCTCGCACTCATGGATCAACTGGTCATCAGCAAAGTGGGTCGTAATGAACCCTGCCCTTGTGGTTCCGGGAAAAAATACAAGAAGTGTTGCCTGGCCCAGCATGAAGAGGCTCGCAAGAGCCTTCCGCAAGACGTGGTGCGCGACCTGGAGGATCAAGCGCAACGCCGGGAGACATTGGAAAAAGACATCCTGCACGGGTTTGATCTGCTCTTCTCGCAGGAATTTGGCAAAGTCCGGCGCTTGGCTGAGGGTCTGGTGGAGTTGTTTCCTGAAGATGACCGCATTCACGATATGCTGGCGAGTGTCGAGCTTGCGACCGGTAATTATGACGCGGCCTTCAATCGCTGTCGGCAGCGTTGGCAGGTAGCTCAGGAGGAGAAGGCCTACTATCAGGAACACGGCCGCCACAAGAGGCAAGGTGATGGCGGGTCGGCAAATTTCTTTTCTCCTTCAACCTGGTTGGAGAAATTCTGGATCGCACAGCATGCCCGTACCTACCAGAGCGAGTTTCCACTCCAAGATAATCGTCCTCTGCAGGGGAAGGTGGCAAAACTTCAATTGGCCAATGACGTCACGCGCTTTCCCGCCCGTCAAGGGGAGGGCTTCGACATGCGGCGCAAGGCTCTTGAGCCTGTTCTGTCAGAACTGGCGAATGCCGGCCCGGCAGCCATTCCTTACTTGTTGCCCCTGGCCTATCATTTTTCCTGGGCCAGTTTATTTGTTCCGGAGCTCCTGTTCGGTTACGGCACAGACCCAAGCATCCGACTCCTGGCGGAACTGTCCATGTTTCGCTACCCTTACTTTGCTCAGAGCTGCTTGAGCCTTCTGGAGCAACTGGGCGAGCGGGCGGTTCCCCAAATCAGCCGGGTGCTCCGGGAAAACTCCGCGTTCGACGAACTCAAAACAGGACTCATTATGGTTCTCGGCAGCATTCCAACGGCGGAATCGTTTGCTCTCCTGGTAGAGCTCATTGATCATGAGAACCCTTATGTGGTCAACTCGGTGGCCCAGTCCCTGGGACGACAAAAAAATCCCGAAGCCCTGCCGCATTTGGAAAAGGTCCGTAAGCGTCTGGGTGAGCCCAGCATGATTGCAGGAGCCATTCGTGATCTGGTCCATTCGCCCAATCTTTAGATCCGCCGCAGGCAAACTTCCTTTGGTTTCTTTGGCAGTGGAATCCTTCGGTACTCTTGACCAAGGACGCGGGTGAGGTCAGATGATCTGGAAAAGGCGCTTCTCGCATGTGGCAAGCCATCATGCCGTGATGCTCATCTTTCTGCTCACGTTAATCACTTGCTTTGGCACATTTGGTTATATGACAATCGCGCACTTCTCCTTTCTGGATGCGCTTTACATGACCATCATTACCTTGACCACTGTGGGTTTCGGTGAAGTCCAACCCCTGAACGAAAGCGGACGTGTTTTTACAATCCTTCTGATACTGTTGGGAGCAGGATTTGTTGCCTATAATTTAGCCTATTTCAGTCAGTTTCTCCTGGACGGGAATCTACTGGAGCTATACCGGAGGCGAAGAGTGACTAAGAAGATTGAAAACCTGCAGGGGCACTACATCATCTGCGGTTACGGTCAAATGGGTCAGATCATAGCTCAGCAACTGATAGATCATGATGTGCGGGTGGTGATGGTGGACAATGGGGAGGCTGCGCTTGTAAGACTCCGGGAAAAGGGGTTACTGCATATTGACGGAGATGCCACCGAGGAGGAACACTTGCTCGCCGCCGGCGTCAAACAGGCCAGGGGGTTGGTTGCGGCTGTCAACAAAGACACGGATAACGTATTCATTGTCCTTACCGGCCGCGATCTCAACAAGGAGTTGTTCATCTGCACCCGAGCCAGCACCTCCGGTTCTGAGAAAAGGCTGCTCAAAGCGGGTGCGGACCGGGTGGTTTCCCCCTATGCCAGCGGCGCGTTGCGCATTGCACAGAATATCCTGCGCCCCACGGTGACTGATTTTTTGGAACTGGCCCTGTCGGGAAGTGGAATGGAACTGAGTATGGAGGAATTCTCGATCCCCAGCCAGGCCGGTTTGGTGGGGAAAAAGCTCATGGATTCGAGCATTCGGCAGGATTACAATCTGATTGTTGTCGCCATCAAACGAGTTGATGGGAAAATGATTTACAATCCAGCGCCTCAGGAGCTTCTTCACGCTGACGACATCATCGTGGTCATCGGACCGCGCGAGAATCTGGATAAATTTGTTGAACAGCTCTACGGCGGCCGGTGCGCTGTGCATACCCATTGTGCCATGGTGCTCGGGACTCAAGCCAGGGACTAAGCGGAGTGGGAATCCTCGCGCTGCACATTCCGGGTGCTGGAGACATTGGCGGTGTGGCGGCATCGGTTGGGATGGCGGAGCGAGAGGACAGACTCGGTGAGACCAGAGAGTTTGTCTGAAACTCACCCGTTGTGGGCGATTTCCGGCAGAAACGGGCGGGCATAAAGCCCGCCCGTACGCCCTAAACCGCCGTGAAATGTAGGGGCATGGTTTATCCACCCCCCCGCCAGGGGATTTTTCAGACACCCTCTGAGGCATAAATCAACTACTGTTTGACAATGTGTCAGTGGTATTCTATGAATCGACGTTCAAAAATTTATCATATAATTCAACAGGTTTCAGTGTGCGAACGGGAAAAGTTGGAGCGACAAACGGCATTTGTCTTGGAGGCGGAGAATGGAGCAAGCGGTTATTGTGAGCGCGGTACGAACGGCGGTGGGAAGCTTTGGCAGGTCT
>Ga0315295_10003133_pt1 | contig 14057 bp, 13 predicted proteins | sample YL17G14_0_MG_FD_204453 | JGI IMG/M metagenome (GOLD analysis project Ga0315295, IMG submission 204453) | Sediment microbial communities from Yellowstone Lake, YNP, Wyoming, USA - YL17G14_0 | ecosystem: Environmental > Aquatic > Freshwater > Lake > Sediment | place: USA: Wyoming | collected...
TTGATGGCATATTTGAAACAGCAGGGGATTGAGTGTGGGATTCATTATCCCATTCCGTTGCATCTACAACCGGCATACGCCTCATTGGGGTTTCGAAAAGGACAGTATCCTGTTTCTGAGCAGCTCGCTCAAGAAATCGTTTCTATTCCAATCTATCCAGAGTTAACAAATAAACAACGTCAGTACGTTGTTGACCATATTAAAAAATTCGTGCATCAGTAATTTTTTTTTGTATATCCTGTTCCTATTTGTTCAGGCGTTTCAGATACGCTGATAACTCTGTTTTCAGCTCGTCGTTTTTGAGAGCAAAATCGATGATCGCTTGAATATAACCAAGTTTATCCCCGATATCATAGCGTGTTCCTCTGAAGGCACAAGCATAGACTTTTTGAGACGCGCAGAGGAGGTTAATTGAGTCCGCGATTTGCAGTTCATTATTGACACCAGGTTTTGTGCGTTTCATCGCATCAAATATCTCTGGTGTGAACACGTATCGTCCGATAGCAGCCAGTGTTGATGGTGCTTCTGCGATGCTGGGTTTTTCCACAATGTGTTCCACCTGATACAGTTGATTTGTATCAGGAATTATTTTTGTAGCTTTCACAGCTCCATACCTACTAATTTTTTCTCGTGGAACATCCTGTATCGCGATAACCGAAGAATGGTACTGGGTGTATACATCAATAAGCTGTTTAATGCAAGGCGTCTCAGAAACAATGATGTCATCGCCTAAGAGTACCGCAAAAGGTTCATCACCAATGTGTTTTTCCGCAACAAGGATAGCATCAGGTAATCCTTTTGGTTCCTTCTGCCTGATATAATGGACATTAGCCATGGAAGAAATATCTCTGATTGTTTTAAGGAGATCGTCTTTTTTATGTTTCGCAAGATGCATTTCCATTTCTGGTGATTCATCAAAATAATCCTCGACAGCCCGTTTTCCTCGTCCTGTGATGATGATGATATCATCAAGACCTGCATCGACTGCTTCTTTGACAACGTAGTGAATCGCTGGCGTATCGATAATCGTAAGCATTTCTTTTGGCATAGATTTGGTGACCGGGAGGAATCTTGTTCCAAGTCCTGCTGCAGGGATGACTGCTTTTTTTATGTGCATATTACCAACATACTCCTTCGTATATCTTAGCGTTTTTTGCTTGTTCAAGTCTTCTTCCATCAATAACGATTTTTCCTTGGTAATTTAAGGTGGTGAATTCATTCCATTTCGTTGTGATGAGAATGGCATCTGCTGTAAGAACCTCTAATGCGGAGGAACAGTATTCGATGGTTGGATAAAGTATCTTGAAATTATCCATCGCCTGGGGGTCATATGCTTTGATTCGTGCTCCATTTCTGAGGAGTTCTTCGATGATTGGTATTGCTTTACTGTCTCTGATATCATCAGTGTTTGGTTTAAAGGCAAGTCCAAGAATACCGATTGTTTTTCCTTTTAATTTCGGAATGTGCTTCTGAAGGATTTTCACAAGTCGGAGTGCCTGGTCATTGTTCACGTCCTTGACACTTTCGATGATTCTTGCAGGTTCTTTGATTTCCTTTGCCCAAGCGATAAGCGCGTCAACGTCTTTGGGAAAACAGCTGCCGCCCCAGCCGATTCCTGAATCAAGAAAAGGTCTGCCGATTCTTCTATCAAGTCCCATTCCGGTGGCAACTTCATAGGTGTCGATTTCGAGTTTTTTACAGAGGTTTCCGATTTCATTGATGAAACTTATTTTTGTTGCAAGGAACGTGTTGCTTGCGTATTTGATCATCTCTGCTGCAGATAATGACGTTTCTACAATCGGACAGGAGAAGCCTTTGTAAAGTTCACGGAGGGTAGTTTTGCTTCTCTCGTCATAGGAGCCGATGACGATACGGTCTGGTCGAAGAAAATCTTGTATCGCGACTCCCTCTTTGAGAAACTCGGGGTTCATCGCAAGTCCGATGTCTTTTCCGACTTTTTTTTCTGAGTAGTGTTCGAGGAGAGGTAGTATGACTCTGTGTGTTATTCCAGGAAGCACGGTGCTTTTTACGACAACCAGGTGATAACTGTTTTTGTTTTTGAGAACTGCTGCTATTTGTTTGGTTGATTCTTTGACGAAGGTAAGATCGATATTACCATTTTTTAAGGATGGTGTACCTACGCAGAGAAACGTGATATCACTTTTTTGTAGGGCAGTTGAATAATCCGTAGTTGCCGATATGTTTTCCTTATAGGTGAGTAGTAGGCTGTCTAATCCTTCTTCGAAAATAGGGGAAACACCATTGTTTATCTTCCGTATTTTTTCTTTATCGATATCAACACAAATGACCTGATGACCGAGTTTAGCAAAACATACTCCGGTCACAAGTCCAACATATCCAGTTCCAATAACAGAAAGATTCATCGAGAAAGGAAAACTTTCGGGTTCTTTTAAAGCTTAGCGTCAAGTACATCTCGTATTGCTTTTCTCACTGCTTCATCAGAGGTATAGCTTGCTTTCCAGCCTAGCTCGTTTATTTTATGGGCATCAAGTTGGAATCGGGGGACATCTCCTTTCCAGCCGCGTATTCCTCCTGTGTATTTGAATGATACATTGTGGAGTCCCAGTTCCTCAGTTACCATTTCTGCGATACGGGTTACCGTAGTGGTGGTGTCGCAACTGAGGTTAAACAGGTTCATACGATCATGTGCAGAGGAATAACCAAACAAGATACCTTCCACACAGTCACTGATATAGAGATAGGGTTTGCACTGCTTTCCATCTCCAAGGATCTCTAATTCCTTTGGGTTTTTCTTAAGTTTTTCAATGAAATCGACGATCACACCATGAGTGCCTCGTTGGCCAACTATATTTGCGAAACGATACATCCATGCTTGGAAATCAAACGTACCGCAGAATGCGCTAATGAGTCCTTCTGCCCCAAGTTTTCCTGCGCCGTACATTGAGATAGGTAGAGTCGGACCGTAGGTTTCAGGAAGGCTTGGCTCTGTTGTTTCTCCGTAGACGACAGAACTGGATGAAAACACAATCTTTTTGATAGCATGACGCCTCATCGCTTCCAATACATTGTAGGTCGCAACAACACCTTGATTCATGTCAAGATCAGTATGTATTTCCCCGAGTCGGACATGCGGATTTGCCGCGAGATGAAACACAGTATCATGACCAGCAATTTCTTTTTCGACTTTTTTGAATGCTAGAAGATCTGCTTCGATGAAACGACACGTGTCCTGTTTAAGATGTTGAGAAATGAATTTTGTATTTCCTGAGCTGAGGTTGTCGTACACAGTTACGGTATGGCCTTGTTTGATGAGGCTGTCGACGAGATGGCTTCCTATGAATCCCGCACCACCAGTTACAAATGCTTTCATAAAAGGAGAATCATTTACGTTGTTTATTTTCTCTTCGATGGGAATACATAATAAGAAAAAAATGAGAGGATTTTTGCTTTTCTCTCTTGTTTTATGAAATGCTTTTCTAGGGATGAAGAATAAGTATTCTAAATTACTTATTGTTATTTTTTGTGGGAATTATTCTTTTTAAACTTTTTTGATATTAACTGCTTTTGGCCCTCGATCACTGTCTTCAGTTTCGTACTCAACTTTGTCGCCTTCATTTAGGGCTAATTCCGCTGGTACTGATGATCGGTGAACAAAGATATCTTTTCCATCTTCGCCAACGATGAATCCATAGCCTTTTCGCGTATTATACCATTTTATTGTTCCTTTCATGGTTGTTATTCCTCCTTATTTATTTTGGAGTTTGTTACAAATGAACCCAAACAAAATGTTTCAAAGGTTGATTTCTGAAACTTTTGTTCCTTGTTCTTTGAACGAATTGAAATTCTGCTATTCTTTTAAATAGGTTTCTGTTGCATTTGATTTAAAGCAGGTTTTTTTCTTTGTACCACTCAATAGTTTTTTTCATCCCATCCCTAAAGTTATATTGAGGTGTAAACCCAAGAATTTTTTTTGCTTTTGCATTGGTATATGCTCTATTTGTTTTCATCGTATCGATAAGTGATGTATGCATCACGAAGTCATCGATTCCTTTTCTTTTATTGTTCCATTGAATGTAGGAAAGATATGCTTTTGCTAGACTCAGGGGGATGGAAAGAGTAGGAGGTGGTATATCTAACAGATTTGCAACAATTGTGAACATTTCTTTATACGTGATATACTCATCGCTTGCAAGGATAAAGGTTTCGTCTAAGGATTGTTTTGGTTTTTCGATTGTTCTTTGAAACCCTTGTACGATATCATCGACATAGGTGAAATGGATGTAGGAGTCTCCTTCTCCAGGTAGGACACGCAATTTTCTTTGGGCAACCGCACGAACGGTGGAGAGGGTGACGTAGACGTCGCCGGGTCCGTAAACCCCTGTTGGTCGGAGAATGGTGAGAGGAAGACCTGCTGTCTGTTGTTTTTCCTTGAGCCACTGTTCTGCGAGTTGCTTGGTTTTTCCATACTCATAATAAGGGTTATACGGGCTTGTTTCATCACCAGGGATGCGGGTTACTGAGCCGATCGCCTCTGTTGAACTGCTGTAAATGAAATGCTGTACACCATGTTGAAGAGCATCTGCTGTTATGATCTGTGTCGCCTTCACGTTATGGGTATATAATGAGTCCCATGAGTCGTGAAAGCGCATCAACCCTGCGAGATGAACGACGACATCAACGTCTTTTGTAATGTTTTTCAGGGAATCTGGTTTGAGCAGATCTGTTTCTCTCATCTCGATTCCTTGTTTTTCATACATCAATGCTTTTTCTCTATCTCTGAAAGTCCCTACAAGCTCATAGTTCTTCTGTTTCAGTAAATCCTGCGCAAGATGATATCCAATAAAACCAGTTATTCCCGTGATCAATACTTTCATGATAGTTCCCACTACGATTCTTATTTGATATTACATGTATTGATATAATATCTGTGGACGAAAAGGATCCCGGAGAAATGAAAAGATAGAGTAGTACAAGTCTATCGCAGCTGAAAGCGTACTGTTGACGTTATCGTAAAATTTTAAAAAAAAAATAAAGAGAAAATGCGATGGCTTACTGGTAGCCACCGATTTTTAATGTCGGATCACCAAGCAGAGCCCATTGTGTAACACTCTTCACATGTCCTGCTTCCATGTCAGTCATATCAAAGGTATTGACATACGTCGACAGTACCTGCTGGTGTGCGTGTCCTAGGATGTCTATGCCTAGTTCTCCGTATTGTCTAAAGATCTCAATAGTGACCCAGCCGTCTCCACCACCGGTGGTCAGATCAATACCAGGCATTCCATACCCAAGACCAGTGTTCCCGATCGATGCGATCGCACCACCATTCGGGTTGCGAACCAGTCTCCAGCTCAAACATTCAGGTACTGGTGCTCCATAGGTCCACATGTGTCTGTTTGCAAAGATTGGACTTAATATATGGAATACATCAATGAATGCATAGAACATGGAGACATTGAACTGGCTGTTGTGACACCCACCGATGACCGCTATGGGAAGTCTCTCACCATTGTTTAAAGTATCTATAGGGAAGAGAGGTATTGAAAAATACGGCGCCCAAGGTTTTAAAGTGGTGACCGAAATCCCTTCGATGCTGCCATATTTTCGATTCCCAGGAATACCAGGGTATTGATCACCCCAGACATTCGGACTCCCATGACCAGAAAGGAATATAAAACCAGCACCTTCATTCCATGCATCAAGAATAACCTCTTGTCCTGTGTATTTCCCATTAGACGCCCAGATGATGTCTCGTTCGAATTCTGATGGCATATAATATAAGGCACCACCACGGCCAAGTAAGGCTTGTTCACCTGTGGTGTATTCCCCTTCGTAATACATCTCGGTGTTGTTGCGCCAGTCCTCAAATACGATTGCATGGCCACTATTAGTGATCCAGACATGGATACTGCTGAGATTCCCGTATGGAACGGGATCATAGCTTTTTCCCCGGATGGTGAGAACACCATTGACATAACTCATATTTGCCCAGAAGTAGAATTCATTACAATAGGCTTCGTTCTCGGCGGGGGAATAAGTATAATCAGTGTTGCCAAGAATATTTCCTTCGGAGACAGTCACAATTTCAGCCATGGGTAACCCTGGATAAGAATGGATTCGTAGATTATCATTATGATTGAAGGTTAAGTTGGTCGTTTTGGTTTTATCAACTGTGACATTGATTGTTTCAATAGGTCCGTATTGTGCTGAAGGGTTGTTGCTCTGCGCATGAATCGTGTATGCTCCGGTTGAGAGACCAGTAGTGTCCCATAGCATGTTTAGATCCTCCTGATCGAGGAACCCGTCACCGCTGACAACCGTCATTTTCTTGAACCATTCAGCTCCATAGGTGGTGGTTTCATAAGTGATAATCTTGTTGACCAATGTTTCCACCTCAGAAACACTTGTACATGCAAGTCGTCCGACAGCAACATCCGGCGATAAATCAAGTTCAGTGTCATTTTCTACACCAGGTTTATTCCATGCAGCAAATATCCCGTCGCCGCTGGGGTCCCAGCTAGAGAATCCTCCACCCTCGGTGTAGATATCTGAATAATATAAGTCAGAGATGACACCAGGGTCATAAGTTACTGCTTCAGCTGCTAATGGAAACTTGGGATTATCGTATAGATTGGTGTATCGAACAGGAACCCACCAACCTTTGCTTCCTTGGTTTTCATCGTCTCGGGGTTGTGCCATTACTACGTTTTTTAGAGCACCGACTAGCATAACGTCGGTAATACCCTCGGTTTCTATCGCGTCTTTGATGAAGTATTTGATTTGCTCTGGTTTATCAAAAGCAGTATACTCGGCATAAATATCCTCGGTGGTTTTCAAATATGTTCGAACACCATAGGTGTTTTTATGATCGATAAGCGGTTGAAGTGCGCTTACAAATTTCTCTGGTGCGATGATAACCAAATCGTAGGTACTTGTAGTTGGGAATGGATTATTTTCTAATGGCGTATAAGTAACAGCTATGTCTGCGTTGTGTGCTACCTGTATGATTCCTGTTGCTGGTGTGTATCGAATTGGATAATAATGAATTGAAAGAAACGTAACATGTTGGTTGTTTTTGTTTAATCCGACACTCGTTGTTGTGGTGTACCAGGTTGTTGGATAAGGTGTTGTCATTGCATAGATGGATGCATCTTTCATTGTGGTACCAGCGGCGATACTTTGGTATTCTGTGGTGAGGGGAAGGAGTGAGGCTGCTGGTTTGATTTCTTGGTTGATCTGTTGAGTCGTGATGTCTTGTGGTGTCAGAGAAACACTTATTTGGTTTGATCCAAATGGTAGTTCAATGACTTGAATGATTTCTGGAAGTCGTGGATGACCCGCGGTGGAAAGATATGTTGACGATCCTTCAAGTTCAAGCATGATATAATCGTCGTCTGTTGATTGGATCTGGATTTGTGGTGTGGACACATGTTGAGACAGAGACATGGCTGCCTGTTGGTTGCTGTTTATTCCTGCGACTCCAAGTGTGGAGCCAACAAGAATTCCTATAATAAATAGAATTGTTATTTTTTTCATATTATCTAAGACTCCCCATTATATTGTTTTATATTATAGTTCAGTAGTAATTAAATATTTGGGTCGTCTCTTCTATAAACAGCTTTCTCCTTTTAAATGGAGTATTACTGCAGTATAAACAATTTAAATAAATTTTTATTTACCAAAGAATCAAGATATAAAAAAAAATCTTAATTATTTGCTACAAGATGATTTTCTATTCATCGTTATAAATCTTTTTAACACGTTCAGAGCGTGCATGGTTATCCATTTGCTTGGTTTTCCTTTCTGTTCTATGCTGGTCTGATATCGGCCGTTAAACGTGTTCTCCAGTATCCATCTCCCCTTGTTGTCCTGCTTTGAAATCACGACATCGATAGCCTCTTGCATCCGTTTATCCTTGTAGCCGAGTTGGGTTAAAATCCCAAGAATTTCTAATACATCTGTCTGATACATCAGAGGAAAACCAAAGTTCAGCCATCCGGGTTTTGGTACACGATTGAGGTCATGGCTGCTTTTAAACACATGATGTAAGAGAAGGTATTCAACCCCTTTTTCAATGGTCTGTTTCGCTGCGGCAGATCGTTTCTTTTCGGGGATTTCAGTCAAGGCTTTTAATGTTTTTACTGCACCCATATGACAGGTGTGTTTGCCGAGGCATCCTGTTTTTAATCGATCATATGGCCATCCTTTGGGTAATTCGTTTATTCCGTCATCAAACCGTTGATAGGTAGTGATCCATTCGATGCCTTGTTGAAGTCGAGGATCTTCTAGATACCCGAGTCGTATTAAACTCCAGACCATATTTCCTGTTAAACAGGGAACGACTTCACTATGACGTCCTCCGCCGGTTCTTGTACTTGAAGAATAAGCAAAACCACCACTTTCTAAATCCTGTGAAGAAGCAAGGATGAACTCACATGCTTTTCGTATCTGGTCATTGTTTTGGTCCGCTCCATGCTCAGCAAGGATCATCAATTGCCAGACGGCCCCCTTGTATTTCGCGTGATAAAAACGTTCAGGTTCTTCCCAGTATCCCTCTTTCTTCTGCTTTGCTAAAATCACTGGGACGACACCTGTTTTCATGATATCCTGTTTTGCTTCTTTTACTTCTGGATCGGCCCATGGTTTTTCTAAAAGATCATGTAAGGTAAAATATCGTACCGAAGGATTGTTTTTTTCCAAGAGCCATTCGGTGGTGTAAGAGGAAAGATAAGACTTCCAAGATTCCATTTGAAAGCACCCTTGCAAACCTTTTTAGATTTTCATTTTCTTAAATGCATATGTCCCGATAAGAATCATAACCAAGGCGAAGAGGCAGACAAGAGTAAAATCAAACAAGAGGTTAAACCGGGAAATCCCCATCATGACACCTCGGATTCCATCCACTGCATATGTAACGGGGTTGGCTAAAATGAGGGGAGCTAACCATCCGGGGAGATTAGTTATTGGGAACAATGCGCCTGAGAGAAAGAACAATGGGAATATAAGAAAACTGATGATGAGCTGAAACCCTTCAGGGCTTTCCATTTGAGAACCAATGATGAGACCAACGCTGACTAACCCAACTGTTGTGACAAGTAGAAACGTAAGTGAAACAAGCACTGAAAAAGGAGTAAGTTTTAGACCAGGCATTATTCCGGCAATCATAAAAATAAATCCGATGAAAAATAAGATTAAAACCTGAAGTAAGGTATCAGTGGATCCTCCAAGTATTTTTCCAACGAAAATAGAGGTTCGTCTCATTGGTGCGACTAAGACTTCTTTCATGAAATCTATTTTTTTATCCCAGACGATATAGACCCCGAAGAACACCGATGAAAACAACGCTGTTTGAATAAGAATTCCAGGGTAAATAAACGTTTGATAATTAATTCCGTTAAAGGACACCGCGGATCCAAGGCCTCCTCCGATGATCAGTAACCAGAGCAGTGGATTGATAATCGAGGAAATGACTCTGGAACGCTCTCGTAGGAATACTTTGGTTTCTCGATACCACAATGCGTAAATCCCTTTTATTTCGCTCATTTTTTCGCACTCGCATTCATTGCTTTTTCAGCCCAGCCACCCTCCGGGGTGTCTTCTCGAATAGCCCGTCCGGTATAATGTAAAAACACGTCATCAAGAGTAGGTGAGCGAATCTCTACAGAATCTATCGGTCCAATGACTTGTAATATTTCTTGAAGATGGATATTTGCGTTCTCTAAGGTTAAGCATACTTCACCATCGCAGGGCTTGATTTCTTTTACATACGGTAATTTCTTTAATGCATCAAGGTCGAGTGTCTGTGCTTTTAAACGAATAATATCCCCGCCTAAGTCTTTTTTTAATTGTTGCGGGGAGCCGAGCACAACGATTTTTCCTCTATCAATAATCGCAAGTCGGTCACAGAGTTTGTCGGCCTCATCCATGTAATGAGTCGTGATGATAATGGTCATGTTTTTTTCTTTTGCGAGTTTTTCGATATATTTCCAAATATGCTCTCGTGATTGAGGGTCTAGTCCAAGCGTTGGTTCATCTAAAAAAAGTATCTTTGGATGATGCATCAATCCTCGTGCGAGCTCCAATCTACGTCGCATCCCCCCGGAGTATTTTTTTACTCGATCATTTTTTCGGTCCGTTAGGTCGACTAGGTTGAGAACTTCATTGATTCGCTCGTCTCGTAACTCATCGGGCATGTCATACAGCCACCCATGTAATTTCAAATTCTCATACCCAGTTAAAATCTCATCAGAGCTTGGATCCTGAAATACAATGCCAATGGATTTCCTTACTTTGTCAGGCTGTTTTACAATATCGAAACCATTGATCGTCGCAGTGCCGGAGGTTGGTGGCTTCAGTGTTACCAGCATGAGAAGTGTCGTTGTTTTTCCTGCGCCATTTGGTCCAAGTAACCCAAAGATTTCGCCTTCATTTATTTGAAGGTTGATAGAATCTACCGCTGTCATTTTTTCGAATTTTTTTGTCAAGTTTTTTATTTCTATGATGTTCATGAACTGCACCATCACCTAATTGTGTCACTCTTTTTTATTTGATTGATGAACTCTATTGCTATAGCGGAGGTTTTTGAGATTGACGAACTTCTATTTAAAATAATATGAGTCATGGGGTTTTGCACATTAAGTCATGACAGCATTAGTTTTAACCCTAAATGATACTAAGAAACTATAGCTCTATTTCTACTCTCAATATGACGAATTCCATTTTGTAATATGATTGCCTCTACCCAGCCTGTAATTGGTTGTTTACCTTGATTTCCTTCAGTTCTGATAAAACCTCTCGTTGCCAATTCTTTCCCACATCTAGTTATTTGATCTAATCCAATATGTTCATTTGTTTTTCGTTCTAAAACATCACGAATTTTTCCGATTTGTCTCATTTGAACTGAATTTTGTTGATAAAACTTATGTAATACTTCCAACATATATTCCATTAGTTGTTCATCATCCATTTTCTTCGCCCATTTTCAAATCATCTCTTTCTTTAAATAACCAACCTCTTATTTAATAAACGGGTAATAAGTGTTCAATATCATCTAAAGATACTGATAAATATCATGATTTTCTTCTATAATAAGGGCAAAAGTGTAGGGGAAGTGATTTGAACCCTTGGACCTCACCATCAATACATTTTTTTAAACTAAGACAATGTACCTCTATCTCCTATGAAAAAAGAAACAAAAATGAAATTTTCCAACGTCTATAATGATCCAAGACGTGCGGAAGCGTACTCGAAACTCAAGTTTGACAAGACCTACTATCTCGCATATCGAGACCTCCCAAAAATCATCTCAAAATATACATCAGGAAAAAACGCCCTTGATTTTGGTTGTGGTACAGGGCGGTCGACACGATTTCTCCAGACACTCGGATTCAAAACTATTGGAGTCGACATCTCAGGTGAAATGATAACGATCGCACAACAACTCGACCCTGCAGGAATCTACCAGCATATAGACGACGGCGATTTCAGTAATTTATCGAGCCGCTCATATGACCTGGTGCTCTCCGCGTTCACGTTCGATAACATCCCTACCATGAACAAAAAAATCACACTTTTTGAAGGCTTATCAGTGCTTCTAAAGCAAAACGGAACGATAATAAATCTTGTCTCATCACCAGAGATATACATCTATGAATGGGCATCGTTCACCACGAAGGATTTTCCAGAGAATGCAGAGGCAAAAAGTGGTGACATCGTTCGTATTATTACGATAGACATAGAAGATAAACGACCCTGTTATGATATTTTCTGGTCTGCTGAGGATTATAAAAAGGTGTACACAAATGCTGGGTTACGTATCATCAACACCTATAAGCCGATAGCAACGGGACATGAACCATACCAGTGGGTTAATGAGACGAAAATAGCACCATGGACCATTTACGTTTTGAAAAAAAAGCATTAAAATTACGCTTGTAGGGAAATTTTTAATAACCTCGTATTATTGTTAGAGTCCTACCGATGAGGAGGTATCATGATGAATATACCAGTGAAGAATAATGTGACGTGGGTCGGAAAAATCGATTGGGAGTTACGGAAGTTTCATGGGAATGAGCTTTCGACACATCGTGGCTCAACCTATAACTCGTATTTAATAAAAGAAGAGAAAACTGCTTTGATTGATACCGTATGGACACCATTTGCAAAGGAATTTGTGAAAAACCTTTCTACAGAAATTGACCTAAAAAAGATTGATTATGTGATCGCGAATCACGGTGAAAGTGATCATAGCGGGGCGCTGCCTGAATTGATGAGACAGATTCCTAACACACCAGTGTATTGTACCGCGAATGGTGTGAAATCGTTGAAAGGTCATTATCACGAGGACTGGGATTTCAAGGTCATGAAAACCGGTAACCGCTTGAGTCTTGGCAAAAAGGAACTGATCTTTATCGAAGCACCCATGTTGCATTGGCCTGACACGATGTTTTGTTATCTCACAGATGATAACATCCTTTTTAGCAATGATGCATTCGGTCAGCATCTCGCATCAGAGTCCATGTTTAACGACCTGGTGGATCAATCAGAGCTTTTCTTTGAAGCGATGAAGTATTACGCCAATATCCTTACCCCCTTTAGCGCACTGGTCGAGAAGAAAATCAAGGAGGTTCTCGGTTTCAACCTCCCAGTTGATATGATTTGTACGAGCCACGGGGTCATCTGGAGAAATAACCCAAAACACATCATTGAGACGTATCTGAAATGGGCGAACAAATACAAGGAAAATCAGATTACTATTCTGTATGACACGATGTGGGGTGGTACCCGAGTGATGGCTGAACAAATCGCAAAAGGAATCGCTGATGCAGATAAATCCGTCACCGTCAAACTCTACAACATCGGACATAGTGACAAAAACGACGTCATCACCGAGATCTTCAAATCCAAAGGAATTGTCTTTGGATCTTCTACGATTAATAAGGGTATTCTCACCGCCGCTGCATCGATGCTTGAAGAATTACGGGGATTAGGTTTTAAGGATAAAAAAGCTGCAGCGTTTGGATGTTATGGCTGGAGTGGCGAATCAGTGCCAGTACTCAATGAGCATTTGAAAAAAGCAGGGTTTACAGTGGTCGATGATGGACTGAAAGTACTTTGGAATCCTGATAATACGGGGAGGAAAGCCTGTTTTGAGTACGGACAGAACCTGACAAAGAAACTCTAATTACCAACATTCTCCACTTTTTTTACAATGCTTTAGACTTTTCGCGCCGACTACTCGGGTTCAAATTCTCTTTGGAGCACTATTACCAGAGATAAAAAGCCTCTATCTATTTAATTTGTTTAACAAATGTATTAACGTGTTTCATAAATGCATCAAAAATGATATTTAAATGAAAGACGGAACCGGTTGTAGGCGAAAAAAAATGAATGATTTAGAACGGGAGAGAAAAAATGGTATATTGTTATATGAGAAGATTTCAAGGAATTTATCAAATCTGTGCAAATTCCTGTATACCAGCATCCATTGAAAATGTCATCAGATACCATGGAGGAAATATTTCTCAGAGAGAATTTTTAGATGATTTCCTTAAAGAGAATGCAATGCAAGATTTACTTTTCGAGAAAGTGAAAATTTTTCTTGATAAATATTCTCGATTCACAAAAGATTTTAAATCTGAACATAAAACGATAAAAGATCATAAAGATATTAACGGTTGCTTAAAATATATCGAAGAATGCATTAGTCATAATGTACCTCTAATAATAGCATTAAATGATGGTGAAAACAGTCATGTGGTAACAGTTCATTATATTGAAGGAGGAAAAATTTCTTATTTCGATTCAAATCCAATCTCAGGTGGGTTTCAAGGCTTTAAAAGAAAAGAGGAAGTTGTCCCCTTATTTTCACCTAGCTTAGGAACATTAGTAATAAAAAGGAAATAATTATTGTGCAAAATAGCGGTTTATTGTGCAATTCATTATTTGCCATGGTTTAATGTACGAAGCCCAATTATACCAATTAAAAGATTAACAAAAAATTATATTAATTTGGTTACAAATGTAACACATAAATATAGTAAGTTATAAATAGGCATGATAATATATCACACTGT
>Ga0315295_10003134_pt1 | contig 14056 bp, 17 predicted proteins | sample YL17G14_0_MG_FD_204453 | JGI IMG/M metagenome (GOLD analysis project Ga0315295, IMG submission 204453) | Sediment microbial communities from Yellowstone Lake, YNP, Wyoming, USA - YL17G14_0 | ecosystem: Environmental > Aquatic > Freshwater > Lake > Sediment | place: USA: Wyoming | collected...
TTGAAAACCGGGATGCCCTTGGCCAAACTTGAAACGAAAAGCCCCGACAAAGATAGCCGAGGCTTTTCGACAATAGAATTGGCGTCCCCAAGGGGATTTGAACCCCTGTCGCCGACGTGAAAGGCCGTTTTCTATCACTTACCTGATTTTACCTAATCTTACCTAATACCTTCATAACACTCAATAAAGACGGTACTAAAATAAACCTTGACATTTATCTTCATACCTCGTTATACTTGACGTGTGTGGGGAATGGTGTGGGGAATGGAGTTACCGGCTTTAAATTTTAGTAACACCGATTCCCCACAAAAAAGGTGTGGGGAATGAAAAGGAGGTGTGGGGAACGATGCCTATTATGAAACGATTCAAGACGGACTATCCGGGTGTTTATTATGTGATCGGAGAGGCAATCGCAAGTAACAAGGCCGAGAAAATCTTCTATATCCGCTACAGGCGAGACGGCAGGGGGCACGATGAAAAGGCGGGTCGTCAATTCTCAGATGCTATGACTGCGGCCAAAGCAGCCAGAATCCGAGCAGACCGGATCGAAGGGAAGAGCCTTTCCAATAAGGGAAGGCGTGAGAAGAAGGCAAAGGATAAACTCATTAAAGAATGGACTGTCAAACGATTATGGACGGAATATATTGACACCAAACCCAAAACAAAAGGCTTCACTGTAGACGACCAACGTTTCAAGAACTATTTAGAACAAACCATCGGAGAAAAGAAACTTGAAGACCTTGCGCCTCTGGATCTGGACAGATTGAGAATCAAACTTCTTAAAGAGAAAGCACCACAGACCGTCAAAAGTATTATGGCACTTTTGAAACGACTCTCAAACTTCGCCAGGAATAAGAGGCTATGCAAAGGGATCGATTTTAAAATCATCCTGCCGAAGGTGACCAACACCAAGACAGAATTTTTGACCGATGAGCAATTAAAAAATTTATTGGATGCCATAGAACAAGACCTAAACCCCTATGCAGGGCCTATTATGTTGACTGCTTTATATACGGGGATGAGGAAGGGTGAAATACTGCGCCTGGAGTGGCGTGATATTGATTCTGAACATGGGTTCATTCATATCCGGGGGCCAAAAGGTGGCCTGGATCAAAAAATTCCTCTCAATGAAGCCGCCAAATCAGTCTTTGAAAAGTTACCCCGAGCCCATGGCCTTATATTTCCTGGTATCCACGGGCTAAGGACGGGCATCTATCATGCCATTGGAAAGATCAAAAAAGCAGCGTGCCTTCCTGCCGACTTCAGACCCCTTCACGGGCTCAGGCACCACTTTGCCAGTATGTTAGCAAATTCTGGGAAAGTGGATATGTATGTTTTACAGAAATTATTGACGCACAAAAATCCGATAATGACACAGCGCTATGCTCACCTTCGAGATGAGAGTTTAAAGAAGGCCTCCGATCTGGCCGGGAAGATCGTGACAGAGGCTATGCAAGAGAAGAAAGCCGACGTGGTGAATATTGATGAAAGACGATAATCGAACGTCAAGGGATAGCCGGGCCAGGCGAAAAGGGAGACTCCCATCCCCTGCCCTTGATTCATTTGGGAGATCCGCAAGGGAGAGTGGACAATGGAAAATTACAAATCTGATAGATGGGTTATTACTTCAATAGGTGCTGCTCCTGGTTTTCAGTTACCACTGAGATTCAAGTTCACAGCAGATGAAACGAAAGAGCTTAAAAAGATCCTGAGATCCTTCGATGCAAAGAAGGTGCAAACTTTCCTTTTCTTTCTGTCAGGGTTTCAGTTTATCTCTATCTTCGTAGCCCTCAAGGAGCGCACCTTCCCCAAAGATGCCATTGAAGGGCATTTGAAGAGACTAAGACAATGCAGGAAAACCCTGAAAAAGATACTCCGGGGCTTTGATCCAGATCCACAGAGAAGTTATGGTTCGATGACAGGCAATAAAGCCGAACAGATACGGCGCGGAGAAACGGTGGACATCATTTGCTTCAAGGCCGCAGAAAAAGCCTATCCACATATTCAGACCATAGAGAAGATTTTTGCACAGACATTACTGGATGGGCAAAAGAATCCTGGACGACAGAGTGATGACGAAGACTTTATTATTGAAATCGCCAAGTTATATAAACTAATCTTTGATAAAAAGCCGCGCCAGAGCAAGGGAACAATTTTTTATAAGTTGATAAAGAAGTTATTGGACATAATTGACCCATTACCTGATAGACAAACAATTGAGGGCAAAATCAAAGAATGCCATCACGAACCTTCGGGAGTTATTCGGAGGGCCATGAAGAAGATTTAGGTGTCAATCACTCCTTAAAAACCTTCCTTGCTTCAATCCAGAATGACCATATAAATCACCTCACAATTCTTTATTTTTGTATCTATTAAACCCAAAGACAAAGGATTATCCTTTTAAGTATCAAACAACATGGAGGGAATTTAAAAATGGATACTCCAACGTATGTGACTGAGAAGAAGGTGGCCGAGATAATGGGTTATGCTGTCCAGACCTTGCGGAATCAACGTTTCCGGGGAGCAGGGCCAACTTATATCAAATTAGACAGGGCCGTGAGGTACTCCCTCGAAGATGTATTCAGCTATATGGAGAAGCACAAGGTGACACCCAAGGATGAAAAATGAAAGGAGGATGTATGAAATCTGCATTACAAAATGTGATCTCTGAAGAACAAGAACTATTGAGCACAGCAGAGAAGCAGAGGAAAGAAGAACTGGTGAGGGTCGTCAAGGACGGCCTGAAAAAATTTATCGAGGTCGGGATGGCGTTGGCTGAAATCAGAGACAAGAAACTGTATCGCAACACTCATGAGACCTTCGAGAGATTCGTCAATGACACCTTCTCCATGGGCATACGATATGCCCAGATGCTTATGAAGGGGACCAAGACAGTTGAAAATCTTCAAACACGAACAATTGTTCGCCTTCCAGAAAGGGAGGCACAGCTTAGGCCATTGAGTGAACTCGATGATACCCCCGATATTCAGGCTAAATTATGGGAGAAGGCGGTTGAGAAAGCAGGAGGAGAAAGCCCTTCTGCTGCCACCGTTAGGGATGTCGTTGAAGAATATTATGTGAAAGAAAACTACTCCTTACCTCTGGAGGAGGGCGAGGACGATGAGGAACTTCAAGAAAGGAAATCTTTGGGTGACGAAATAGGCGCACCACTACCTACCCGGATGACTTTTGTTTCCGATAGGCTAAGGGAATTAAAAAATGCATGGGACTATGCCAATAAAACAGATCGTAAAAAGTTCTGCATGTATGCAGGATTGAGAAGCAAGGATAAAAAATGAATCTCCGTGAGGTAAGTGATATGGGAATGAATAATTTCGAAACTTCCGACTTATACCTTGCCGCAGCGCTGAAAATCCATAATTTCAAATTGGTCAACCTTCAACGTTCCGGTGGGAGAGCCGTCTTTATTTTTGAGGATCGGCCAGACCGTGAAACGATGATGAGACAATATTTTTCGGGGGAGCTTACGGGTTCCTTAAAAATTTTTATCAGTGTACTTTCAGACCTTCGGTCCATGATCAACCAGATGGGAATGTCCAATGAACGCAAACGCGAATAACCCTACACCTCACCAGAAAATTGTCGATTCAACCTATGGCCCGGCACTATCCCACAAAATTCAGGTGATGAAGGATTTATTCAAGGGGCGGACGGATGCCTTCGGATTGTGTGTGATGGGGAACTCTTTCGTGGCTAAGAATCCCATCCGGGACAGTGATTATAAAATGCACATCACGGGAGATAAGAACCACCGAATCGGAATCCTCCCTCTTATTGATGGGGGCGTTCATTGGGCGGTTACCGATGTGGACCAGGAGGACCGGGAGGCTGTTGAAAAGATCTGCTTTCATCTCCGGGAAAACAGGGTATTTCCACACATCGAACGATCAAAATCAAAAGGATACCATATTTGGATATTTTTTGACGACCGGATCGAGGCGAATATTATCCGGGGCATCCTGAGGAAGATCATCTCCGAGGCTGGATACAAAGACCAGTTCGAAATATTCCCAAAGCAGGATGGTGGGGAGTTCGGGAATTATGTTTTCCTGCCTCTGCATGGCGAATCGGTTCGGAACGAAAGGACAGTTTTCCTCAATCCTGATTTCACGCCCATAGCAGACCAGTGGGGATACCTCCACAGTGCATCCCTCACGAAGGCCGAGGACATGGCCGAGCTGTATCGCTCCGTCGGGGAGGAGCCCCAGGACAGGGAGCCTCCACCCTCTCCTGGCCAGATGTTCGACGTGGCCAAGTATCTCATGGAGCGGGGGGTTCAGTTCACTGTCAAGCAGGACTTAATAAAGACGCTCTACCTGCTGCCGCAATGCTTTTGGTCGGATCGACATACGACAGCAGACGGACAGGGGGACTCGGCAGTAATCCAGGATGTGACGGGGTTGATCACGTATCATTGTTTCCACCAGCACTGCCAGAAAAGGACGTGGCGGGATGTTCGGGAACTCCTCTCCTTGAAAACAGAGCAAAAAAAGCCTGGAGCTAAATCGGGAAGAAATCTCTCGGAAGATTTGAAGGTCTATATTGAATGTGCCTACGGAACCTTCACTACTTCGCAAGTTTATAGTGATCTTGATGTCAGAACCACAACCGATAAAAACCTCATCCGAATGAATTTGCACCGATTGGCTAAAAGGGGGGAGCTCGAACGAGGACTGTCTAACGGGACATTTAGAAAGATTGATAAGGAGACCAACCACATCATAATCGAAGAGACAATCTCAAAACCTCTACCGATAAAATGGCCTGGGGGTCTGGAGGATTATGTCAAGATCATGAGAAAAACCACAGTTGGGGTTGCTGGCACAATGCAGGCTGGAAAGACTGCCTACCTGTTAAATGTTGCGTGGCAAAATAAAGATCTGTTGCCAACCTATTATTTTACTTCAGAATTTGGAGGGGATGAATTAAGGGAACGTCTGGAACCCTTTGGTTATCCAATGGAGAAGTGGAGAGCAATAACCTTTATCGAACGATCCAGGGACTTTCAGGATGTTATTAATCCTGACGGTTTAAACCTCATTGACTACCTGGAGGTTAGTGACGAGGGTGAATATTTTAAAATGGGAATCCAGATCAAACGAATTTACGAGAGATTAAACCAGGGGGTTGCCGTCATAGGATTACAAAAGAAGTTTGGCAGTGACTTTGGTTATGGGGGTCAACCCACAGCAGATAAACCACGCCTATACGTAACGCTTGAGAAGTCAACCTTAAAGATCGTGAAAGCCAAACTCTGGACAGGCGAGGTCAATCCAAATGGGATGTCACGAAGGTTCAAACTGCATAAAGGGGCGCGGTTTTCATGGGATTCATGGCAATATCCATAACTGTCACAACTGTCACGAATGTCACAAGTGCAATGAATTGTGACAAAAACAGTGTCACGAGCTTAAGAGAAAAGAAAAGAAAGTAACATAAAGAAAAGAAAAGAGAATTTTAAATGACTTTTTTAACGAACGACCAAGTTGTGACAAATGTAACAGTGAGAGGTGGGACTGAATGAGACTCAACCCCGGCATCGAATATCTGATCAAACAGTAGGTGATCCGGCCACCCCGGAAATTAATCCCGGAGATTAATTTGCCTCCTGCCATAGAGAGCGGGGAATCAGGGGATCGAACGATTGATGTGGCTGGCTTTAAGGTGGTGGTGATCAGCAAGCCATTAAAGAAGGAGAGGGGATGAGTATTGAAGTCATAATGGGGTGGGATTTTGAAGCCTCTTTAAAAGTATTTCTCAATCGCTTCAAAAAGTCAGGCGTCTTAGCGGAACTTAAACTGCGGGAATCCTACGAATCCCCTTCCGAAAAAAGACGAAGGAAGAAGGCCGACAATATCAAACGATCGAGGAAAAGAGAACTGGCAACAATAATATATCGTGAATATCTATCGATAGAAAGAATAAAAACACAGCAACAATTCGCAAAAGAGAAAAAAGAGAAGGCACTGCACACCATGATCATGGTATTGCCGGAGGAGGTGGTGTGATGGCTGTCAGTGATAAAATGATTTCAAAATTCTACGGATCCCGGGCATGGCGGATGCTACGGACAGAGAAATTAAATCTCAATTCCCTTTGTCAGACATGCTTGATCGATACTCCTTCAAAGATAGTTGAGGCTCGGCAAGTCCATCATAGTATCAACTTACGATCGACATTGGGATGGGAACAACGCTTCGACCTTAAACTCTTATTCAGTCTTTGCGATAGTTGCCACCAATCTATTGAATCGGAGATATACCATGAGGGACTGGCAGCAGCACGGGCAAGGGAAGATGAAGAGCTAAGGAGGTTGGGGGGTTGATGAGGTGCGTTAAAGCGTACGGCGGGAAAGCGTTGATGATAAAGGCCAGGGGGGGAGGAATTGTTCTGGAGTTACGCCAGATCAACCACAATAGTTTAGTCGCTACGGTTTTTATAAGGTTAGATTTTTCTAAAGCTTTGCAGGCCTTGGATTTAAAGGCTTTGCGGGCCATCTCGAAAGAAGTTGAAGGATAGAAGTTAATGGCAAAGAATTTTTGCAAATGTGGTTGCGGGAAACAGGCAAAAACTGGCTGCACTTTTATCAATGGGCACCATAGACGAGGGAAAAAGCATACCCAAGCAGCGAAGGAAATCCTATCCAAGAAACGCCTGGAGTATCTCCAGCAGCAACAGGACGAATCGGCCCCTCATAGGTTGTCGTTTCCGAAGAGAAAACGGGGTGAATTAGGGGGCGCCTACAGTGTCAGAAAGTTCATTTATTTTTGCTTCATCTATTTGGTTCATGTCCATGGTATATTTGCGGGACAGCCAGTTCAACTTATGAAGTGGCAGCTTCGGATCGTGGAGAAAATTTTGGGAACTCTCAACCCGGATGGGACGAGACAATATAGAAAGATGGTTCTTCATGTAGGACGCAAGAACGGGAAAAGTTTTTTATCCTGTTTATTCCTGCTTTACTTTCTCTGTGAAGAGTCGTTCGAAGACCGTGGCATGGAGATCTGCTCGGTGGCACTTTCTAAAGTCCAGTCTCAGGGGACCATTTTTAGAACCTGTCGGATGCTGGTGGAGCACTCAAAAGAGGTTACTCAACTGATTCGGGTTCTACGTTCACCGGCGTCTATGACCAATATGTTGAATGACGCAGTTTATGAGCCGTTATCCTCAGACGGAAAACTGCAACTTGGCAGAAATTTGAGCTTGTGTGTGATTGATGAGAGTCACGGCTTAACATCTTCTGAAATTTGGGACTCTCTGCTTTTCTCAATGAGTCTGAGAAAGTCTCCACTCTTAATTTCCGTTAGCACTGCTGGCGAATCGCAAAATTCATTTTACTACAATCAGGTTTATCTTCGGTCAAAGGAAATTCTCAAAGATCCAAGTGTCGATCCCACGACTGCGGCATTCATTTTTGAGGTGCCTACAAGTTTTGACTGGACATCTCCAGATAATTTCATACTTTCTAATCCGGCCCTGGGAGAACCTGGGGAGCAGGGATTTCGGCCCGCAGAGGAGCTTAACCGGGCCCTGAAAGATGCCCAGGAAACAGAGTCGGAGTCATCGTTTCGACAGTTTTATCTCAATCAGTTCGGTGCTCTCGGCGGTCAACGTAGTCTTTGTTCTATAGAGGCTTGGGATGCCTGCTCGAATACTGACCTGGATTTTAGTCTGTTAAGAAAACGTCCGATATGGTGCGGCGTGGATCTCAGCGCCACAACCGATTTGAGCAGCGTGGGTTTTTTAATCCAAGGGCCGGAGAAGTGGGTTGTGTTCAGTTTTTGCTGGCTGGCTGGTCAAAGTTTGGCCGAGTGTGAGAAACGGGACCACCTATTCTATTCAAAATTTATCTCCGATGGGGATCTGTTTTTCGACGGAGAACCCACGATCAGGATGGAGAGTCTCGTTGACTTTTTTCAGAGGTTTAAACCAAAGTTTCCGAACCTGTTGAAAATTGGGTATGACCCATATCTGGGAAATTTATTGAAGCCACTTGAACCCTTTTTTGAGCTTGTGGTTATTTCACAGCAAGCGAAATTTGTAAGTCCTGCGATTAAATTTCTACGAACTAAAATTCTGGAGGGTTCCTTGCAACACACGGGGGGCGGGCTGCTGAGGGCGCAAGTGGAAAATTGCCGGTTGACTTCTGACATAAACGGGAATCTGCGCTTGGACAAATTGAACAGCTTTAGCCGTATAGATGGTTTAAGTAGCATAGTGACAGCGGTTGCCACAGTAACGACAGAGGAGGTGAAATCAAAATGAAACAGAAGGACATTTTAGGAGAACCGGAGAAATTGGAAAACGTGAAGGATTGGAAGTATGCAGGGAGAACGCATGGCCCCCAATTTTTTCCTGTGTGGCCTAATCAGGAGCCATCACCAGAGGAAAATCGGGATGGAATTGTCGCCTGGTGTGAGGCTGGTCTATGTCCCGGTTGTGGACATGATGTGAAGAAAAACCCTGATGGCCGTTTGCAATGCACGAATTGTCCATTATGCATAACAGATGAAGTTGTGGAAAAGTGGGGAAATTGTTGGAAGTAAAGATTTAACTTTAACTTATAGGAGGAAACGGAAATGAGTTTATTTAAAACAGGTAACAAATGGGAAAGAGCGTCGGTGGAATCGGTAACACTAAAGAACCAACTTGTAGCACACCAGGCGACTTTTGGAAAAATCAAGGCAGCCTATGATAATGATGGGCCGAAGGTTGAAGCGATTGCCAGAGAGTTATCTGTCGCTCAACTGTCGGACTCGAAAAAGGTGCGTGACTTGCATCTTGCCCTGGCGCTTGCGAAAAGAGATAGGGAGCGGGGTCTGCATGTTTGGAAACTCACCCAGACCGACCTTCGGAACAAACTTGAGGCTTGTGTCAGACCATTTATAGCAGAACAGGCGGGGTTCTGGGAGATCGAAAAGGCTAAAGCTCCTTCCATGCGAAACTTCCAAGAGAAGGAGATGGTCAAGCGGGTGGACGGCTCAAGGACTCACATCGTGAGTAGTAATTTAGAGAACGTCAATATTTTTCTGACAATGCTGTTGCAGGCGTTACAAACACTGTATGGAATGATCGAGTTCAGCATTCCGGAGATTCAGGATTTTGTCACAAAATCTGAGTCGGAACTTCGCAGCCTTGATCTGGGTTCTTTTCCGATAGAGGTCAGCGAGACCGGGTTCAAAGACGTGAGAGAAGCAGAGGCCCAGGCCACCGAAAAGTTTAATCCTGCTATTGGGTATGGCCTCAAAAACGGTATCCACGTCAGCGGAGTCGGCCTTGTTCAGACAGCACAAGAATCGACGAAATCACTTTTCGACCAGGCAACTTCGCTTATGGATCGTTTCAAATAATCAGACCAGGTTTTATCCACTGGAACAAAAGTTCCGATGGGAGGAGGTGATTGAAATGGAACGAAGTGGTTCAATCGAAACTTTTTACCGAGCGTCTCCCGAAGAGGAGGTGGTCTTGGTGCTTGACGAGACATCAAACTTTGCTCTCCATTTTGAGAGCGAGAAGGCGGCCAGGGTTGCCTATCCCGGCGTTGTTTTTGAGTTAGAGCAGGTGGACTTCCTGGGTGTGAAATTCTTGTGTATGTTTCCTTTTAAGGTTGACTCCATGGCCGCAGCGACGCGAAAGAAAATTCTGGTCGGCGCGATCGCCTGGGCGGTAGGCCAGTTACCACGGGGTGAGCCAGCGTTCACACAGCAACGACATGCTCAAATCCACCAGATCGAGAAGCTATGGCAAAAATGAAATCGATGGGGCGGCCTAAAAATTCATCCCCTTCCCCCCCTCACCCTCTGCTGAAGGGGAATGGGGCCGCCCTGTCGATACATAGGATCTTTGAATGGAACAAAAACAACCAAATTTTTTAATCGGAGTGGCCAATATCTGCAAATATTTCAATTTCGGAAGAGACTTTTTTTTTGAATGTTTGAGGTTGGGCCTTCCCTGTAAAAAAATAACCAATCGGTACGTTGTCTCGGTTAAGCAAGTAGAAAATTTTATTGAAAAGCAGATGAAAGGTAAAAAAAACCACTCTATCGTGAGTCCTGAGGGGGTTCTGAGGGTCGAAGTGGGAAAATGATGGACTGGATCGACAAAGCACGCAAGGAGAGGGAGGCTCAATTTGAACCGAAGTATGGTGTTATCCATCCCAAGAGCGACCGGCGATGCTTCCGCAGGGAGATGCTCGAAGAACTCCTGGATAGCCTCAATTATTGTGAATGGGCATTCAAGAAAGGCGAAATTAATCGGAAGCAGCGGGGATTGATAGATCGCACCACGAGGGCAGTCATACGAACAATAGAGACTGCCTGTGCCGATCGTTTTGATTGGGAAGTCGGATGGATCTGAAAGGAGGCTCTATGAGTGGAACCACTGTCAGGACTCGTTTAAACCCCTTTCTACGGTGCCACAGACGCACAGGATGAGCTGTAAGGGGGTTAATCCTGCCGGTGAAGGGTAAGGGGCAGGGTGTGGGGAATGATGTGGGGAATGATAAATGAGGCAAAAAAAAGAGGCTACAAAATACCTTGTAACCTCTTGAAATAATAGGTGGTGTCCCCAAGGGGATTTGAACCCCTGTCGCCGACGTGAAAGGCCGGTGTCCTTGGCCTGACTAGACGATGGGGACGAAAATGAAATGGAATAATGGAGTATTGGAATAATGGGATACTGGGAAAATCAAACTTTTAGAAAAACCCATTATTCCATCATTCCACTGTTCCAATATTCCGATTGGGGTTTTATGGTGGGCCGTGCGGGACTCGAACCCACGACTCTCTGCTTAAAAGGCAGATACTCTACCTCCTGAGTTAACGGCCCGTCTGATTCAGCGTAAGAGAAAATCCCCTGTATTGTCAAGATGAAATGGAAATCATCTCTTAAGGGATTCCTTTGAGAACGGGTTTTTCAGCTCGATCGTCTCATTCCTTTCAGAACCGACAGAGACCATCGCTATCTTTACATTGGTCAATTCTTCGATCCTTTTTAGATAGCGTTGCGCCTGAACGGGAAGCTCCGAAATCTTTTTTGTTCCCTTCACCTCTTTTCTCCACCCGTCTAATTCTTCATAAATGGGCTCGGAGCTTTCCAGTATTTTTAGATTAGATGGAACATGGTGAAGAACCTTTCCATTCACGCGGTACCCGACGCAGATCTTTACCTTGTCAAAATCGTTCAACACGTCGAGTTTGGTGATGGCCACCTCTTGGATGCCATTGATCCTTATGGCGTGGTTGACCACCACCGCATCGAACCAGCCGCATCTTCTCGGTCTCCCGGTTGTGGCCCCGTATTCCCCTCCCTTTTCACGGATCCTCTCTCCGACCTGATCCTTCAATTCGGTTGGAAACGGCCCCTCTCCCACCCGTGTGGTATAGGCCTTTGCCACGCCGATCACCGAGTCGATCATGGTCGGACCGATCCCCGAGCCCGCGCAGGCATTTCCTGCCACGGTATTGGAGGCTGTCACATAGGGGTAGGTCCCGTGATCCACATCCAGGAGAGCTCCCTGTGCCCCTTCAAAGAGAATATGTTTTCCCTTCTGAATTTCATCATAGAGGATGATCGAGGTATTCCTCACATACTTTTCAAGCTGTTTCTTAAACCGGAGGAATTCATCGAAAATCTCTGACAACTCGAAACATTCCTCCTTCAGCACCTCCGAGAGATAGGCATTCTTCTGGAGAAGGTTGGCTTTTAGCTTTTTCCGGAAAACCTCCTCATCCATGAGATCAACCACCCGGATCCCGTAACGTGCCACCTTGTCTTCATAGGCAGGCCCTATTCCGCGGCCTGTGGTGCCAATCTTAAAGACCCGGTCTCTCGCGATATCGATCCTCCGGTGGTAAGGAAGAATCAGGTGAGCCTCTTCGCTCACCATCAACTGTGAATCATCCTTTAAATATCCTCTCTTTTTTAATTCGTTAACCTCTTCGATCAATACTGCCGGGTCCACGACCACTCCGTTGCCGATCACGCACTGCTTATTCTCGTAAAGGATGCCGGATGGAATCAAATGAAAGACAAATTTCTCTTCCTTAAGAACGATCGTGTGACCCGCATTATTTCCCCCTTGAAAACGGACGACGATATCCGCATACCGGGTCAACAGATCAACGATCTTCCCCTTGCCTTCATCCCCCCATTGGGCGCCTACAATCACAATATTGGCCATATTTACCCTCATTCAGCCCTGTCACCTGTGAAGGGTGCGGGGCAGTTCAAATTTTCTTCCACCATCAAAGCTTGATCTGGCGGACTGAGATAATATTGGGCAACCTCAAAATCTCACCTACCATCCCCGGGGGCAGAGGAGAATCGAGATGGAGAAGGGAGATCGCCATTCCGCCCATTCGATCGCGACCGAACTGCATGGTGGCGATATTGATATTCCGATTTCCCAGCGCCATCCCGATATTGCCGATCACCCCTGGCCGGTCATAATTATTCACCAAGAGGATGTATCCCTCCGGAAGGGCTTCAATGAGAAAATCGTTCAGCTTGACGATTCGCAACTCTTTTCTTCCGAAGAGTGTCCCTGCGATATAGTTCTGCTCCATCTTCGACCGCACTGTCAGGGCGATCAGGCTGGCAAAGTCCTCTGCCTCTTCACTGGTTGACTCCGTCACCCTGATCCCTCTCTCCTTGGCCATAATGGGAGCATTGACAAAGTTCACCGTCTCACCCACAAACGGCGTCAGCAGTCCCTTCAGGACAGAGATGGTGATAGGTTTTGTCCCGTATTCTAAGATTTCGCCATGGTATTCGATCAGAACTTCTTCAATGGCATAATTCGAAATCTGTCCCAAAAAGCTCCCCAATTTCTCCCCCAGCCTCAGATAGGGCCTTAAGAAGAGGAGGATGTCCGGGCTGACAGCCGGGATATTGACCGCATTGCGGATTTCACCATGGACCAGATAATCGACAACCTGCCGAGATATGGCGACGGCCACATTCTCCTGGGCCTCTTCTGTGGACGCTCCTAAGTGAGGAGTGCAGACCACTTCCTCCAGTTCAAGTAGGGGATTTCCAATCGCGGGCTCTTTCTCAAAAACATCGAGCGACGCTCCTGCAACCTTCCCCGTTTTAATCGCCTCGTAAAGATCCTTTTCGTTGATGATTCCACCCCGGGCACAGTTGATCAGGATCACGCCATTCTTCATCTTTTTAAAGGCATTCTTATCAATAAGATTCCGGGTTTCATCATTCAAAGGGGTGTGGATGCTGATGAAATCTGATCGGCTCAGAAGTTCGTCAAAGGAGACCAGTTCAACCCCTTTCTTCTCAGCAACGTCCGGCGAAAGATAGGGATCGTAGCCGATGACCTTCATCTTCAAGCCCCTGGCGCGGTCCGCAACGATCGTTCCGATGACTCCGATGCCGACCAGTCCGAGGGTCTTTTGATAGAGTTCCACCCCCATAAACTTCTTCTTCTCCCATTTGCCTGCCCTCATCGAGGCTGTAGCCTGAGGAACCTTTCTTGAGATGGAGAGCATCATGGCGATCGTATGCTCTGCTGCGGCAATGGCATTCTCCTGGGGGGTGTTCATGACCACAATCCCCTTCTTGGTCGCCGCAGGAATATCGACATTGTCCAGCCCGATCCCCGCCCTTCCGATCACTCTCAGGTGACTCCCTGCCTCGATGACATCGGCCTTCAACTTCGTCTCGCTCCGGATGATGATGGCATCGTATTCGGCGATGATTTGCTTCAGGTCCTCCTGCGAGAGACCGAGTTTGACATCATACTTCAAGCCCTTTGCCTGTTCCAGAACCTCCAGCCCCTTCTGGGACATCGGATCGCTGACTAATACCTTCATCACCTTCTCCATCATGCCTCCGATTGAGGATCACATTGTTTGAGGATCGTTTCGCTGCCAGGAGACCGCTCCGCTTGAGGACCACTTTGTTTGAGGCTTAAAGAATTTGTCTCTAACCTCCCACCTCAAGTTCTCCAAAGGAGAATGCTCCTCAAGCCCCTACAGGGGCACTCCTCCTACTTTTATTGTTCCATCAATACCTCTTCCAG
>Ga0315295_10003135_pt1 | contig 14053 bp, 10 predicted proteins | sample YL17G14_0_MG_FD_204453 | JGI IMG/M metagenome (GOLD analysis project Ga0315295, IMG submission 204453) | Sediment microbial communities from Yellowstone Lake, YNP, Wyoming, USA - YL17G14_0 | ecosystem: Environmental > Aquatic > Freshwater > Lake > Sediment | place: USA: Wyoming | collected...
CACTCCTCCAGGAGCCACGTCGCCGAGCGGGGCGTGCTCCCCTCTACCGGCGTGCAGACGAAGCGCGCCGGCTGCGCGCCGGACGGCAGCGCCCAGGCGAGGGTGGTACTCGCCGTCTCGCCGCCCGCGGCCTTTCCGCGCGGCCAGGAGTGGTCGGTGAGCTTGGCGACGTAGATCATGTCGTCGGCGGCGATGAGGAGGAACGACTCCGCGCCGGCGAACGGCAGGCGCGCCGCGGGATCGCCGCCGGTGCTCTCGACGGTCACCGTGAAGCGAAGCGTGACGAGACGCTCGTCCGCCGCGGCGCTGACGCCCTCGGCGGGCTCGCCGGGGTCGGCGAAGCCGGCCGCGCGCACGCGCATGATCGCGCCCTGAGGCGTTTGGAAACGCGCGGCCTCGCCCAACGTGCAGAGGGGCGCGACGGTGGAGATCGGCGTGGGGCTGAGCGTGGCCGTGGCGGTCGGTGTACCCTCTCCTGGCGCGGTTGAGGAGTCGCCGCCGCAGGCCGCGGCGGTGACTGCGAGCACGGCAGCCAGGACCACGGCGGCGACGAATTCAACGGTAGCGGCGCGAGTGCGCAGTCGGCGATGCATCGGCGATCCTCCCAACGTCGGTCGAGCGGATTGTATCGCGGCAACGCAAATGGGGCGGGCCCGAGGGCCCGCCCCATTTGGCGTTCAGCTGGTAGCCGCTGCGAGCTTAGCGCAACAGGCAGCCGTTTGCCGTGAGGTACTCCTGCCAGTCGGCCTCGCTGGGCTCGCCGCACTTGCGCAGGGTCTTCTCCCACTCCTGGTCGACCCAGGCCTCGAGATTCAGCAGTGCGTCCTCGTTGCCCGGCTTGAAGAGGTGGGCGAACCGGCCCTGGCGCTTGAGCCACGGCACCAGCGGCGTCTTGTGGTGCGGCCGGTAGGTGAGCCGGTACTCGCCGTCCTCGACCTCGAACAGCGGCCAGTAGCAGGTGTTCACGGCCTCGCGTGCGAGGTCGATGCTCTCGGCGCCGTCGGAGCGCCAGCCGCGCGGGCACGGCGCCAGGATGTTGAGGAACGTGGCGCCCTCGGTGGCCAAGGCCTTCGCCGCCTTGCGCACGAGGTCGCGGGGGTCGTGCGGGGACGCCTGGGCCACGTACTTGAGGCCGTGGGCGATCATGATGTCGGTGAGGTTCTTGCGGTTCTGCAGCTTGCCGGCCTGCTCCTTGCCCACCGGGCTGGTGGTGGTCCAGGCGCCCACCGGCGTGGCGCCGGAGCGCTGGAAGCCGGTGTTCATGTAGGCGCCGTTGTCGTAGCAGACGTAGAGCATGTGGTGGCCGCGCTCCATCGCGCCGGAAAGCGACTGGAGGCCGATGTCGTAGGTGCCGCCGTCGCCGCCGAAGGCGATGAACTTGACGTTGTCCTCGATGAGGCCCTTCTTCTTCAGCGCGCGGAAGGCCGTCTCGACGCCGCTGAGCGTTGCCGCGGAGTTCTCGAAGGCCGTGTGAATGTAGCCGCCCTTCCACGAGGTGTAGGGGTAGATCGTGGTGCTCACCTCGAGACAGCCGGTGGCCGCGCTGACGACGACCGGATCGCTCGTCCCCATGAGGACCTGACGCACGACGATCGGCGCGCCGCAGCCGGCACACATGCGGTGGCCACCGGCGAGCTGGCTGCCGTGGGCGACCAGCTCGTGCCACTTGGTGCGCGCGTCCTCGAAGTGGTTGGTCTCCTTGATCGCCTCCACGGGGCAGACGTTGACGCATTCGCGGCACATGATGCAGCGGCTCTCGTCGACGCGGTACGAGGCGAGCTCGCGTTCGTTGAACGTGAGCGCGCCGGTGGGGCAGGAGCTGACGCAACGGCCGCAGGAGATGCAGTCGGCCAGCTGGAGCGCGTCGCTGTACGGCGTGTCCACCTTGATCGTAAAACCGCGACCGGTGAAGTCGTAGCAGGCGGGTCCTGCGACGTCGCGGCACACGCGCACGCAGCGTCCGCAGGCGATGCAGCGATCCATGTCGCGGCGGATGAACGGATGCTCGTACTGCGGCTCGACCTGGCGCACGAGCCCGCCCTTGGTGACCAGCGCGTTCTCGGTGACCTCGTACTCGACGCCGAGCCGCTGCAGATCGCAACTGCCGACGCTGGGGCACTCACACTGCAAGCAGCGGGCTGCTTCGGCGCGCGCCGCGGCGAGGCTGTAGCCTCGCTCGACCTCGACGTCGACGCCCGAGAGGCGCTTGAGCTTGCCGACCTGGGGCATGGTGGCGCGAGCCGCGGGATCGGCGCTCGCGCCCATCTTCAGCCAGACGGGGTTGCGCTCTGCGAGACGCGCGCCGGCGTCGCCGAGCTGTTCCGCGTCCTTGAGCTGGTCGAGATACGGCAGCCCGCTGTAAGCGGCCAGCGCCTCTTCGAGCTCCTCGAGGTCCTCGCCGTGCAGCCACGCGTCGACTGCGAGTGCGGCGCGCTTGCCGTCGGCGACGGCGTGGACGGCTGAGCGCGAGCCCGTGACGGCGTCGCCGGCGGCGAACACGCCGTCGGTCGGGGTGCGCCCAGTGAAGGGGTTCGCGGCCAAGCGCGCGTCGTCGCTCAGGAGCAGATCATCAACGCTCTCGCCGAGCCGCGGGGCGTACCCTGTGGCAACGACGACGGTCGTCGCGGCTACGTCGAAGCGCGAGCCACGGACCTCCTTCGTATGGCCCTTCTCGGACGTCACGCGCACGCATTCGATGCCCTGCGCCTTACCGGCCTTGGCTCGGACCTTCTTGGCGACGGTGCCGAACTCGAACTTGACGCCCTCCTCGAGCGCGGCGCTCAGACTGCGGGCGCCGGCGGGGAGATCGGCGGCCGTGTGCTCGCAGACGACGACGACCTCCTTGGCCCCTTTGCGCCTGGCGGTGCGGGCGACGTCGAGGGCAGTGATGTCGTCGCCGACCACGGCGACCTTGGTGGTGAACTTGACGGTGCGGCCGCCGCGCACGCGCCGCAGCACGTCGAGGCCCTTGAGCGCGGTGTCGTCGCCGGGCAGAACGTGCGTCGGTTGCTCCCAGGCGCCGACGCTGATGATCAAGGCGTCGAAACCTGCGTCGAAGAGACCGTCGGGATCGACCTCGTAGCCAAGCTCCGACTCGCCGACGAAGCGCACGCCGGCGTCCCACAGCGGCTCGAGCTCTTTGTCGACGACCTTCTCCGGCAAGCGGAACTCGGGGATCGAGTAACGGAGGCTGCCGCCGGGGCGCTCGTTGGCGTCGTAGATCGTCACCTCGTGGCCGAGGGTGGTGAGGTACCAGGCACTGGTGAGACCGGCCGGGCCGGCGCCGATGACGGCGACCCGCCGGCCGGTCGGCACGCCCGGAATCAGGATCGGGTCCGAGTGATCCGCGGCGGCGCGGTGGAGTGCGCAGATGGCGACAGGGTCGTCGACCTCGCCACGCCGGCAGACCGGCTCGCAGTAGCGCGGGCAGACGCGGCCGAGGATCGCCGGGAAGGGCAGTTCCTCGCGCACGATGGCGGCCGCACCGGCGGGGTCGCCGCCGGCCAGCGCCGCCATGTAGGCGGGGATGTCGATGTGCGTGGGGCAGGCGTGCGAGCACGGCGCCTCACAGTAGGCGTTGTGATCCGAGAGGTACATCTCGAGGTAGCTCTTGCGGCGGGCACGCACACGCGGCGTGTCGGTGTGCACGACCAACCCTTCGGCGACCCACGTGGTGCAGGCGGCCTGCAGCTTGGGCCAGCCCTCGACCTCGATGAGGCACAGCCGGCAGGCGCCCCAGGCGGCCATCCCTTCCTCATGGCAGAGCGCGGGAATGTCGATCCCCTCGCGCCGCGCAACGTCGAGAACGGTCTCGCCTTCGCGAGCACTGTACTGCCCGCCATCGATTGTCAGCGTGATGGCAGCTTTCGCGCGTGCGTTCACTGCTGCCTCCCTTCGACCAGCGCTGGTCTCGCGTCGACGACGGGGACGGCGTCGAACTTGCATACCTGGCGGCAGGTGTCGCATTTGATGCAGAGGGCCTGGTTGATGACGTGCAGCGCCTTGCTCTCGCCGCTGATGGCGTCGGTGGGGCAGGCCCCGAAGCAGACGTGGCAGCCGGTGCAGGCCTCGGGGTCGATCAGGTACTGGATCAGCGGGCGGCACACCTTGGCGGGGCAGCGCTTCTCCTCGACGTGCGCCATGACCTCGTCGCGGAAGTAGCGCAGGGTGGTGAGCACGGGGTTGGGGGCGCTTCCGCCGAGCTGGCACAGAGAGCCCTCGATGATGTCGTCGCTGAGTCGCTCGAGCAGATCGATGTCCCCCTGCGTGCCTTCGCCGTCGGAGATGCGTTCGAGGATCTCGAGCACGCGCTGCGTGCCGATACGGCAGGGCACGCACTTGCCGCACGACTCCTCCGCCGTGAACTTGAAGAAGAACTTGGCGAAGTCGACCATGCACGTGGTCTCGTCGACGACGACCATGCCGCCGGAGCCCATCATGGAGCCGTACTTGGTGAGGTTCTCGAAGTCGATCGGCGTGTCGAGCAGGTCGGCCGGCAGGCAGCCGCCGCTCGGTCCGCCGAGCTGGACAGCCTTGAACTCGTGACCCTCCTGCATACCCCCGCCGACGCCGAAGATGACGTCGCGCAGCGTGGCGCCCATGGGCACCTCGACCAGCCCGGAGTTTCTGGCTTTGCCGGTGAGCGAGAAGATCTTCGTGCCCTTGGACGTGTCCGTGCCCATCGCCGCCAGCGCCTCGGCTCCGTTGGCGATGATCCAGGGGACGGTCGCGTAGGACTCGACGTTGTTGAGGTTGGTCGGCTGCTTCCACAGACCGTGGGCGACAGTACGGATGTGCTTGCCGCGCGGCATGCCGCGATGGCCCTCGATGGACGCGGTCAGCGCGGTCGACTCGCCGCAGACAAAGGCCCCGGCGCCCTGGTTGATGCGCAGGTCGAAGTTCCAGCCGGTGCCGAGGATGTTGTTGCCGAGCAGGCCGCGTTCGCGCGCTTGGCTGAGGGCGAGGCGCAGACGCGCCACGGCCAGCGGGTACTCGTGACGCACGTACACGTAGCCTTCGTCGGCGCCGATCGCGAAGGCGGCGATCAGCATGCCTTCGATCAGCGAATGAGGGTTGTCCTCGAGCACGGCGCGGTCCATGAACGCGCCGGGGTCGCCCTCGTCGCCGTTGCAGATGATGTAGTGCTTCTCGCCGGGGTTGGCGCGGCAGAAACGCCATTTCTTGCCGGTCGGGAAGCCCGCTCCACCACGGCCGCGCAGGCCGGAACGCTCGACCTCGTCGATGACCGCGTCGGGGTCGTCCTGGACGAGGACCTCGGCGAGCGGCGCGTAGCCGCCGCGGGCGAGGTAGTCGTCGATCGACGTCGGATCGATGAAGCCGTTCATCCCGCGGACGATACGAGTCTGCCCGGCGTAGAACGGCACGTCCTTCTCGAGCGGCACCGCTTCGCCGGTCTCGGGATGTCGGTAGAGCAGCCGCTCGACGACGCCCTCGCCGACGACGCTGGTCTCGACGATCTCGGCGATGTCGGCGGCCTTCAGCCGCGGGTAGAAGACGCCTTGAGGATGGACGACCACGATGGGGCCTTCCTGGCAGAGCCCGTGGCAGCCGGTGAGCACGACACGGACCTTGTCGCTGAGGCCGCGCTGGTCGAGCTCCGCCGTCAGGGCGTCGCTCAGAGCGACGCGGCCGAAGGCGTTACAGGTGGTTCCGGCACACACGCGGATCTTGACGGTGTCCTCGCCGCCGGTGGACAGCTCAGGGCGGAAGGCGGCTTTCAGGGCCTTCTGGATGCGCGCCTGGCGGGCGGTCGGGTTCTTGGCGCTGGCCGCCACCTCAGGCCTCCTTCTTGCGGATGGTCCGAATCAGCTTGCGCGCCGCCTGGGGCGTGACGCGTGCGTGCGTCTCCTCTTCGCCGACGCGCACTGCCGGCGCCAGGGCGCAGGCGCCGATGCAGTTGACGGTCTGCAGCGTGAATAGCAGGTCGGGAGTCGTGCCGCCGACCGCGACGTCGAGCTCCTGGGCGAAGGCCTCCGCCACCAGCGGGGCGCCGGCGACGTGGCAGGCGGTGCCCATGCAGACGCTGATCACGTGCTTGCCCACGGGCGTCAGGCGGAACTGGCTGTAGAAGCTGGCTACCCCGAAGACCCGCGAGAAGGGCAGGCCCATCTCGCTGGCGATATCCTCGAGCGCGACGCGCGGCAGGTAGCCGAACGTCTCCTGGGTGGTGTGGAAGGCCTCGACGAGGCCGGAGCCCTCGCGGATGCCGGCGATGACCTTGTCGAAGAGCTTCATGTCGATGTCAGGCTGGAAGCCGGCCGGCTTTTCGCCCATGACGCAGGCCGCCCCGGCGCCGCAGCTCTCGCCCGGCAGCGAGGCCAGGGCAGCGGCGCGTTCGGCGGCGATATCGAAGGGCAGCTCCTCGAACTCGGGGCAGTAGTCGAGCTCGATGCAGTCCACCGGGCAGGTCCGCTCGCACAAGGTGCAGGCGTAGCAGCGGTAGCTGCCCTCGCGGTCCTTCACGAGATCGAAGAGACCGACGCCACGGCTCTTGTCGACCAGCTCGCGACGCTCGAAGTCGATGCCTTTGATGACCTCATAGAGCGCCGAGCCACGGGGCTCGGCGCTTCCTGTCTTGCGACTGCGACTTGCCATGCTGGTCACCTCAGTCCTCGCGCAGGTTGAGGTAGCGGCGCTCGACCGAGGTCCGCTGGCTGCTCTGCGCGGCGTTCTGGAGCACGGCGAAGGCCTGCTCGATGTTGTCGGGGAAGATGTCGCGGCCGCCAAGGCCGTAGATGAACGGGAGCACCTGCGGCCGCGGGTCGCAGTCGTAGAGGGCGCTGCGGACCTCGAGGAACACCGGGCCGCCCTGAGCGCCGAACGAGTCGGCGCGGTCCATCACGCCGACGATCTTCACGTGCTGCAACGCCTTGGCGTAGGCCTCGTGCGGAAACGGCCGGAAGGCGCGCACGCGCACCATGCCGGCCTTCACGCCGCTTGCGCGCAGCTTGTCGACGATGACGCGCGTGGTGCCCGCGGTCGAGCCCACCACGACGATCGCGATCTCGGCGTCGTCGAGGCGGTACGGGTCGAGCAGGCCGTACTGGCGGCCGCTCAGCTCGGCGTACTCGTCGGCGACATCCTGGATCACCTTGAAGGCGCGGTCCATGGCACGGTTCTGGGAGACCTTGTGCTCGAAGTACCAACCGTGGAGTCCGTCGAACGGGCCAACCGTGGGGGGGTTCTTGGTGTCGAGCAGCGGATTGACGGCTCGGTACGGGCCGATGAACTGCTGCACTTGCTCCTTGGTCAGCATCTGCAACGGGCCGATCGCGCCGCTGATGACGTAGCCGTCGTACATGTGCGTCACGGGCAGGCGCACGTCCATGTGCTCGGCGATGCGAATCGCCTGAATGCAGTTGTCGTAGGCCTCTTGGTGGTTCTCGCCGTAGATCTGGATCCAGCCGGTGTCGCGGCCACCCATGGTGTCGCTATGGTCGCAGTGAATGTTGATCGGGCCCGAGAGGGCGCGGTTCACGGTGGTCATGACGATGGGCAGGCGGTAGCTCGCGGCGATGTAGAGCATCTCCCACATGAGGGCGTAGCCCTGAGAGGAGGTCGCGGTCATCGTCCGTGCGCCTCCGGCTTGCGAGCCGATCACGGCGCTCATCGCGGAATGCTCGCTCTCGACGGTGACGAACTCGCTGCTGACCTTGCCGTCGGCGACCATCTGCGCGTACAGCATCACGACCTCGGTCTGGGGCGTGATGGGGTAGGCGCAGACCACATCGGGATCGATCTGCCCCATCGCCTCGGCGACGGCCTCGTTGCCGGTGACCGCGAGGATCTGACTGTCAGTGGTGGCCACGAGTCACTCCTTCTCGTCGGTCTTCATGGCGATGGCGTGCGTTGGGCATTCTCTGGCGCAGATCCCGCAACCCTTGCAGTGCGCCAGGTCGATGCCGACGGCCTTGCCGTCCTCGATGAGGATCGAGGCGTCGGGGCAGTAGAAGTAGCAGAGCATGCAGCCGTCGCACACCTCGGCGTCGATGACCGGCACCATGGAGCGCCAGCCACCGGTCTCGTTGTACACGGAGTTGCCGGCCTCGATGATCGTCGCGCCGAGCTCGTGCCTGTCCGGACCCCAGTTGTCGACGTCGCTGATGTCCCACTTGGGCTTCTTGGGTGCCGCCTGCCTCACGCGCGGCTTCTTGAGGGGGGCCGGCCGCTTCGCAACCGCCTTCTTGTCGACAGTCATTCGGACTGAACCTCCTCGTAGCTCCGCGTGATCGCGGTGATGTTGCCCTCCACGACCTTGGGCGGGAATTTCTTGCTGAAGTCCTCACGCAGGAACGACACGACCTCGTCGATGGGGAAGAGGCCGGTGATGCGCGTCAAGGCGCCCACCATCGGGGTGTTGGGGATCGCCCGCTTGATGGTCTCGACGGCGATACGTGTCGCGGCGATCGTGTAGTAGTGGTAGCCCTCGAGGTGGTAGTGCTTGCGCAGGTCGGCGGGGCTCATCTCGCTGTTGACGAGCACGATGGCTTCGTCAGGGGCGCCCTTGGTCACGTCGACGACGCCGAGTAGGGAGGGGTCGAGCACGACGACGATCTGTGGGTGCTCGATGCCGCAGTACACCTGAATCGGGGCATCGCTCACGCGCGTGAAGGCGACGATCGGCGCCCCCGAGCGCTCGGGACCATACTCGGGGAAGGCCTGGAAGTACTTCTTCTGGCCGAGCGCCAGCTCGGCGACCAGCTTGGCCGCCGTGACGGCCCCCTGGCCGCCGCGGCCGTGCCAGCGGATCTCGGTGAGGGCCGGGGTGGCCTCCGCCGCAGGTGTGCCGGACTTCGTCGCCATGCTCTACTCCTCTCCGCGCCGCAAGCTGCGGCGCCCCGCCAGGGCGCGACCCAGCGTCAGTTCGTCAGCGTACTCGAGATCGCCGCCGACCGGCAGTCCGCTGGCGAGCCGCGTGACGCGCACGCGTGCGGGCAGCAGATCGGCGATGTACAGCGCTGTCGCCTCACCGGTCATGGTTGGATTGGTTGCTACGATGACTTCCTCAACCTGATCGTCGACGCGTGCGACGAGCTCGGTGAGGTGAAGATCGTCGGGATCGACACCGTCGATGGGGCTGAGCGCTCCGCCAAGGACGTGGTACAGACCACGGTACTCGCGCGTGCGCTCAATGGTGACGATGTCGAACGGCTGCTCGACGACGCAGAGCAGACGGGGATCGCGGCGGGCGTCGGCGCACACCGTGCAGAGCCCGCCTTCTGCGAGGTTGAAGCAGCGCGGGCAGAAGCCGATCTTGTCCTTCACGTCGACGATCGCCGCCGCCAGCGGCAGGATCTGCTCGGCCGGCAGCCGGAGGATGTGAAAGGTGAGGCGCTGCGCGGTGCGGGGACCGATGCCCGGGAGCTTGGCCAGCTCGGTGATCAGGCGCTCGACAGCCGGTGAATACAATCTCGTTCTTTCCGCTAAGGCATGCCAAAACATGCAGTGCCAATCCGGGAATCACCGGGCGCTCAACTGCCCGCCAGACGTGATTGATGATTGTACCTCGCACAGCGCACGGGTGCCAACGCGCGGCGGTGACGATGCGCCGGTTCGAGGCTGAGAAGAGGCTCTCGCCGCTGGAATACCGTTGGCCACAAGGCGCCGGACAGCGAGCCGGCGGCGACCCGTCGCCAATCAGGATGAGGATACTCTTTTATACAGGATCGTATCCGCGCCGCGCAGACGTCCGCGCGGCCGTCCCGACATCGGTGCGGCGGGAGTGGGCCGGGGGCTCACCGCCCCCTCGGTGCACTCAGAAGAGGCCGGGAATGCTGGGGAGGTCGAGCCCGCCGGTGGCGCCGCCGAGCTTCTTACTGGCGAGGTCCTGGGCGGAGCGCAGCGCCTCGTTGGTGGCGGCGACGACGAGATCCTCGAGCATCTCCACGTCGTCGGGGTCGACGGCCTCGGGCTTGATGTGCACCTGCTTCACTTCGAGGGAGCCGGTGATCACGACGGTCACCATGCCGCCGCCGACGCTGGCCGCGACGGTCTCGAGGGCAAGCTCGTCCTGGGCTTGCGCCATCTTGCGCTGCATCTCCTGGACCTGCTTCATCATCTTGTTGTACTGAGGATTGGACACGGCGTTCTCCTTAGGAGTCGTCGGGGAGCTCTTCGGCGCCCAGGGTGCCTTTGGCCTGATTGATGAAGGCGGTGAAATCGAGGGAGTCCGCGGCCGCGGACGAGGGTGCCGGCGCGGAAGGCTCGACGCCGGCACCCGCGGACAGTACGTACTCGGCGGTGATCCGGTGCCCCAAGGTCGCGTCGACGGCCGCCGCCAGCAAGCCGTCGCGGTCGGCGGCGGTGGCGTTGCGCAGGGCGAACTCGGACGGCAGCGCGACGGTGAGCCGTTCGCCCTCCAGGGCGGTGGGGCGGGCATCGCGCAGCAGTGCGTAGAGCCCCACCTTCTGAGCCTGCACCTGCTGAAGGATCATCTCCCAGGCGCGCCTGACGCGGTCGAGTGAGAGCGCCGAAGATGGCTGTGCTGCACGCGCGTCACGGACGCTCGGTTGGGCCGCCGGCGATGTCGTCGCAGGCGTCGCTGGCGGTGCTGTCGGTGGCGCCGTTGCGGCAGCAGTCGACGGCGTCTTCGTCGCAGCCGCTGCTGGTGCGCTTGGTGGTGCCGGGATTGATGCCGCCGTTGGCGCCGTAGTTGTTTCGGCCGCCCGCGGGACAGTCGCCGCCGGTCCGCCGGCCGCTGCGGCGACTCCGCCCGGCGCCCCGGCCGCGCCGGTCTCGAGGCGGCGAAGGCGCTCCTCGAGTGCTGCCGCCGAGTGGTCGAGCTCTGGCCGCGTCACCTTGACCAGCGCGAGCTCGAGCTGCAGCCGCGGGTCGAGGCCGTCGCGGATCTCCCGCTGGGCTTGGCCGAGGGCCTCGATGAAGAACACAACCTCGCGCGGCGGCACCTGGTTGGCGCGCTGCGCATGCTCGCGGAAGAGCTCGCCGTCGAGCTCGACCGTCTGGCCCAGGCTGCGCAGCGCACTCTCGTCGCTGGCGGCTTCGCCGAGGTGCTGGAGCAGAAAGAGCTGACGCAGGTGGCGCAGCAGGTCGCGGATGAACTGCGAGTAGTCCGTGCCCTCGTTGGCGAGGCGCTGAATGAACTGCAGCGCCTCGGCGGTCTTCCGCTCGGTGACGATGTCGGTGATCTCGAACAGCAGCTCGCTGCTGGTGACGCCGAGGGCGTCGAGCACGTCCGTGGCGGTGATGCGGCCGTCCGTGTAGGTCACGAGCTTGTCCAGTGTGCCGATAGCGTCGCGGAAGCCGCCCTGGGAATGCCTGGCGATGATATGCAGCGCTTCGCTGTCGATGTCGATCGCCAGGCCCTCGCGCTCATCGGCGAGGCGGAGGTTCTCGCGCTCGACGATGTCGGCCAGCAGCCGCACGATGTCGACCACATGCGGGCGATGGAAGTCGAAGCGCTGGCAGCGCGACAGGATCGTCTCCGGGATCTTGTGCGGCTCCGTCGTGGCGAGCACGAAGACGACGTTGGCGGGCGGTTCCTCCAGCGTCTTGAGGAGGGCGTTGAAGGCCTCACGCGTGAGCATGTGGACCTCGTCGATGATGTAGACCTTGAAGCGGCCGTCGACCGGCGCGAAGGCGATCTTGTCGCGCAGCTCGCGCACGTCGTCGATGCTGCGGTTGGAGGCGGCGTCCATCTCGATGACGTCGAGCGAGACGCCGGCGGCGATGGCCACGCAGTGGCGGCAGACGCCGCAGGGCGTGGCTGTCGGCGCGGTCACGGGCTGCTCGTCGGTGCCGACGCAGTCGAGGGCCTTGGCGAGGATGCGCGCGGTGCTCGTCTTGCCGGTACCGCGCGGTCCGGCAAACACGTAGGCATGGGCAACCGCGTCGGTCTCGACGGCGTTGCGCAGCGTGCGCGCCACGTGGTCTTGACCGACCAGTTCGGCGAACGTCTGGGGGCGATACTCGCGGTAGAGGGAGCGCTTCATGGGGTGAGCCCGATGCTACCCGCTGCGGTGAGTCGCGGCAACACGGGGGCGCGGCGAGGAGACACAATGGCCGCGCACCCGCCGTCGAAACGCGTCCCCCGAGCGTCCTCGCTGGGCGCGGCTCCGGTCAGGCAACCCTGCGGCACATGAAATGGCCTGTTTACCGCTGCTTCCTCCCGGACCTGACGGGGTTCGCAGGGTTCCATTGCGCAGGACCCGACCCTCAACACCGCGAGCCAGCTGACTGCCTCGCAGAACGGCCCCTCGGGCGGGAATTCAGCCCCGCTGTAGCGGATTGCGGGTACAGGGCACCGCTAGCTCCCCGCCTAGCGCGACCGGACTTGGATGGTACGCTGCCGCCGAGGCAGAAGCAAACACGGCGGCGGGTGCCGGCGCGGTGGTTGCGGTCTACCGGCGGGCGGCTAGATTGAGAATATGGACGCGAAGAACAGGCTGCTCGCCGGGCTCGTCATCGTCCTCGTGGTGGTAGTGGTCGCACTGGCGGTGATTCCGATCGGGGCGCCGCGGCCGCGGCCGGCGACGGCGCCCATCGGCGAGTTCTCGTCTGCGCGGGCGCTCGTCATTCTCAGGCAGATCGCCGCCGAGCCGCGCCCACTCGGCTCGCCGCGGGCGCGAGCGGCGCGCGCGCTCATCTGCGCGCAACTCGCGCGCCTCGGGCTGCGTCCGCACGTGCAGACGGCGGCGATCGTGTCGGCGCTCAGCCCCCGGGTCGCGGGCACCGTCCACAACGTCGTCGGCCGCCTTGAGGGCCGCGACCCCACGCGCGCCGTCCTCCTGATGGCGCACTACGACTCGGTGCCGTCGGCGCCGGGGGCGGCGGACGACGGCAGCGGAGTTGCGGCACTCCTGGAGGCGGCGCGGGCGCTGCGCGCCGGGCCCGCGCCGCGCAACGACGTCATCTTCCTGTTCACCGACGGCGAGGAGCGTGGTCTCCTCGGCGCTCAAGCCTTCCTGCGCGACGACCCCTGGGCGTTCGCCACCGGCGTCGTGCTCAACTTCGACAGCCCCGGCTCTTCGTCACCGCTGCTCATGTACGAAACGAGCGCCGGCAACGGGCTCCTCGTGCGCGAGTACCTCGCTGCGACGCAACCCTACGCTTCGTCGCTGATGAACGAGGTCTCGCGGCGGCAGCCGATCGTCAGCGACTTCCGTCCTTTCCTAGCGCGCGGCGCCGCCGGCATGAGCTTCGGCATGCTCGACGGACCTGCGTACAACCACACGGCCTACGATTCGCTCGCGCACTTCCGCGAGGCGGGGTTGCAGAACGAGGGAGAGACGGCTCTGGCGCTGGCGCGGCACTTCGGGGCGCTGGACCTGTGGTCGACGCAGCGTCCCGACGCGGTGTACTTCGACGTCATCGGCGGTCTCGCCGTGGCGTACCCGCAGTCCTGGGCCACGGCCTTCCTGGTTCTGGCGCCGGCGCTGCTTGCCAACGCCATCGCGATCGCTGTGCGCCGGCGCTTGCTCACGGGCGCCGGGCTGGCGTGGGCGGCTCTCGGCACGGCGGTGACGCTCGGCGTCTGCCTCATGGCGATGGGCATCGTTTGGACCATGTACCGGACCGCCTACGAGGAACGCCCTTGGAGCGACACCGGCGTCGTCGTCAGCGACTGGTACCGGATCGGGCTCGTGCTGGTGGCCGCCGCGTCGTACTGGCCGCCTACGCCGTGCTCTTGCGGTGGTTGCGCGTCTGGGATCTCGCCGCGGTCGCCCTCGCCTGGTGGCTGGTCGCCGGCGTGGCCGTCAGCATCGTCGCTCCCGGCGGAAGCTACGTGCTCACCTGGTCGCTCGTCGGCGGCGCGCTGGGGTTTGCCGGCGCCGCCCTGCTCGGAACGCGCGCGGCCGAGTCGTGCGCCGGCGTGCTCGTCGCCTTTGCCGGCGCGGTCCCCGGTCTCGTGCTCCTGAGCTCGGCGACCTATCTGCTGCTGATGTCAGCGGGCCTCAAGCAGATGGTCACGGTGACCGTCGTCTGGTTGCTCGCCGGCGTGCTTGTGGTGCCGCTGGCCGCCGTGCTGCGGGCGTTCTCGCTCTGGCTGCCGGCCGCGCTGGCCGCCGTGCTGCGG
>Ga0315295_10003136_pt1 | contig 14052 bp, 12 predicted proteins | sample YL17G14_0_MG_FD_204453 | JGI IMG/M metagenome (GOLD analysis project Ga0315295, IMG submission 204453) | Sediment microbial communities from Yellowstone Lake, YNP, Wyoming, USA - YL17G14_0 | ecosystem: Environmental > Aquatic > Freshwater > Lake > Sediment | place: USA: Wyoming | collected...
ACGGCACGTGTTTTAGAGGAGAAAGGAGTATATATCCCGCCCGTCTCTTTTCCTTCCCAGCCCACTCTTGAGGAGATACAGAAATTCCCGGTCTCCTTATCATTTTTTTCACTGCCCGGTGATCGCTGGTCAGTGATGCAATCCGTTTATCTGGGGAAAGACTACTCCGGGAGGTACGGGAATTATTTCAGCCATTCTCTGGTTACTGAAAATTATGAGAGCGACTTCCCCCATTGTTTACCAATCCAACTCTGGAAATCACCCATCTGGGTTTCAAAAGAGTCCGCACAAACCGATCTGCCACCGTTTGAGGGAACAATACCAGATTTATCCATCACCTGGAATGATGTATTCAACTTTCTCGGTGCAGGAGATCGGCTTTCAAAGCTGGGTCAGATGATTACAACAGTACTTAACTTATCAAAAAACCGGCACCCGATAATCCTTGTTGATACCAATCAGAATATTGTACTGTGGATAGCAGCTATCACCTTTTGTTTACCCTATGAGATCGGGAAAAAAGTTACATTCTGCACGTATAATAAAAATCCCTATTCTTTGAACGTTATGATCTGCGGGACAACGACAGATTCAGATTTCCATTTCTCGCAGCAGGAATATAATTTCCAGTATACAATTTTCCAATTTGAAGAGAACACCTTCTCTCCTGAAAAACCAGTCCATCCTTATGCAATCATCGTCCTGAATTCCTTAAAGAACCGTGATTCGGGAGCATTTGAGAGATTTTCTGTCTTTTATAAAGAGGTTATCAGTAAGGTACCAGAAAGTGCAGAGGAACTTTATCATATTTATTTGCTTAATTCTGTCATTAAAGGTGCTGTCCTGTCAGAAAAAGAATGGACAGATCTCCTTTCATTTCTCCGTTCCTACAATTTTATCGATCGCAATCCCCAGGTTCTGAAGTTCGTAATTGACCAGATGTCAAAAACCAGCTTCAGAAGTAGCGATCTGGTTCTTCAGTCTTTGGATTTTTACCAGGCTGTTGTACGCAAGGGGATACAGACGGATGTTACCCAGATAGCAACAAAATCCGCTCTTCAGACAATCTTTGAATACTGGCCCCATGCAGGGGAAGCAGAAATCGCACGTATACGAAACGCGATACAAGGGATGGATTTTAATCCGTTGAAAGGGACATATGCACCAAAGGGAACTGGATTATTACACACTCTTTCCTCCTATGAAAGTCAGCGGTCTCTTCTCAGGTTTTTAACCGATATCAAGTTTATTCTTCCAGATTCTCCTGAAACAGGAGATATTATGGATACAGTTATACTGCCCCATATCATGGAAAAGGATACTCAGCAGTTTTTCCTTGATTTGTTAAAAACTGAGTTCCATGATCCCGCAATGAATTCCCTTGGCAGGTACGTTGCGAATCGCCAGGACGATGAATCAGTACTATCCGTTATCTCGGCATTAGTAGCGGATGATAAAATCTACACCGGGTTTACTACATTTGCCATAAAAAACAATCACCTCCGATTATACCGGCTCTTGTATAAATTAAGAATTACGCCGGGAAAAGAAGTGGATCAATTCCTGACATATTATTCAATTTTATCAAAATTTATTATTCCATCAAAAATATCTGAACTTAACCTTGTCTACACTATAACATGGAAGGATAAAGATCCGACATATCCGGAAGTTACAAGAATTATTGAAACTCTTACTGATGATGATCTTGAATTATGTGATTTTTCAGCAAAACTGGCAGGAATTCTGTTTAAAAATGTAAATTTAACGAATATTCCAGATACCATTCGTCCCGTTTTTGAAAAAATTCAAAAAATCGGAAAATTTACCAATGTCCAGGCGTCATTAATAAATCTTTTTTCAGAACTGCGTGATCTATCAGATGACAATGAATCTTCCTATCACAGAATATTCAAGGATATAATGGGTCCCTCTTTCAATACATATCCGGATAAGCAAGGCGAAATTCTTGAATATTTGTTCCGGAAGATAATTATCTCAACTACAAATCCATCGATACATGAACAGTTTGTCAAAATTCTGGTAGAAGTCTATGATAAAGATGCACCTGTTCACAGCGCATATCGTAAAGGTTTCACAAACGATTTGATGATGTCTGGGCATCAGGCAAAATTATTGGCCGACGGTTTCAGAATCTGGGATCAATATTACACTTCAGGAAAAATTATTCCTGGAGCAATTACCGATTTCCTTTTCACAATATATAAAGATGCCACGAATGATATGGACAGGAAAAAAATGAGAATGAGTGAAAAAGTGAGAGATCTTCTGGTTGATCCCAGGGTAAAACAACGATATGAATTATACCGGGAGAAAACTGAGGAGAAAGGTTTATCGTCAATCTTCCAGGGAATATTCAGGAAGAAATAATATTATTTCCATATCGTCACTCGTCGCAAAATATTTACATCACCATATGGAAAAAGGCAAACATCAGATAAAGATAACCTATTCCAAACAGGAAACCTGTCACGAATCTCAGGAGGTTATTGCTTTTTCGAAGGTGTATCATCTGCGTCACCCCATCGACGATTAATGGAAGGAGTAAAAGCACGGAAAGTAATATTGAGAACGATACAGCGAGAATTTCAAGAACCAGTCCCATATAGAATCCCATAAGGATACCCGTACATCGTGCACAGAGAGGCATCGTGTACCCCCAGACTGAGAAAGAACGATCTATCTTCCGGTGACAAAAACAGAGAGAGAGTGGTTTTCCATGAACCGAGATTGGAATGGGTAAATCCCATCTCCGGTCAGAATCCGCCTTCTGTGAACTATCATTAATTTCAGGACTCATAGCTCATAGTACTCACGAAATATTGTTTTTGACATACTGGAGCAATCCCACATAACCTTTTTCCTTTGCGAGCTGGCGAACCTTTTTAAATCCCTCTCCATAAACCGGATCATCTCGCTTTTCTATGTCTTCAGCTCCTCGTTTATCTCCGATTTTTTTGTATACCTGATACTGGATCCAGCAGGCAAATCCCTCCTTCATTAGAAGGGACTGATTTTGGGGGCAGTTGATTGTTTGCCAGGCATGGGTGTACTCATGTGCTGAAACGGCCTGGAATTCATTCTTTGTCAGTCCATTGAGAATATAAATGGTAAAGAATTCTTCATCTTTCCGACGTCCAAAAAGCCCCCGTAACATAGTGCCTGGTGGTGATCGGTTGCCAGGAATACTCTCTAATACTATTGTAGTAACAAATTTAAACTTTACCGGGATATCGATTACAACGCCGAACTCCGACAGCAAAAAGTTACGCATCTCGAAAAAATACCCGTTTGCGGTCTGGATATCAAAAACTCCTTTCTCATTACACTCTTTACATAGGAATCGCCCATCTCCAAGGGCCCAAGAATCTTCTTCAGGAATAGGTCGAGAACAGGAATCACAGCGTTTCGCTTGCTCCACGCAAGTTTTGCAGAATAATGCTCCTGGTATGGAATTTATTTCAAATTTTTCTCCAGGGAAGAGGAGCTCTTTACAACAATAACATCGATTCTCATGCTCGAAGCAGTAATTACAGACAATTTTCCCTTGAATTGTATGAAATTTTTCCTTTATTGTTATATTACAAATCCTGCAATGAGGACGAGTGTCATGACAATGAACACAAACACAGGTATTTCGTTCCTCATAGTATTTCCCAAAAAGAGGAGTGTGGCATATATCACATTTAGGAAGTTTTTCAAAGCAACTATTACAATATGTATGCTCATTCACCTTGTGATATTGTGTGGCTGGTTTCCCACAACATTCGCAATGAAGGAACTGGGAATGGCATTGCCTACAATAATGAGTCCCATCTGAATAACAGTAATGATCTTCCCTTAACAGATCGCGGTGACAGAGATAGCAATACATACAATATTTATTGGATTGTTCTTTCCTGAATGCATAAATAAAATTCTAATTCAATTTACAAATTTTATTATAAAGAGTGAGGTTTTTTATGGAAATTTCCATTGAATGTGAAATGAATAAAGAACTTACAAATTTGGTTCTATTCGGTTATTCCACAACTTATCTCGCATCTCTTCCTATCAAGTACGCGAGGAATGCATATACAAATAAATAATAGCCGGGTTATTTTATCAATTACACACATTTATATAAATTTCATATAAATTTACATTCCGGTGATGTTATGAAGAGGATTCTTTTTATTGGAATATTGGCCCTTCTGATAATTCCCATGAGTGCATTTGCACTTGTGACGTATGCAGGAGATCAGGTAAACATTGTCGAACCAGTCAATGATGATGTATTTGCTACAGGAAATATGATAACCGTGAATGCACCGGTTCAGAGCATTACTGCGATCGGGAGTACTATTACGGTCAACGCACCCGTCAAAGGAGATGTTACTGCTGCCGGCGGAACGGTTACCATAAATAACGACGTTGGAGGAAAGGTTGTCGCGATTGGTGGCAGTGTCGACATTGCCGGCAATGTCAGTAACGATGCCGAGCTCCATGGGGGTAGTGTGAACATACGAAAATCGGCAACAATTGGAAGAGATGCAACAATCAGTGCTGGATCAGTTCAGAATGATGGAGCGGTTTTAGGTACATTGTCGATTCAGAGCAGGTCAGGAGAAAACAGAATGCGTGCAGGAACGCATGAAGTAAAACCCGATCAGTCACCAATGAGGTTGTTTGTATGGCTTTTTGCCGTAGCTGCAATCCTGCTGGTCCTCGGCTGGTTTATTATCGGACTTCTCCTCATCAGGATCATGCCTGTCAGGTTCTTACAGGTTGAATCGGAGATTCGCACCAATGGAATCGTTAATTTGGTTGCCGGCTTTGCCGCAATTATCATTGCAGTCATAGGATTTGTCCTCCTTGCTATCACAATTGTACTCCTTCCCCTTGCACTGGTTCTCGGGGGCATGGTACTTATCGGTCTCCTGCTCGCCAATCTCGTTGTAGCTTTGAGTCTGGGAAGGGTAATCTGCGGATACTTCAATTGGACGGTGAAAGAATGGCAAATCTATACTATCGGATTTTTGGCATTTTGTGTTCTCTTGCTCATCCCAATCATCAATATCCTTGTATTTGGCATCAGTTCATGCCTTGGATTTGGGGCTATCCTGTATGCTATCCAGAAAAACTGGGGATCTATCACAGGGGCTTCCCCACCCTGATTTTTTTAGGAAAAGTCCCATTCCTCCCACGAACTTACGGATTCACTTTTATAAGAGTTAATAGCATTAAGCTGGTATACTCTGACTGAAATTTTTTTTTTTATTTTTTGACAATTTCAGCAGAAAAATGAGTGGTAGCAGTTATTAAACACAAATGTTATATTTCAAGGATTACCATTATTGTATAACTGTATAAGTTTGCGTATCTGTACAAGAACTGGCAGATATCACAGAAAATATTGAGAGTAGTAAGTAGAAGGAGATCGTCAGATCATGAGCGAGACAAAGGTGAATGATGGAGAAATTGCAAATAAGCGTGTGGCCCTCACCCCAAGTACCTGGGCTGACCTGTCCCTGTTGAAAGCTCCGGGGAGGTCCCTTGGCGAAACCGTCGCCGATCTCATTGCAGAACACAAACTGATGCAACTCGAACGGGATCTCGATGTAATCAGAAAGGACGGTCGCTACATTCCCTGGGAAGAAGCCAAGAAGGAACTTGGTCTTTAAAAGGAGCATCTCGTGAAGATAAAAATCGAAGAGAACGTAAAGGATTATATCAGGTCGTTGCCTGATAAAGACCGGCACGTTATCGGAGAATATATCAACCGGTTGACCGACCATCCCCAGGCAACTGGGGATATTAAGAAACTCAAAACTCGTTTTCCCCAATGGCGAATGCACATATCCTCCAAATTTACCCTTTTTTACCACGTTGACGGTGACACGGTCTGTGTCGACCAAATCATGACAATTGAACGGGCCCACAAAAAGTACGGGAAGATCTAACCCCCGATATTTTTTTCAGGCATTTCTCATTGGACAATCTTTTTTCAAAACGTTCTAAAAAATAATGAAGTGGAAAACTGTTGATTCTCTTCAAATTCAATTTGATTGATATCTGTTCCGATTCTGAAATTCTATATGTTATTAAAATTTCTCTATATAAACGGCCAAATTTTGCATTTTATCCAATAGAAACATTTATAAAAAGGCGTTACATCAAAAAATGAAATTTAACCGTATTTTCTAAAAATAAGCTTAATATGAGGAGATTAAAAAAGCGCATATGGACATGGATCCTCACGTCCCTACCGAGGCATCTGGTTAACCAAGTCCACGGGGATTCACGGTTCCATACTAATAACAGCGTTAAGGGTATTAAAGCTCTCGAACAGCGAAGAAGAAGGCAGGAATAAAAAGGATTGTCTTTTTTCTGAGATGATCGCAACGGAACAGCGTTTCATCGTCACGGACCGTTTGGCAAGAGTATCATTACGGGGATATTGCCGGGGAAGGATATTATTCCATTCGTGCTCTAATTCTATCTGGAGAGAATTCTCATGAAATCACCAAAGGATTATCCTCACAGCATAGAAGATTCGGACGAAAACGCTGGGAAGTGCATTTGTAAGATCTGTCCGACGTTCAAGAATAACCTGTTGGCAGAGTACGCCCCCAATGCACTATTCTGTGCACGGGGAAGGTCTGATATTCCTACGAAAATCAGGACGACAAATTGCTATTGCCTGGGATGTGATATATTTATCAGGCATGGGCTGGTTATTAGTCACCTCTGCGATAAGGGGTGAATGAGGACCCGGGTTTTCTCTTTGTTTTTCATTTAGTGCAGGGAAGTAGTTTTCACAAAAGAGCGAACATCTCAATCAGCTTTTTAATCAGTTTTAAGGAAACTATGTTAAAAAAAAGTTATTAAGGTGATTTAGATTTGATAGATACCAGCGTATCATTTATTTTAAATATGACAATTAAAAATTCACATAACATTCGCCAAAAAAGATTTCCAAAGATCAAATAGATTAACCCAAATAAAATAAGAAATCCACCAGAGAACGTATTCGAGCTGGAATAACTACCGTACTGTGGCATTACAATCCCTATTCCCATAAATACCAGTGAACCCAGTGTGATCAGAATTGCACCAATAATATAAACAATAGTAATTGCTTGAGGCGTAATTAACTCTTCAAATGTTATGAATTTGTTAAACTCCATATAATCACCAAACTCTGAAATCATCCATGACTGTTAAGCCATAAACGATTTAAATAATCTATGATTATTTCGCAGAATATAAATTTATCGCCAAAATTAACCCAAAATGGAAAAAAGAGCACATTTTAGTGCCTGAAGTACCGTATACCCGTAAAAACCATTGCCATGTGTAAACGGTTGGCAGTATCGATCACTTCTTTGTCCCGGATAGATCCTCCCGGTTGCACAAGAGCTGTCGCTCCTGCCTGAGCGGCAACTTCAAGGGTGTCCGGAAACGGCAGGAATGCATCTGAAGCCACCGCAGAACCTATGAGTGAAGCACAGGCTTTCATAATGGCAATCTTTGCCGAATCCACCCTGCTCATCTGCCCGGCGCCGATTCCCAGGGTGCGTTTCTGGTCAGCAAATATGATTGTATTGCTTTTCGTATGTTTGCACACCTTCCAGGCAAGCTGGATTGCACGCATCTCATCAGGAGTTGGATCGCGGTCGGTGATCACTTCCCAGTGTTCCTGATAGGGTGGCGTTCGCTGGACCAGCACACCGCCATCGATTGACCGGATCTCATCAGATTCAGATTTCGGCGGGATTGCAAGCACACGCATATTCTCTTTTTTTCCCATGATCACAAGAGCATCTTTTGAAAATGATGGAGCGACAAGGACTTCAACAAACGTCGCGGCAATTTCTTCGGCCATTTTTTTGTCAATTTCCCGGTTGAGGCAGACAACAGATCCATAGGCAGAAACAGGATCAACTTCACGGGCTGTGATGTATGCATCAAGCAGGTCTGCACCAATGGCAACCCCACAGGGATTATTGTGCTTGACGATAACGGCAGCGGTTTCTTCAAACTCGCGGAGAAGTGCGACACCAGCGTTTACATCAAGATAATTATTGTACGACATCTGCTTTCCCTGGATCGGCTCCGTTCCCGCAATACCGGCCTTACCATAGACTGCAGCCTGCTGGTGCGGATTTTCTCCATATCGAAGGGTCCTGCCATGATTGAACTGCACGGTGAATGTTGAGGGAAACGGGGCATCGAGAGAGTAGAGGTAATTGCTGATCGCTGCATCGTAGGCAGCAGTCCTGGCAAATGCCTTCTTTGCAAGCGTGAGACGTTGATCCAGGGAGATATCACCGTTTTGGATTGCTGTGATCACTGCCTGATAATCTGAAGGGTCAACAACGACAGCTACATTTTTGTAATTTTTTGCTCCCGCCCGGATCATGGCCGGTCCGCCGATATCGACAAATTCGATTAATGCTTCAAGACTCAACTGCTGCCCGGCCATCTTCTCGAACGGGTACAGGTTTACCACCAGCAGATCGATCCGGTTGATGCCGTGCTTTGCCATTACAGCATCATCGATTTGTCGTCTCCCCAGCAGTCCCCCGTGAACTTTCGGGTGCAGGGTCTTTACCCGTCCATCCATCATCTCGGGAAATCCCGTATAACTGGAAACCTCAGTAAACTTTACTCCTGCTTCGGCAAGTGCCTTTCCAGTTCCACCCGAACTCATGATGCTGTATTTATGTATCAGAAGCTCCTGTGCGATCTCGATGATTCCCGTCTTGTCCCAGACCGAGAGAAGTGCCCACTTCATGGTCTAGTGTATGCAGGACAGGAAAGAAAAATGTATGCAGATATATCACGATGATAAAATTACAACACCCTATTCTGGAATTAAAAAACATGTTCCTGTTCTCATCTTGTATACTGGTAACCGCTAATCGCTTTAAATAAATCTCATAAAATTGCCTGAATATCGAATTAAACGAATAATTGCGCCCAATTGTGGAAAGCAAGTAATATTCAACGTTTCTCTTGATGGGATGATATAAAACTATATATAGAACCACAATACAATAGATATTGGAACATCGAATGGGATGTACTATGCACGACGCAGAACACAGTACAGAACAAAACGAAGTGCAGGATTCTGGTACGGCAGAAAATCCCCTGCCGGAATCTCAACAGCTTGCGGCTGAGCTCGAAACGCAAAAGAAAGCTTTTGCCGAATTAAACGATCAGCTCCTCAGGCTTGCTGCAGACTTTGAAAATTTCAAAAAACGTACAGCCCGTGACAGAGAGAACTCAATTTCACTTGCAAATGAACGATTCGCCATTGACATCCTCGAAGTGGTGGATAACCTTGAACGGGCATTAAAAACGGATGATACCCACCTGCGCGAAGGTATCCTTCAGATCCGGCAGCTCCTTAACGCCCAATTGCTGCGCAATGGTATAACTCCCCTAGATGCACAAAAAAAACCATTCAATCCCGCAGAACATGAAGCCATCGCTCATGTCACGTCAGAAGAACCTGCGGGTACCGTGATCGATGAAGTCTCACGCGGGTATCGTATGCATGATAAAGTGATAAGATACGCAAAAGTTGCCGTATCAAAAGGAAATCAGAAAGATCAGGAGGTATAAAGAAATGGCAAAAGAGAAGGTTTTGGGAATAGATCTGGGAACAACCTTTTCCTGTATGTCTATCATGGAGGCAGGAAAGCCGATCGTCATCCCAAACGCTGAAGGCGGGCGGACAACCGCATCGATTGTTGCATTCACCAAAGAAGGAGAACGACTTGTCGGGAGTCTGGCTAAACGCCAGGCGGTTACCAATCCCCAGCGGACTATCCAGTCAATCAAGCGTAAGATGGGATCAACTGAAAAAATCAAGATCGATGATAAGAACTATTCCCCCCAGGAAATCTCGGCTATGATCCTGCAGAAGATGAAAGTCGATGCTGAGGCATACCTGGGTGAGAAGATTTCAAAAGCGGTTATCACGGTTCCGGCATATTTCAATGATGCACAGCGGCAGGCAACCAAGGATGCAGGAAAGATTGCTGGTCTTGATGTCATGCGCATCATCAACGAACCCACAGCAAGCGCACTGGCATATGGCATTGATAAAGAGCAGGATGCCACCATACTGGTGTATGACCTTGGTGGGGGTACATTTGATGTTTCGATTCTGACCCTTGGTGACGGTGTCTTTGAAGTGAAGTCAACTGCCGGTAATAACCTCCTTGGTGGAGATGACTTCGACAAACGGGTAACAGACTACCTTATTGAGGAGTTTAAGAAAAAAGAGGGAGTTGACCTGCGCAATGATCCTTATGCGATGCAGAGATTGCGTGATGCATCAGAGAATGCAAAGATCGAGCTCTCACAGCGCCAGTCCACCAACATCAACCTACCCTACATTACTACGGATACGAGTGGCCCCAAATTCCTCAACTTCGATCTTACCCGTTCAAAACTCGAACAGCTTATCGGGGATCTCGTCGAATCCACTGTCGGACCAGTGAAACAGGCACTGAGCGATGCAAAGCTTGAGCCAAAGGACATCGATCACGTCCTCCTCGTAGGAGGTTCCACCCGTGTCCCCCTTGTTCAGGATACCGTAAAAAAGATTCTTGGGAAAGAGCCCGACAAGGGCATCAACCCCGATGAGTGCGTTGCTCTCGGTGCAGGAATCCAGGGTGCTGTGCTGACCGGTGAGACAAAAGATATTGTCCTGCTCGATGTCACCCCGCTCACGCTGGGCATAGAGACCCTTGGCGGTATCGCAACCAAGCTGATCGAACGCAATACCACCATCCCCACACGGAAGAGCCAGATATTCTCGACAGCAGCTGATGGGCAGACCAGTGTCGAGATCCACGTGGAACAGGGTGAGCGGGCGCTTGCAAAAGATAACTTCACCCTTGGGAGGTTCCAGCTGACCGGCATCCCGCCGGCCCCCCGTGGCATACCCCAGATCGAAGTCACTTTTGATATTGACTCAAACGGCATTATTCATGTATCGGCAAAGGATCTGGGGTCAGGCAACCAGCAGGCAATCTCGATCAAGGGAGATAAGAAACTCTCTGATGAAGACATCAAGAAGATGATGAATGCAGCCAAACAGTTCGAAGCTGAGGATAAGAAAAAGCGCGATGAGATTGAGCTGCACAACCAGGCGGATACTGCTGTATTCACTGCTGAAAAGATGTTAAAAGAGAGCGGGGACAAGCTTGAAACAGCTGACAAGCTAAAAGTTGAGGAAGGCATTGTTGCAGTAAAGAAAGCGCTGGAAGACGACAACCTTGATGAGATAAAGAAGACCATGGAAGCGCTGACTGAAAGTGTCTATGCGGCAACAACCAAACTCTATCAGAAGATACAGGCAGAGCAGGCATCACAACAACAGGCAGGAGCCGGTGCTGCACCGCAACCTGATAAAAATACTGATGACAATGTTGTCAATGCAGATTATAATGTAAAAGAAGAGTGAGCTAAAAAATGAGTGCGGATGACTACTACGATATCCTCGGCATACCCCGTAGTGCTGATGATAAGGAGATCAAGAAGGCATACCGCAACCTCGCCCGGAAATACCATCCCGATGTCTGCAAGGAAAAGGGTGCAGAAGAGAAGTTCAAGGGGATCAACGAGGCATATAGTGTCCTCTCCGATGAGCAGAAGAAAGCACAATACGATAACATGGGCCATGAAACGTTTACCAATGCGTCCAAAGGCTCGTACACCGGTGGAGGTGGGTATGGGGGCGGAGGTTTCTCGACCGATTTCTCGGGTTTCGGTGATATTTTTGATTTCTTTGGCGGGGGTCAGAGACGATCGGGTCCGCAGCCGGGTGCCGATCTGCTCATGCGCATCCAGATCAGTCTTGAAGAAGCAGTATCCGGTGTAGACCGGGACATAGAAGTGATGCATACTGAACCATGTCCTGCATGTAATGGAACGGGCAGTGAAACAAAACGACTGAATACCTGTTCCCGCTGTGGTGGCAGTGGACAGATGCGACAAGCTGCTAATTCATCCTTCGGCCAGTTCATCCGGATGATGACCTGCAATCAGTGTGGCGGAAAAGGAAAAATTCCTGAAAAAGTCTGCAAAGAGTGCCGGGGATCTGGTCATTCTCGCGTGAAACGGAAAGTATCCGTGCATATACCTGCAGGAATCGATAATGGTATGCGACTTCGCATGGAGGGGTATGGTGAAGCAGGTGATTATGGTGCACCCAATGGTGACCTGTTTATTGAGGTGTATGTCAAGCCCCACGACCGTTTTATCCGGAATGGAGACAACCTCGAGATCACCATTGAGATCAGTCCTGTACAGGCAGTGCTGGGGACATCGATCGAAATTGAAACAATAGATAAACGGCATATTGACTTAAAAGTACCCTCCGGTATACAGCACAACACAGCGTTGAAAATTGCCGGTGAAGGGATTAAACGTCGTGGAAAACCCGGGGATCTGCTTGTCAGGGTGAAAATTGTCACACCAAAGTCCATCAGCAGTGAGCAGAGAGAACTTTACGTAAAACTTGCCGAGCTTGAAGGAAAGAGCAGTGGTTCAGGAGGATTTTTCTCCGGAATCATGGGGAAAAAAAAAGGTAAAAAGTAACCGGAAAATTTCTCTCGTTATTCTTTTTTATGCAAGGCGGTTTTTATCATTTTTGCGCACGTATTTGAGTGCCCGCGACCCATGAGATCTGGATGAGACTGCTCGTTGAGCTTTCCGGTGAAAACCCGACACTTCCGTTTGCCGAACTTGATTGCGTAGGAAAAGTACTCGATCGCCGACTTCAGGTTGCGGTAGTTGAGGCACCTGATCCAGAAGAGGCGCACCGGCTTGCCATGGCACAGGTCGTTTTAGAATATCTCGGGGAATGTGAGCCTAATCTTCCTGCATTCCAAAAACTTCTCAAAGAACTATCTATTGAAACCAGTCAGTCATTTGCAGGACGTGCCAAAAAAGTTCATGGAGGCTGCCTCGAAAGAAATCCCTGCTCACAGAGGGAGTTTGAACGGTTGATCGGAACAATGATAGAGGGTCCTGTTTCACTGGAAAAACCAGATATAGAATACCGTGCTATAATTTCGGAGGACCGGTGTTATTTTGGCAAAGTTCTGTTCAGTATCAATCGCGGAGCCTATGATGTCCGCAATCCCGGAAAACGGGACTTTTTCCATCCAGGAGTTATGATGCCAAGGATGGCTCGGACGCTCATCAATTTAACCTGTTCACAAATTGGGGATGTAGTGCTTGATCCGTTCTGTGGCACGGGGGGCATCCTGATCGAAGCGGAGATGCTCGGTATGCATACCGTAGGAAGTGATTTTGACCCGATGATGGTTCATGGCTGCCGTCAAAATGTAACGCAACCGGATCTCATGCTTGCTGATGCAACGCATCTGCCGTTTGGTAATAATACAATTGATGCAGTGGTGACCGATTTTCCCTACGGGCAATCGGTCTGCATTAAAAAAACTGATACGATGGCAAATCTTTACGCTGATGCTCTGGAAGAGATTCATCGTGTACTTAAAGTCGGACACAGGGCTGTGGTAGTCACGCATAAGGATATTTCAGATATTGTTGAAGGGCATCAGACTATTCTGCAACGACATGAGCAGCGGGTACATAAAAGCCTTACCCGCCGTGTTCTCGTTCTGACGCGGTAAGGTACAATCCTCACCCTGAAGTAATATTTATGTAACACCTGTATCACATATATTCTGGATAGTATGGAAACAGAGAATGTGACTAAAGCAGCAATTTTTGTATGTATCTTTTTATCGTGTATCTCCATTCCCGTAGTGGCATATTCGAGCGATGCCATGGGGTGGTTCGAGCAGGGAAATGCTTTCATGGAAAATAAAAACTACTCAGAGGCACTTCATGCATATAATAATGCAATCACACTAGAACCCGATTATTTTGAAGCCTGGAATGGAAAAGCGGATGCACTTAACCGGGCACAGCAATTCACCGAAGCGCTCGAAGCATCCGATCGCGTGCTTGTGCTCAAACCCGATTATGTTCAGGGAT
>Ga0315295_10003137_pt1 | contig 14052 bp, 13 predicted proteins | sample YL17G14_0_MG_FD_204453 | JGI IMG/M metagenome (GOLD analysis project Ga0315295, IMG submission 204453) | Sediment microbial communities from Yellowstone Lake, YNP, Wyoming, USA - YL17G14_0 | ecosystem: Environmental > Aquatic > Freshwater > Lake > Sediment | place: USA: Wyoming | collected...
CGTCACTATCAGGAGGACGTTCCGCTAGGGGCGGTATTCAGCAAGTCAGAGCGGGAGTAATGGGGAGGCAACACTACCCAAGACAAACAGGAGGTCTCGCAATGCCAAACACGTTCGACTGGATCGAGATCAGGACCGGCGACGTAGAGGAGACTGCACGTTTCTACGAGGACCTGTTCGGGTGGAAAGTGACCGAAAAGGAGACAGCAGACGGATTCGACGTGTGGATTTTTGATACGGGTGGTGAACCGCGTGTCCAGAACCTCCGCCGAGGAGGGATATGGTTGAGGCCCAAAGGTGAGCCTCTTGGGGTAGTCGTCTACATTGTGGTGGATGACATCGAGGCAACTCTCAGGAGGGTGACGGAACTAGGAGGGGAGGCCGTCACCCCGAAGGTTCCACTGGGAGGAGGTTACGGAGCACACTTTACGGATCCCAGCGGTAACCTGTTCGGACTGTACGAGGACAAGAATGCCGGCTAAAGAGCAACCGCTGGTACAGAAGGTGGATTGCGTGCGGTTCTGCGTGCCGGACCTGGAGGCGGGCCTGGCCTTCTACCGCGATCAACTGGGCCACGAGCTGGTCTGGCGCACCGGCGAGGCGGCCGGTCTACGTTTGGGTGAGAGTGACACGGAGATTGTGCTGCACACCGAGCCCGGGCAGCCGGAGATTGATCTGACGGTGGAATCGGCGGACGAGGCGGCGGTGCGTTTTGAAGCGGCCGGGGGCAAGGTCGTGGTACCCCCATTCGACATCCAGATCGGGCGCGCGGTAGTCGTGCAGGACCCGTGGGGCAACCAGGTAGTGCTGCTGGATTCCAGCAAGGGGTTGCTGGTCACCGACGCTGAGGGGAATGTGGTTGGGAACGTTTCGTGATCCAGAATGTGTTTGCCCGTTTCGGCGCTTCGTGCTACACTGGATGGCAGGCGTGTTACGTGGTGCGTGTTGCGTGGTGCGTGGTGCGTGAGGAGTGCCTATGTCTAAGGTTCGGCGCATCGGCAAGTACGAGATCCTCGATGAACTCGGCCGCGGTGGCTTTGCCGTGGTCTACCGGGCGCGCGACGCCCAGATGGGCCGCCAGGTGGCGCTCAAGGTCATCTCCGGCTCCCTGGCCCAGGAACGCGAGTTCGTAGAGCGTTTCGAGCAGGAGGCGCGCATTGCTGCTGCGCTGAGCCACCCCAACATCGTCCCGGTCTACGAGTTTGGCGAGGCCGGCGGTGTGCTCTACCTGGCCATGGCCCTCATCGGCCAGGGGCGCACCCTGCGCGATTTCCTGGCCGAACAGGGTGCCCTGCCGCTGGAGCACGCCCTGCCCATCCTGGCCCAACTGGCCGGTGCGCTGGACTACCTCCACCAGCACGAGCCGCCCCTGGTCCACCGCGACGTCAAGCCGGCCAACCTGCTGCTGGAACCGCGCCGGGAGGGATCGTGTGTTTCCCCATCCGAGGTGTGGGCCGTGTTGACCGACTTTGGGCTGGTGCGCTCGCTGCAGGCCAGCACCAAGTTGACCCGCAGCGGCACCGCCCTGTGCACGCCGGCCTACATGGCTCCCGAGCAGGCCGAGCCCGAGCGTTGGGGCGAGGTGACCCCGCTGACCGACGTCTACGCCCTGGGCGTGGTGGCCTACGAGATGCTGGTGGGGCGGCCGCCGTTCGTGGGGGAGATAGCGACCGTGCTCCACGCCCACGCCTACGTGAAACCGCCGTCGCCGCTGGAAGCCATGCCTGGCCTGGGGGACGACCGTGCGGCTGCACTCACGGCGGAGCTGGCCGCCGTGTTGCTACGGGCGCTGGCAAAACCCGCGGCCGAGCGATACCCGGGCGCAGGGGAGTTCGTGCAGGCATTGCGGGACTCGGCGGAGGCCCGCGCCCGCCCGGAGCAGCAGCCGGCCGAGTTGGCGCGCCTCCTGGAGCAGGCGCGGCAGGCGCGCGAGGCGGGAGACTGGCTGGCGGTGCAGGACTGCTGTGTGCAGGCGATGCGGGTGGACCGCAGCCACCCGGACCTGCTGGCGTGGATGGCCGAGGCCACGGCCGGATTGCAGCGGGACCGGGCCGAAGAGGTGGTGCAGCGGAAGCGCGCCCTGCGCTACGAGGCGGGGGAGCGGGCGCTGGCGGCCGGGGATTGGGCAGCGGCAGTGGCAGCGTTCGAGGAGGTGAGCGCGGGCGACCCCGATTTCCGCCAGGTGCAGGAGCGACTGGCCCAGGCGCGCGACGAAGTGCAACGCGCCCAGTGGTACGACGAGGCGATCGCCCATGGCAAAGCGCGGCGCTGGGCGGAGGCCTGCCAGGTGTGGATCAACGTGCTGCGCGGGCGGCTGGACTATCGGGACGGTGTTGCGGCCGGGCGGCTGCTGGAGGCGGTCGAGGGGCTGCTGGGCCAGTACGAGGAGGCTCGGCAGGCTCGGGAGGTGCTGGCATTGTACGATGCACTGGCGGGGGATGTCGAGGAGGGGGATTGGAAAGGGGCTGTGGCGGCTGGCGAACGGCTGCTGGAGATTGCGCCGGACCTGGCCCGCGTGGTGGCCTGGTTGACCCGCGCACGCGGCGAGTTGGAAGGCCAAGAGAGGGTGGCAGCAGATCGGCTCGTTCGGGAGAAAGACGGCAAGGAGATGGTGCGCGTGCCGGCGGGCAAGTTCCTCTACGGCAGGGACAAGAGAGAGATTGAACTGCCCGAATTCTGGATTGACAAGGCCCCCGTGACCAACGACGAGTACGCCCGCTTCGTGGCCGAGACGGGGCACCAGTCGCCGGAGCACCGGAAGGGCAAGACCCCGCCGAAGGAGATCGCCGAACATCCGGTGATCAACGTGTCCTGGGACGATGCGACGGCCTACGCCGGGTGGGTTGGCGGGCGCTTGCCCACCGAGCAGGAGTGGGAGAAGGCGGCACGGGGGACAGACGGGCGCGAGTACCCGTGGGGTGAGTGGGCGAAGGACCACTGCAACTCGAAGGAGGCCGGCACCGGCGGCACGACGCCGGTGGGCCAGTACTCGCCGCAGGGGGATAGCCCCTACGGGTGCCAGGATTGCGCCGGCAACGTCTGGGAGTGGACGGCGAGCGAACACGAGCATGGCGGCCGGGTGTTGCGTGGGGGTGCCTTCCTCTATGAAGAGGAGGGCGTCTGGTGCGCCAGCCGAAGCGGGACCAATCCGGGCAGCCGCCGCAGGGACTGCGGTTTTCGTGTTGTGGTGTCCCGTGCGCCAGGATAAACCGGCAAGGTGTAGTAGGTGAGAGTCCTATGCAGCCAAGGTCTAGCGAGAAAGGCACAGAGACAGCAGCATAACACGGGCAGGCTATATCGAACCGCCTGGCAGTCTCATAAATGTATCAGAGGGATGAATCCGGCCTGCTCAAAGTGGTGATCGGAGGTAAACGCTCTGGTGGTCCTGTGGTCCTGCATCACGACGAAACTGATACAATCGGTCAGGCTCCAGTTCTTGTCAGGCCGTTCAAGGAACAACCGCCAGCCGCGCTGCCACAGCGCTTCGTCCACGTGGACCACTTGGGCAGACCTCATCTCGACGGATTTCGAGACGGCCTCGATCAAATGTTGTGCCATCGGGCGCCAAGCCACTCTGCTGAAGGTGTTGACCACCTCGGTCAATACGGCGTCGGTAGTAAGGATCAGCGCCTTCTCACGTACCAGTGCCTGGTTTACCGTGGTTGCAGCCTGGTACAAAGCGTCATCCCGGTTGCCCAACGCCACAAATGCTGCGGTGTCCCAGAAGACAGCCTTAGGCATCGTGCTTGTCCTGACCATAGAGATAGTGGTCGTGTTGTTCGGCCAGGTCCGCCACGCCGGTGGCAATGGCCTGCTCGTGGATGTGGTACAGCGGTGCTACAGGTTCCTGTATCAACCACTGCACGTATTCCCAGAGGCGTGCCAGTTGGTCTGGACGGAGCCGGTCAATGGCCTGGTAGATTTGAGTTTTCATAGGGACAGATACGTCCATTGTTCACCTCGTGTGGTCCACAACGCCGTCGCATCTTATCATACCGACAAAGCACAAGCCTGTCAAGTGCAGTTCGTGAGGTAAACACATCGGAGATCGTGAATGGAAGCAGCCGCACAGGTTTTCGTGAGCCTCGTCGGCCAGGACGAGGAAGGGGCGCCCGGCCAGCCCCCCGCCGGCCCGCTGCTGGCCGCCGGTGACTTGCTCTTGGTGGCTACCCAGGAGACCGGCCCGTCGGCACTGCCCGCCACGCTGCACGCCCTGGGCCTGGCCGGCGGCCAACCGCGCTGGCACAGGTCATTCGCGCACGCGCTGGTGAGCGGGCTGGCGGCCACGCCAGACGGCCTGCTCCTGGTCGCCCTCTCCAGCAGCGACCTCCTGCGCGGCGAGGGGCTGCTGCTGGCGCTGGACGCGGCAGGGGAAGAACGCTACCGCTGGGCGCCGGGCGTGCAGCGCGTCTCCGTCCCGGCGGTGGCCGGGGACCTGGCCTGCCTCACCGCCGACGGACGCACGCTGGTGCTGCTCGACCTGGCCACTGGCGTGGAACGGGGCCGGGCAGAGTTGGAGGTGAGCGCGTCCGCGTCTGCCCCGGCCCTGTGGGTGGGCGAGCGCGAGGGGGTGAGTGGCCCCACGGAGTCGCTCACCCTGGCCCTGGTGCCCTGCCGCGGGCCGCAGTTGCTGGCGGTGGGGGCGGACGGGCGCCCGCGCTGGCGGTTCGAGGCCTCCGGTGCGCCCGAGGCCTGGCTGGACAGGACGCCGCTCGTGGTCGGGGAGCGGGTCTACGCCGTGCTCACCAGTGGTGCGGCGCTGGCGCTGCAGTTGGACGATGGCGCGCTCGTCTGGCAGACCCCCGTTGGCCCGGCGGGCAAGCCGCTCAGCGCCCCGGCTAGCGACGGCGAGCGGCTGTACGTGGGCGCGCGTGACGGCTTGCACGCCCTGGCGCTGGCCGACGGGCACGCGGTGTGGCATTTCCCGACCGTGCGGCGGGTGGAGGCGGCGCCCGTCGTGGCCGGGGGTGTGGTCTACGCCGCCTGCCACGACCATCACCTGTACGCCCTGGACGCCGCTAACGGGGCGGAGTTGTGGCGCTACGAGGTCGGGCGGCGCATTGAGGTGCCCCCATTGCTGGCGGCCTGCGGCGATCCGCCCCGGCCGTGCGTCGTGGTGACCGACCACGGCGGCACGCTGACCGCCGTCGCCCGCCCCCTGAGCGCCGAGGAATTCGAGGCGGCTGGGCAGTGGTTGGAGGCGGCGGCCGCCTACGCTGCCCGCGGGCTGGCGCGCAAGCGGGCCGAGATGTTGGAGCGGCAGGCCCGCTCGCTGGAAGAGGCCGCCTGCGGCGACGTCGAGTGTGGAGCCGCCTGGAAGGCGGCGGTCCAGGCCTGGGAGGCGGAGGGGGAGACGGAGCGGGCGGCAGCCTGCCAACAGGCGGTGGAGCGCTGCCGGCACCAGCCGGCCATCACCCTGGACGTGCGGCACGAGGGGCTGGTGCTGGGAGCCTGGTCGCGCTTGCAGTTCAGCGTGCGCAACGAGGGGTACGGCCCGGCGCGCAATCTGGTCGTCCACGCCCAGGGCGAGCAGTTCGAGGGGCAGGTGACGCAGACCCGGCGCATCGTCACGCTGCCGGCCGGGCGGGAACAGAGCGAGTGGCTGGACGTGCGGCCGCGCCAGCACGGCGACAGGGTGCCGCTGCGGTTGAGGGTGAAGTACCAGGACCAGGCCGGGGAGATGCGCTACTGCGAACAGACCATCCATATTGCCGTGGCCCGCAGCGAGGCCGTGCCCCGCGATGGGCAGACGGTCAATGTCTTCGTCGCTGGCGGCGGCGCGGCGGCGGTGGGCTCGGGGGCGGTGGCAGCGGGCGCCGGGGGCATGGCGGTGGGTGGAGACGTGCAGGGGGATGTGGCCACCGGCGGGCCGGATCGCCTTCCCCTGGAAGAAGAGGAGCCTGCGGTTGGGACCGGCTGGAACACGGCCGCGCTCCGCGACCTGCTCTTGGCGGCCTTCAGCGACGAGGAATTCGTCACGTTCTGTTTCGACTACTTCCCGGCGGTCTACGAAGACCTGGGCGGTGGGATGGGCAAGGGCCAGAAGGTGCAGCGGCTGCTGGACTATTGCCTCCGCCGTGGGCAGATGGGGGAATTGCTGGCGCGGGTACGGGCGTGCAACCCGGCCCAGCACGCGCGCTTTGCCGCGCAATTGGGGGATGACGTAGAATGACGACGAAACCAACGCGCATCGGCAAGTACGAGATCGTCGAGGAGCTCGGCCGTGGCGGGTTTGCCACCGTCTACAAGGCCCGCGATGTCGAACTGGAGCGCGTCGTAGCGCTCAAGGTGCTCCATCCCTATTATGCGGAAGACAGGCAGTTCGTGGAGCGCTTCCGCCAGGAGGCGCGCGCGGCCGCCCGCCTGCGCCACCCCCACATCGTCACCGTGTACGAGGCGGGGGAGGCCGGCGACCAACTCTACATCGCCATGGAGTACCTGCCCGGCCGCACGCTGCAGGCACTGTTGGAGGCGGAAGGGGCGCTGCCGCTGGAGCGCGCGCTGCCCATCCTGGAGCAGGTGGCCGAGGCGCTCGACCACGCCCACGCCCAGGGGGTGGTCCACCGGGACGTCAAGCCCGGCAACGTGATGGTGGAGCAGATCGCGGAGGGCGTGCGGGCCACGCTGACCGACTTTGGGCTGGTGAAGGCGCTGGCGAGCGGCACCGCCCTCACCTCGCCGGGCACGCTGCTGGGCTCGCCGGAGTACATGGCGCCCGAGCAGGCCGACCCGGAACGGGTGGGGGAGGTCGGCCCGGCCGCCGACCGCTACGCGTTGGGCGTGGTGGCTTACCAGATGCTCACGGGGCGGGTGCCCTTTCCGGGCAATACCCCCGCCACGCTGTATGCCCACGAGCACAAGCCAGTGCCGCCGCCGCGCTCGCTCTGTTCCGGGCTTTCTGAGGCGGTGGAGGCGGCGCTGCTCTGCATGCTGGCCAAAGCGCCCGCCGAGCGCTTCCCTTCGGCCTGCGCCTTCGTCGCGCAATTGCGGGAGGCGTTGTAGGCCGAGCAGCAGGCGGCCAGGCTGGCGCCGCTCTACGCGCAGTTGCAGGCGGCCGCCGCGCGGCAGGAGTGGGCCGAGGTGCTGGCGCTGGGCGGGCGCATCCAGGCGCTGGACCCGGCCTACCGCGACGTGGTGGAGTGGATGGGCCGGGCGCAGGACTATTTGCGCCGCCCCCCACGGCGGCTGCCGCGGGGGCGGCCGGCCTGGCTGTGGCGGGTGGGGGGCGGGGTGGCGGCGTTGCTGGTGGTGATTGGGGTCGCCGTCGTCGTGGTCCCTCGGCTGATCGAGACGCCGACCTGGACGCGGCCGGCCGACGGCATGGTGATGGTCTACGTGCCGGCGGGCGAGTTCCTGATGGGCTCGAGCGACGCTGATGGCCAGGCAGATGACGATGAGAAGCCGCAGCACACCGTCTACCTGGACGGGTATTGGATTGATCGGACGGAAGTGACCAACGCCCAGTATCGCAAGTGCGTGGAGGCGGGGGCCTGCCGGGAGCCGGAATGCTGGGATGACAACGACTACAACGCGCCCGACCAGCCGGTGGTGTGCGTCAGTTGGGACGACGCGCAGACGTACGCGGCCTGGGTGGGGGGGCGGCTGCCGACGGAGGCGGAGTGGGAGAAGGCGGCGCGGGGGACAGACGGGCGCATTTACCCATGGGGGAACAGTGCGCCGGGCTGCGACAAGGCCAACTATGAAGGGTGTGTGGGGCGCTCCGCGACTGTAGGCTCTTACCTGACTGGTGCCAGTCCCTATGGGGCTCTGGACATGGCGGGCAATGTCCGGGAGTGGGTGGCGGATTGGTATGACGGAAGGTACTATGGCCGTTCCGCGGCCCGCAACCCGGAGGGTCCGGATTCGGGCGAGTACCGTGTGTTGCGTGGGGGGTCGTGGTACCGCCATCCGGGGCTCGCGCGCTGCGCGTCCCGCAGCGGGTACATCCCAGACAACTTCTACAGCCGTGTGGGGTTGCGGGTGGTGGTTTCCCGTGGGCCAGGATAAACCGGCAAGGCATAGTAGGTGAAAGTCCTATGCAGCCAATGTCTCGCGAACCAGGCTGGCCTCGAGTCATGCGCAGGAGCGAGTAGCTGTTCAGGCGAAGCGTTGATAGAGGGAACGTGCCCCCTTGGATGAGCGAGGAGATGCTGAGTGCCAGTGAGCGCATCGGGGACAAGCGAGCGGCACTGTGGATGAGCGAGAACTGAGCACGGGTATCGTGACAGCAAGGGGCGACGGTCCCTGGTGAAGGAGGCGAACCATGTCAGGTGGCTTCACCGAGAGGCAGTCTGAACTTGGCTTTCTCCGCGGCCAATTGGCTGAGGCCCGCGAGAACCTGCGCTTGATTCAGCAGCGCAAGTCGCAGTATGTGATGGAGATTGACGTTCCGCTCCAGTTAGTGAAGCAGGAGCAGGAACTACTGGAGCAGATTGAGGAGTTGGAGCAACGTATCGGGAAATCAGAAGCACCATCCGAGCAAGCGGCCAGGCTGGGGCTGCTATATGAGCAATTGCAGGCCGCTGCCGCGCGGCGTGAGTGGGCCGAGGTACTGGCGCTGGGAGGGCGCATCGAGGAGTCGGATCCGGCCTACCGCGATGTGGCGGAGTGGATGACCCGGGCGCGCGACCGTTTGCGCCGCCCCTCCCGGCGGCCGTCGCGGGTGGGGCCGGCCTGGCTGTGGCCCGTGGTGGGCGGAGCGGCAGCGTTACTCGTGGTGATTGGGGTCGCCATCGTCGTGGTCCCCCGGTTGATTGCGGCGCTGCTGCTGCCCACGGTCACGCCGCAGCCGGCCGATACGCGGGTGCCACCCACCGCTACCTCCCGGCCGACTGAGGCGCCACTCGTACTCACGGCTACCCTCCTGCCGATCGAAACTACGGCACCTGAGCAGTACGCCGCGACGCCGCCGGCGCCCATGGCCACCCTCCCGCCGGTCGAAACGGCGACGCCCGAGCAGTACACTGAGACACGTCCCCCGGCAGAGGCGAGCATCGGCGATACCTGGACGCGCCCGGCCGACAACATGGTGATGGTCTACGTGCCGGCCGGCGAGTTCCTGATGGGCTCGAGCGACGCCGATGGTCAGGCACAGGACAATGAGAAGCCGCAGCACACTGTCTACCTGGACGGGTATTGGATTGACCGGACGGAGGTGACCAACTCCCAGTACCGCAAGTGCGTGGAGGCAAGGGCCTGCCCGGAGCCGAGATGCTGGGCGTATGGGGACTATAACGGACCCGGCCAGCCGGTGGTGTGTGTCACTTGGGACGACGCGCAGGCGTATGCAGCCTGGGCGGGAGGACGGCTGCCGACAGAGGCGGAATGGGAGAAGGCGGCGCGGGGGACAGACGGGCGCATTTACCCGTGGGGGAACGGCCCGCCGGATTGCGACAAGGCCAACTACTCTAATTGTGTGAACCACCCAGCGGTCATAGGTTCTTACCCGCTCGGGGTCAGCCCTTATGGGACATGGGACATGGCGGGCAACGTGTGGGAGTGGGTGGCGGACTGGTACGAACAAGGGTACTATGTGTACTCCCCAGCGCGCAACCCGCAGGGACCGGATTGGGGGGACAGCCGCTTGTTGCGTGGGGGCTCGTTCGAAAGTGCGGCGAGGGACGTCCGATGCGCCTTGCGCCACGAGTACCCTCCGGACAACTGGCACAGGTCCAAGGGCTTTCGGCTCGTGATATCCTCTGGAGGGGCATGATGAAACGGCTCTCGCTGTTCTTGACCTTGCTGCTGATCGCCGCGCCGGGCAGTCGCGCGGCGCCGGCCTTCCAAGCCCCCGTGCTCAAGTGGCAGCGCGGCGGCTGCACCTCGTGGTGCGAGACCGGTTGGTATTCTTCCCCCGCCGTGGCCGACCTGGACGGCGACGGGCAGGCGGAGGTCGTTGGCGCGGCGTATGCGGTCTTTGCGCTCAACGGGGCTACCGGCGCGACTGAGTGGCGCAGCGACCCGCCCGGAGGGCGCGTCTGGCCGGGCGTGGTGGTGGCCGATCTGGAGGGGGACGGCACGCTGGAGGTGGTCACGGCGCACGGGGACGGCTACCTGCACGTGTGGAACGCCGGTGGCACGCTGCGCTGGTCGCGGCAGCCCACGGCGAGCGAACTGCGCTCGCTGGCGGTCTATGACCTGGAGGGGGATGACGCGTTGGAGATCGTCGTCTCGGCGGCGATCGAAAGCGGGACCAACACCTGGGTCTACGATAGTGGTGGTGCGTTGCGCCCCGGCTGGCCGCAACTCAGCAACGACAGCGGCTACGCCGCGGGCATCTACAACGCCAACGTGGCCGTAGGCGACCTGGACGGCGACGGCCTGGGCGAGATCGTCGCTCCCTCGGACGTGCACTACATCTGTGCCTACGAGCGCAATGGGACGCAGATGCCCGCCAACGCGATGTATGGCGGCAAGGGCTGGGGCAGGGTCGGCGTGTGGGAGAGCCTGGAGGTGGAACTGCGCGGGTGGGGGGAGTGCAGCGGCGCGCGCGCCGAGCGCTACCGCACCAACTTTGCCCACGGGGCGGCCGTCATCGCCGACGTGGACGGCAACGGGACGGCGGAGGTGGTCGTCACCGGCAACGTGTACGACTGCGCCGTTGGCCACCCGCCGGGCCTGTACAACGGCGTGTACGTCTTCCGCGCCGACCGCAGCCGTTTCCAGGCGGGCGGCTTGGACTGGCGCACGCCGCCGGTGGACACCGGCGCGCCGCTGAGCGAAGATTACGACGTGATCGAGAACAACCAGCCCAACCCGGCCGTGGCCGACCTGGACGGCGATGGGCGGATGGAGATCGTCTATGCCTCCTACGATGGGCGGGTGCACGCCTTCTGGCTCGACAAGACCGAGCACGGTGACTGGCCGTACGCGGTCTACGATTCCGCCGAGGGGGTCTATCGCTTCGCCTCGGAGCCGGCGGTGGCGGACCTGGACGGCGACGGCCACGCCGAGATACTCGTCGCCTCCTGGCCGCAGAAGGCGGCCGGGCTGACCGGCCGGTTGCACATCCTGGACTACCTGGGGCGGCCGTTGTACGTGGTGGACCTGCCGGCCGTGGCCGGCGACTGGAACGGGGGCCTGGCCGCGCCGACGCTGGCGAACATTGACGGCGACGCCGACCTGGAGGTGGTGGTGAACACGGCGCATACGGGGCTGGTGGCCTACGACCTGCCGGGCACGGCGCAGGCGCGCGTGTTGTGGGGGACGGGGCGGGGAAACGTGGAACGCACGGGAGCGCTGTTGCGCGGCTCGCTGGAGCGCTCGTGGAAGGGGGCGACGCCGGTGCGGCCCGCGCCCGGCCAGGTGGTGACCTACACGCTGGTGCTGGCGAACCCCGGTCCGGCGCTGCCGGGCGTGCGCGTGACCGACACGCTGCCGGTGGAGGTGGCCTACCGGGGCAACCTGTGGGCCTCGGCGGGGAAGTACGGGGCGGCAGGGAACGTCATCACCTGGACGGGGACGGTGGAGGCGGGCGTGCCGGTGACGGTGACGTTCGGGGCGACGGTCAGCCCGGCCTTGACCGGGCGGCGCGCGGTGGTCAACAGTGCCTGGCTGGACGACGGGGCAGGCACGCGCCTGGAGCGCCGGGCCATGGTCATCGTCAATGGGGTGGGGGTGTACTTGCCGGTGGTGATGAGGTATTGAGGCAAGACGGAACATGCAGCACGTGGTTCGTGTTGCGTGGTGCGTGTTCCGTAGGCCACGAGTGAATTCGTGGCCTGGTAGCGGCCCATTTCGTGCGTGCTCCCAAATGCTTGACTTGCAGATATTTCATTGTATCATGGTGTAAGGTCAAGGGTATCTGCACGTGAGCGCGGGGCACCACACATCAGAGGGCGGTGTGGCCACTGCTCTTCCAATCCAGTTCATACCACAAAGATAGATTCTGCGTAAATTCCGGTATTGGGCAATTGGGCTGACGCTCGCCTCCGCCTGGCAAGCGGATGACGCCGCGCCGCTAGGCGGCAAGGTGTCATGAGTGCATAGCACAAACGACGAGGAGAACATGTCAAACAGTTTCCAGTAAATTGGGAGGAGTTATGCCCGCGAGCAGCTTTTCATCGTATACGATTGGTTGGTTGGCGATCGCAACTGGAGTCGTGAGCCTGGTCGGGCCGGTTTTCATCATTCTGTTCTTCACCGTATGATTATGGCGGTTGGCTTGGTGGCCGTCCCCGGGATACTGCGAAGCATTGACGCCCAAGACTCTGCACCATGGTTTATCAACGTTGGGTATGTGGGTGGCCTGGGATGGGTTATCCTTTATCCCATCTGGTGCATTTGGCTGGGCCGTATCCTGTTACTCAAATAGAGTGACGCTGCAAGTTATCACACACATGCCTGAGCGAATGTATCATGTCCGAGATCACCCTCCAAAGCCTGAGTGACGTGGCTGAAACGCACCTCATTCCGCTCTACATTCGAGCCATCGAAAGCCAGCGCCCCGATGCCCTGCTCAAAGATGAGAAAGCCGTGGCCCTGGTCCGGCAGATGGACTATGATTTCTCGCGGATTCTAACCGACATTGATGAGGAAGTCCAAGTAGCCATTGTCCTGCGTAGTCGGCAGTTCGACCGCTATGCACGGGATTTTCTGGCGCGCTACCCGGAGGCGGTTATTGTCCATATTGGGTGCGGCCTCGATACGCGCTTTGAGCGCACCTGCTCTGAGCAGGCGGACAACGGCCAGGTAGAGTGGTATGACCTCGATTTGCCGGAAGTCATTGGACTGCGCCGCAAGTTCATCGGCGGCGAAGGAGCGCGCTATCATCTCTTGGCTTGTTCGGTGCTCGACAGCGCGTGGCTAAACGCAGTGAGTGCCCATTGCCAGCGCCCGTTTCTCTTTCTGGCCGAGGGTGTTTTGATGTACTTGACAGAAGCACAGGTCAAGTCGTTGGTGCTGACGTTGAAGGAGCATTTCCCAGGCGCGGAACTGGTCTTCGATGCATTTTCGCCGTTCTTCCTCTGGGCGAACAACCGCAGGGTCGCCCGCACCAAAATCGGCGCCCGTTGTCACTGGGCGCTGAAACGCGGCCAAGACCTCGAAAGATGGGGCGATGGCATCTGCCTGCTCGATGAGTGGTTCCCCTTCACTTGCCCTGAGCCGCGCCTGGCTCGTGTTCGATGGGTACGGTTTATTCCACTGTTGGTCAAAACCACGGGCGTTTTCCACTACCGGCTTGGAAAGACAGCAAGATAAAGAATGCACCTGTTCGCAATGCGAGCACTACGTGTGCGATAAACTGACGGAACGCCTGGTCGTATACGAGGAAGTAAAACACAGGATCGGCGCGGAAATCCCGGAGGATGACTATGTCTGTTTCATCCAGCCCTATGAGAACAAGCGGCGCCTGGACGCACTGAGGGCATCAAGCGATGATCGTCAAGTGGATTGATCTGGGTTGAAATTGCAGAATGTCAGCCATCTCTATATAGGGAGGAAGAAAATGAAGATCGGGATTATCGTATTTTCTCAGACCGGGAACACCCATTCTGTCGCCCTGAGGCTTAAGGAGCAACTCTCCGCGGCCGGACATTCGGCGAACGTCGAACGGGTGGAAATTTCCGGCGAATTGGGGCGGGGAGCAACCAATTTCCAGCTCAAAACGAGGCCCGAGGTGGACCCATACGATGCACTCGTGTTCGGCGCTCCAGTGATGGCCTTTTCGCTGTCGCCGGTAATGACTAGCTATCTCGAGCAGATTGCATCATTACAGAACAGGAAAGTCGCCTGTCTAGTTACCCAGTTTTTTCCTTATCCATGGCTGGGCGGAAACCGCGCAATCGGCCAGATGAGAAAAATCTGCGAAATGAAAGGCGCGACCGTCTGCGGAACAGGAATCGTGAACTGGTCGCGTAAGCGCCGCGATCAGCAAATTGCTCAAGTAGTTGATAGATTGAGCAGATGCTTCTGAGAAGGTGGGGCCGACTTGATCTCCCTACTTCTCCCGGCCGGCCCGGAAGCGCCACAGCGCCAGGGCAAAAAAGCCCGCCGCGTACGCCAGCAAGATAGCGGCAGGCAGCAGGGCCGACTCCAGCCCCAGGCCGCGGA
>Ga0315295_10003138_pt1 | contig 14049 bp, 11 predicted proteins | sample YL17G14_0_MG_FD_204453 | JGI IMG/M metagenome (GOLD analysis project Ga0315295, IMG submission 204453) | Sediment microbial communities from Yellowstone Lake, YNP, Wyoming, USA - YL17G14_0 | ecosystem: Environmental > Aquatic > Freshwater > Lake > Sediment | place: USA: Wyoming | collected...
CCTCCCGTCCCGGTGGATCCGAATTCATGCCACTTGGGCACCACCACCCGGCACGTCCCATAATGGAGCCGGTCGTCCCGCTCCCCCGAGTAGGCCAGCCCGCCATCCGGCTTCGGCTCCGGCCGGCGGTTCGTGCCATACCACACCGTGTAGTCCACGCCGCCGTCCGCCCGCTCCATCGGTGCGCCTGGAATTGGCGGGACAGCCTCCCCGGGCATATAAGGTGGCGCGTTCTGTTGCGGTTGCGGTTTTGGTTTTGGCGGTTGTTGCCAGGGAATCTGCGTGGATCCGCCGGCTTCGGGTGGCGGTGCCGCCTTGAGTTTTTTCGGTGAAAATTTCTCGGGGCCCGCGTAGATCTTCGGCTTCGGGCCCATTCTTCCATAGCCGAGTCCGCCGCCGCCCTTGCCCGCCGTGCCGAGCGAGCCAAGCCCCCTGCCCCCGCCGGCCGGGCCCATGTCACCGCCGAAGTCGCCCAATCCGCCGAGACTGCCCGGATCCAGCTTGAAAACATCCTTGGATTTTCTTCCCGGGCCCCTCGCGGGCCGGGTGATGATCGCCTTGCCTGAAATCTGCCCCGGCACGTTGAGGATGCCGCCTTCCACCGTGATGACCATCGGCAGCAAGTCGTCGCCGATGCTGTTGGGATGGGCCTTCGCCAACCGCCGGCCGGTCGCGGTGATCCGGTAGACGCCCCGGCGCGGGCAGGTCAGGAGCCCGGTGCTTTCCAGGCCGTCCAGCGTGCGGTCAAGCGCCTGGTCCCACTCCTTCACGAGCCCCGGCACCTTGAGGGTGACGGATGTCACGATGACGGCGCCCTTGACGGCCTCGCGGGACAAGCCGCGGCTGATTTTGCCTTTGGTCCAGTCCTCGCCGTTGAGGAGCAGTTGCAGGATGCGGGCGCGGAGGACGGAGGGGTGCGTCATCATGGCAGTGGTTGGTTGGAGGGTGACACTACGCACCGTGGCCCCGGCGACGGACGGTAGCTTGGTGAACCGGCCGGAGCCGTCAAACGCCAACCTGGCTCCCGCGCAGCGTTTCGCTCAGCGCCGGAACAGCCGCGCCAGCACCCGGATGCGCTCGAAGCGGTGTTCCGTGCCGGCGCGCAGGCGCGACACGTTGCTCCGGTGGGTGAACAGGATGAAGACCGCGATCACCACCGTCGCGACGATCCACACGGACCTGTCGCGCTCGGGCGCGAGCCAGACCGCGGCCGGGACCAGTGCCCAGCCGGCCAGGATCGAGCCGAGCCCCACGTAACCGGTCGTGGTCAGCACGAGCAGCAGCACCGCGGCGAGCACCGCGAGCGCCACGGGCCAGAGCAGGAGCAGCACGCCGATCAACACCGCCACGCCCTTGCCGCCGCGGAAGCCATGATACAGCGGCCAGACGTGCCCGGCCGCCGCCCCCGCGCCCGTCAGCAGCGCCGCGACCAGGGCCGGCGTGCCGTCGGGGGCGCCGAGTCCGCCGAGCCACGCCGCGAGCGCCCCCTTCCCCACGTCAATCAGCCCGACCCCCAGCCCGAACCACGGGCCTTGCGTGCGAAAGGCGTTCGTCCCGCCGGCATTGCCGCTCCCCTGCGTGCGGATGTCGACGCCGCGCAGACGGCCGAGCAGCAGGCTGCCGGAAATCGATCCGATCAGGTAACCCAGCACAATTTTCCCGAGCAACAGGATCATGGCGACGGCGGTTCGTAATCCTGGACCCCGATCACGAGCGTGTCCGGCCCGGCATGCGCGCCGATGGCCACGCCGGTCTCGACGATCCACAGGTGCTCGATGGTGCGGCCGCAGGCCAGCAGGGCGTCGCGCACCCGCCGGGCTTCCGCGGGACAATCGCAATGGCCGACGATCACGCGGTAGCGCCGCGCCGGATCCAGCCGCCGGGCGATCGACCAGGCGAAGCGTTCCGGCCGGTTCTTCCGGCCCCACAGTCCGCCCGCCAGTCCGAGCCGGCCGTTCGGGCGGATCTTGAGCGTGAGCGCAAAGCGCAGCAGGCGCGTTAGCGTGAGGGCCGCCTTGGGGGCCCGGCCGCCGCGCACCGCATACTGGACGTCGCCGATGAGGGCATGGACGGAGGTGCGCGGCTTCATGCGGGCCAGCCCGTCGAGGATGCGCGGGGCGTCGAGCCCCGCCTGGGCCGCCTCCGCCGCCCAGATGACGAGCAAGGCCTGCCCGGCCGCGACGCTGCCGGTGTCGAACAACCGCACGCGCTCCGGGCCGGCGCGCGCGGCGGCCCTCTCCGCCGACTGCAGGGTGCCCGAGAGGGTCCGCGCCAGCGACACCTCCACCACGCGGTCGTGATGCCCGAGCAGGTGCTCGAACATCCGCCGGAAATCGCCCGGCGACGGCTGCGAGGTGCGGGGCGGCACGGCGCTGGTCCGCATCGCGTGATAAAACTCGTCCGTCGAGATCGTCACCCCGTCGATGTGATCCCGCCCGTCGACCGAGAGCCGCTGCGGCACCACGTGGATGTCGAGCCGGGCCAGCGCCTCCGCCGGGAGGTCGGCGCCGGAATCGGTCGCGATTGCCACGCGCCGGCGCCGGCGGCCGGCGGAGCGGGCCAGGTCCTCGGTCCTTTCGCCGGACACGGCGCCGAACCGCGCCGCGACGGCGAACAGTTGCGCCGGGTCGTCCAGATGGGCGTGCAGGCGGGTCTGCTCGCGCGTGCCGGTGATCACCTGGCGGGAAAGCGGCAGCGCCTGCAGCGCGGCCTTCAGGCCGGCGCGGTCCACGTTCGGCGCGGCGATGACGCACTCGGCGCAATAACGGTGGTCCGCGGCCTCCCCCCGCGCCGCATCGACCCCGGCGGCGACCAGTTCCGCGGGCACCTCGCCGGCGGAAATGATGCGGCCGCGCTCGATGTATTCGCCGATGCCCTCGAGCAGGCTGACAAAACCCCGGGCCCCGGCGTCGACCACACCGGCCGCGCGCAGCGCGGGCAGTTGTTTGCGGGTTTCGAGCAGCGCCGCCCGGGCGCGCTCGAGCGCTTGGCCGAAGCCAACACGGCAATCCCGGACGCCGGCCCCGGCCTGGGCCCGCAACTCGTCCTCAAAGGCCTGGATCACCGTCAGCATCGTGCCCTCCTGCGGGGCGGCCATGGCCGGGCGGGCCAGCGCCGAACCGCGCGCCGCCGCCGCCGCCAGCGACGTCATCGTCAGTCGCGGGGCGTCCGCCAGCGCATCCGCGGCGCCTTGGAAAAATTGCGCCAGAATCGCCCCGGCGTTGCCGCGCGCGCCATCGCCGGCCTCGGTCGCGGCCCGGCGCAGCACGGCGCCGGCGCGAGGCAGCCGCAGTTCGCGCAACCCCACCAGCACGGCGCCGAGCGTGGCGGCTAGGTTGGTGCCCGTGTCATGGTCCGCCACGGGCCAGACATTGATCCGGTTGATCGCGTCGCGCTCGCCGATGACCCGCTGGCCGCCCGCGATGAGCGCCCCGCGCAAACCGAAGCCTGACTGGTCGGGGGCACTCATGACGGCGGAAGGTTGTCGGTTGGGGTTATCGGGCAGCAGCGCAAAAACCGAGTGTCATCTATTAAATGACACTGGTTCGATGCGGGCAGTTCTCTGATCAATCCCTGCTCTGCCGGGGAATGGATGGCGGAGATTTGGCCAATTCCCGCCGTGGGTCAAACGACAAGCAGCGGCGCGCGGCGGCAGAAGACCACTGACCACGGACTTTCGTCGTCCGGTGGTCTTGTCGTCCTATCCTGTCTTGTTGAACCGGAAGTTCACCAAGTCGTAGTCCTGCATTACGTATTGCTTCATCTCGAGCCGGAGCTTGCCGGCACGCTTGGCCTGCGTCTCGCCGCCCGCGGCGAGGAAGTCCGCCCAGCCGATGATCTCGGCGCGGATGAAACCCTTCTGGATGTCGGTGTGGATTGCCCCGCCGGCCTCCCACGCCGTCGTGCCCGCGCGGATCAGCCAGGCGCGGTTCTCCATGCCGCCGACCGTCAGGAAGCTCAGCCAGCCGGCCGCGGCGACGGCGCGCACCAGGAGGGCGTCGGGGTTGGCCGCCTCGTCGGCCGTGGCGGTGACGACGGATTTGCGCGTGACCAGGCCGCTCGCATTCACCGCCGCCCAGTCCGCGGCGGAATACGCGCAGGTGCTCAGGCAGCGGCTGGCCTCGAGGTCTACCTGCATCTTCAGCAGCACGGCCTTTTCCGCGTCGGGGGGATTGTTGCCCAGGCGGGTCTCGACGAACTCGAGGTCCTGCAGGATGAGGTCGAGCGCGCTGTCCGCGGTGGCCACGATGGCGTCGGCGTCGGCGAGGCCGTCGTTGGCGACCAGGTCCACCTGCGCGTAGGTGCGCTTGTCGGCCTCGACGAGCTTGTGCGCGGCGTCAAGGCGCGGGTCCTTGAGCGGACGTTTCCCCATCACGGTGCCCGGCACGCTGAAGGCGCAGATTTTCATGGAACTCGATTCGTGGGCTCAAACCGCGCGCGGCTCAAGGATGGAAGCGGGGCCGGCCGGTCAGACCGGCCGGAATTTTTCACCGTTCAATCCTCAATGTTCATCGTTCATTGGTTCGACCCGATGGGAATTGAACGCTGAACAATGGATGATTTGCCCGCCTTGCTGCCCGTCCTCTATCCTCTGCCTTCAGCTCCCCATCGCCGCCTTCACCCGCTCCGGGGTCATCGGCAGCTCGAGCAAGCGCGCGCCGGTGGCGTCGTAAACCGCGTTGGCCAGCACCGCGCCCATCACGATGATGGCCGGTTCGCCGCCGCCCTGGGGCGGCGTGTCCGTCGCGTCGAGGATCACGGTCTCGATCTGCGGCAGCCAGGAGAAGCGCGGGATGTCGTAAGTGCCGAAATTCGTGTCGAGCACCGCCCCCGCCTTGAAATGGATCCCCTCCGTCAGCGCGTAGCCCAGGCCCATGGTGATGCAGCCCTCCATCTGCTGCTTTGCCCCCTCGGGATTGACCACCAGCCCCATCTCCTGGGCGCAGAGGACGCGCTTGACCGTGACCTTGCCGCTCGGCCGGTCGACCGCCACTTCGGCGATCGTCGCCACGTAGGTGCCGGAATCCAGGCCGATGGCCACGCCGAGGCCGCGGCCGCTCACGCCCTTCGCGGGCTGCCAGCCCCACGCTTCGGCGGCCGCCTTGAGGACGCGAACCGCGCGCGGATTGGTGAGATGACGCAGGCGGAACTCGACCGGATCGGCCCCGGCCAGCGCGGCCAGCTGGCTGATGTGCGACTCGCGCGCGAACGCGTTGGTGTTGCAGCCGGGCGCGCGCCACGCGCCGACGCCAAACGGATGCACGCCCGCCGGCCCGCTGAAGTTGCCCACCGCGGTGATCCGGTGGTCGGCCACGTCGTAGAGCAGGTCCGAGCCGCGGTCGCCCGCAAACCGGACGTCATAGTCCCAGAACGCGATGCGGCCCGCGGCGTCAAGGCCCGCCGCCACCTGCACCACCGCGGCCGGCCGGAAGGTGTCGTTGAAGAACTCCTCCTCGCGCGACCACCGCACCTGCACGGGCCGCCCGGTCGCCTTGGCCAGGCGCGCGGCCTCCACGGCCTGAAGGTTGAACGACTTGCCCCCGAAGCCGCCGCCCACGAAGGGCGTGATCACGCGGACGTTTGGCTCGGTGCAGCCGAGGACCTTGGCGATCTCCGCGCGCACCCCGAAGGGATTCTGCGTCGAGGCCCACACCGTCATCTTCTCGCCCTCCAGGCGGGCCAGCGCGGTGTGCGTCTCCATCGCGGCGTGGGCGACGTAGGCGTTCAGGTAGGTCGTCTCCAGCGGCTTGACCGCGCGCGCGCGGCCCGCGTCGAGGCTGCCAGCCTGCTTGACCACCCGCGGCTTCACGTCGGCGTGCGCCAGGTGGTCGTAGATGTTCCGGTCGTCGAGTCGGGACGGTGACGGCTCGAACTCCGCGCGGAGTTTTCCGAGCGCCTCCTCGGCCACGTCGGGCAGCTCATGCAGCACCGCCACGAGCCCGGGTTCCTCCACGACGACGATGCCCTCGACCACCCGTGCGGCCGCGGCGTCGACCCGCAATAGTTTGGCCCCGTGCGCCGGCGGCCGGAGGATGCTGGCATACAGCATGCCCGGCAGGCGGATGTCGCCGGCATACTGCGCCTTGCCCGTCACCTTCTCGCGCGCGTCGCGCCGGAGCAGCGGCTTGCCCACCAGCTTGAACTCGGCCGGCTGCTTGAGGGTGGGCGGGGCGGTCACCTGGCGCTCGATGCGCCTGCCCTTGGTCAGTTGCCCGTAGGTGATGCGGCGCGAGGGATCCTTGGTGTCCGCCACCACGCCCGCCGCGACGGTGAGCTGGGTCACCGGAACCTGCCAGGTCTCGGCGGCCAGCTCGAGCAGCACCGTGCGGGCCGCGGCGCCCGCGGTCCGCCAGATCGGCCCGAAAGTCCGCGTCGTCAGGGAACCCCAGGTGCCCTGATCGTAGGGACAAAGGTCGGTGTCGCCCATGACGATGTCCACGTCGTCGAGGGACACGTCGAGTTCCTCCGCCATCATCTGGGGCAGCGAGGTGATCGGGCCCTGGCCCATCTCGATCTTGCCGGTGAAGCAGGTCACCCGCCCGTCCTCGCCGATGCGCAGGAAGGCGTTGAAGTCGGTCCCGGGGCTCGGCCGCACGCGGACCGTGACGGGGAAGGACGCCTCGGACTGCTGGGCGCCGAGGTTCGGGCCCAGCACGACCCAGACGAACAGGCCGGACGCGCAGTTCTTCAAGAAGTCGCGCCGGGCCGGAGACCGCGGCTGAAGGTTGGAGTCCGCGCTCATGGCTTGGCGCCTCCCCGCATGGCGGCGGCCGCGGACAGGATGGCCTCGACGATCCGCACATGGGCCCCGCAGCGGCACAGGTTCTGGTCCATGCCCGCGATGACTTCCGCGCGCGTCGGGTTCGGGTGTTTTTTCAAGAAACCGTAGGCGGTCAAAATCATGCCCGGCGTGCAGAAGCCGCACTGCAGGGCGTCGTGCTCGATGAACGCCAGCTGCAGCGGGTGCAGCGCGGCGCCCTGCGCGAGGCCCTCGATGGTCGTGACGCTTTTCCCCGCGACCGCCCTGGCCTTCACGGCGCAGGTGCGCACGGGCCGCTGGTCCACCAGCACCGTGCACGCCCCGCACTGGCTGATGCCGCAGCCATACTTGGGTCCGGTCACGCCGAGCTCCGTGCGCAGCACCCAGAGCAAGGTCCGGTTGGGTGCCACGCGGACTTGCACCGGTTGGTCGTTAAGCCGGAAGGAGACGGTCTCGGTCATGGGGTCTCGGGCGGGGATGACATCCTAGGCGCCGCGGGCGCAGGCAACTCTGCAACGCTTGCGAAATGACACGCAGAATTTGTCCGCTGCAGCGCGTGCCGCCGGCCCCGCCTGCCGTCCGCTACCCCATCTCCACCGGCCGGCGGCGCGCGCCCCAGGTTCCCGGCCCCGCCTCGAACCGCCCGGCGATCCGGCAGCCGCAGGCCTGGCAGCGGTCGCCGTCCAGGCGGTAGGCGCCCAGCTCATACCCCTCGCGCTCGATCAGCAGGACGCCGCAGGACGGACACCACGTGCTTCCGCTGGCGCGGCCGGGCACGTTGCCCGTGTAGACATGCCTCAGCCCCTTGGACCGGGCGATGTCCCGCGCCTGCAGCAGGACGGCGAGGGGCGTGGGCCCCGGGCCGCGCAACTTGTAGTCCGGATGGTAGGCCGTGAAATGCCACGGCACGTCGGGCCCGAGTTTCTCCGCATACCAGTCGGAGGCCCGGTCGATCTCCGCGGGGCTGTCGTTCTCCCCCGGGATCAGCAGCGTGGTGACCTCGAACCACACGCCGGTTTCCTTCCGCAGAAAAACCAGCGTGTCGAGCACCGGCTGCAGCCGGCCGGCGCACAGCCGCCGGTAGAAGCCGTCCGTGAACGCCTTCAGGTCCACGTTCGCCGCGTCCAGGCCGCGGAAAAACTCCGGCCGCGCCGCGTCGCCGATGTAGCCCGCCGTCACGGCCACGGTCCGGATCCCGCGCTCCCGGCAGACCCGGGCGGTGGCGAGGGCGTATTCGGCGAAGATCACCGGGTCGTTGTAGGTGAACGCCACCGACCGGCAGCCGAGGCGCTGCGCGGTGGCGGCGATCGCCTCCGGCGCGGCCGCCACGGTCAGCCGGTCGTCCTCCCGCGCCTTGCTGATATCCCAGTTCTGGCAGAACCGGCAGCCGAGGTTGCAGCCCGCCGTGCCGAACGACAACACGCTGGTGCCGGGCAGGAAGTGGTGCAGCGGCTTCTTCTCGATCGGGTCGACGCAGAAGCCGCTGCTCCGGCCGTAGGTGGTCAGCACCAGCCCGGCGCCGATCCGCTGGCGGACGAAGCAGTAGCCGCGCTGGCCGGGCCGCAGCTTGCACTCGCGCGGACACAGCCGGCACTCGATGCGGCCGTCGTCCCGCCGGCGCCACCAGCGGGCGGGCGCGGACGTTGGGGGCGCGGACACCATGCCTACTCCCCTCCCCGCGCCCGGGCCGGCGGCTCGGCGAAACTCCGCGCGGTGAACCGTTCCAGCTGCACGGCCTCGTGGGCGGCGATGCCGCCCTTCTGCCGCGCAATGGCCAGCTGCTCGTCCGTGGTCCGGACGCCGGCGATGGCCGGCAGCAGCACGCCCCGCCGCCCGCCGGCGGCCGACACCTGCACGCCATAGACCGCCGGGTCGAGCTCCGCGGGCGAGGCCACGGGCTCCAGCGGGCCGAGCACCGTGACGTTGAAGCTCAGGCCGGGCAGCTCCGCGGCCCTCACGGGAGGAAAGCGCCCGTCGGAAAACGCCGCGCTCTGGGCGCAGTGCCAGGTTTCACCGACCAGGTCGGACGCGACCGGCGCCGTGACGCCCACGCAGCCCCGCAGTTCGCCCGCCGGGTTGCGCACCGTCACGAACACCGCCCCGGGTCTCGCCAGCTCCCCGTGGGCCTTGAACGACGGCTCCGCGGGCCCGTGCCGCAGCCTCGTCTCGACCGCGCCCCGCGCCACCGCCGGCAGATCCGCGAGGCGCGAGACGATGCCGCCCGCCCTGGCCGCGGCCGGCGCGGCGGCCCGCGGCTCGAACAGGATCGCGACCCCGTAGCCGACGCCGAACGGCCCCTCGTAACTCAGGACCTCGTGGCCCGTCGACCGGTAGCCGCCGGCCGCGAGCGCCACCTGGGTGGAGTCGACGACATCCTCCGCCGCCTTTTCCTGCAGAAACGGATCGAGCCGCCGGATCGAGTTGTAGGCGCCCCCGCGCAGCAGGTTGACGAACTCCGCGTCAAACCGCGGCGCGTCCGGGTCGTAGCCCGCCGGGGCCGAGCGCGTCAGCCGGTGGCTCATGTCGCCGCTGGCGATGACGGCCGTGCGCCGGCGCAGTTCCCGGGCGGTCGCGGCGATGGCCTCGCCGAGTTCGTCGAGCCCGCCCTCGCCCGGGTAATTCAGGCCGAAGACCACCGTCGGCCCGGTCCAGCCCGCCGCGCAGAGATGCCAGAGCGGCACCAGCGCGCCGTGGTCCAGCGGCTCGTCGTCGTCGATCCGCCAGGTCCGGAGCCCGCGCTTCTGCGCCTCCGCCTCCAGCCGCCCGGTGAATTCCCCGTCCAGCGGCAGGTCGACCCGGTCCTCCGGCGAGCCGAACCGGCCGAAGGAGCCGCGGAGCCGCGGCGTGTGCCAGAAGCCGAAGGCGTCGGTGTGCCGCGGGGAATGCGGGGAGACCAGCACGAGGGTGTCGGGCTGCGCCGCCAGCGCGTGGCGGGCGACCAGGCCCATGGCCCTGGCCGTGGTCTGCACCCGCGACAGTTCGCGTCCCCCCACGCCCGGCACGAGGACCGGCGCGTGCGGCATCAGGCCCGAGAACACGATGGAGGCATCCATGGCTTACGTCCTCTTGAGGACAGGAGTATACCCCGCCTTCTTCCATTATCCAACCTTAGGTTTCAGGGGTGGCGCACACGACTTGTCTCGCCGTGGCCCAGCGGGCAACGGCGGAAGTCCCGCGATCGCGGGACGAAGGCGGGTCTGACCTCTGACCTCCGGCTTCCCGCCTCGCCTCGCCGTAGCTCCCGGGGCGAAGGCGGGTCACCCCCAATGGCTGCCGCCGAAGGCTTTCACGGCCTGGTAGACGGATTGGCGGATCACGGAGCTCGCGCCGCAGACCTCCATCCCCTCGCGCAGCACGCCATCCGCTTTCGTGCGGGTGTAGGCAAAGCCATCGGGGAGCTTGCCCTTGCGGGAGTAGAGGTAGTCGTGCACGACCGAGGGCCAGGCGATGATGGGGTCCTCGGGGTCGATGATGTTCCAGGCGGCGCGCGGGATGCTGGCGAAGTCGGTGACAAAGCCGGCCGGCGCGGCGGCCGACCGGCCCGGCACGATGACGCTGCGGCCGAGCTTGTCGGAGACGTAGGTGAAGTCCGAGGTGACCTCGTAAAGCTGCACCTTGCTGCCGGCGGCGGCGACCTCCGCGGCGGAGAAGGAACGCAGGAACAACTGGCTGGTGAATTGGCTCATGGGACGGAGCCCGGCGTGGACCGGGCGTTGGGGTTCGATGGACAAGCCGCCCGTGGCCCCGGGAGGCGGACGGAGGTTTGGCCGATCCCCGCTTTGCGTCAAACGACAAGCAATGGCGCACGCGACTTGTCTCGACGAAGCCTCCGGGCGTAGGCGGAAGGCGCGAAGACCGCGAAGACAGATATCGACCGGCAGGCAAGTCGCATGACCGCCGGACAATTTTCGCGCAGAATTGTCCAAGCGATGCGCAGACGCTGGCGGGGATCGGGAGCATGCTGCCCCGCCCCCTCGCGTCGCGGTGCCGGACACACCCCTCCCTCCAAACCCCACCCCCGACCATGATGATTCACTCCCTGAACGTCCGCCTCCAATCCATCCGGATCACCTCGTTTCTGCTGGGTCTGCTTATTGCCGCCGGCGGTGCCGGCTGCGCCTTTCAAATCACCAAGCCCCTCACCCTGAATACGCCGATGGGGCTTCCGGTGGCGGCCCCCTGGCGCATTCACGCCCTGAAGGTTGCCGCACCTCCCGCGGGAACCAACGTATTTGTCTTCGAGGACCTCACGGTTGGGACAAGCATGGCTTTTGCCACGTTGGGGCCGACCGGCGGAACGGTGATGACGACCGTCTCTGTCCCGGCCGGGCTGAAGCGGGCGGATTTCACTTACAACCTGGCGAATGACAGCGGGCCGCTGGTCAGCACGGCGCTGAAGAACCTGTTCGAGGAGAATCCGGGTTCCAGCGTGGATGCCCAGGTCGGCGCCGATTTCAAGTATGGCCTGACGGAAAGAAAGGAAAACGTGAACCTCGGGTTCGGCAACAGGAACACGATCGGGCTCCAGATGGTCGTGCGGCTGGTTCTCACTTCGAGCGGTCAGGTGGTGCTGGACAAGAATTACACCACCTTCGAGTCGGACAGCTACTCCACGAGCTGGGTGACGATTCCGAGCAGTGAATTCCTCGACGCCCTCTTCCAAAAGGCCCTCAAGGGCATCAGGGCACAGATCGCCGGCGACCCCGAGGTGGCCAAACACCTTTGAGGCAAGCTTCCCGGCTACCCGAGTTTTCACGCGAAGGCGCTGTTGCGGCGTGCTCGCCGCCTAGTGTTTGTCCCAAGAACTCAGTCCTTTGGCAGATTCTTGGGCAAACGAAGGATGCGAAACTGAATGTCACTTAATAGGTGACATGTGGTCAGGGCCGGCGGCGCTACCGGTAGGTGACCTTGCCCTTGTCGCCGATGCTGATGACGCCGCGGGCAATCAACTTGGCCACGATCTCCTCTATCCCGGAATCGGAAAGCTTGTTGCCGTAAAAAGTGGCGATGTGGTGCAGCAGCGTCGTCCGTTTCTTCGGACAATGCTGCGGCCGTCCCTTGAAACTCACGATCAACTTGGCGAGCCGGTCCTCGGGTGGCTTCTTGGCCGGTGCGGCGGGTTTGGCCGCGGCCGCCGGTTTCTTGGGCGCAGACTGGAAAGCGGCGGCGAAAGTGTCGGAACGCGCCACTCGGATGCCCAAGCTGGAGAGATGTCCGATCATCGGCTCGAAATCCTTGTCCCTTGAGACAATGCTGAACTGGGCCCTCGGATCACGCTGGACGGCTTGCCCGAGATAATAGGCCAGGGTCATGTCGAGGGCGTTGTGTCCGGAAGCACCAACCTCGACGAGTTCGACCCTTTCGGCAAGCCGGTGGATCTGCTGCACGAGGGACAGTTCAAGCTTCGTCTGCTTCTTCCCGATCAATAGCGTGACGTGCACCGCCTTCCCCGCCACCAGTCCGAGGTCGACGCTCGGGACGTTCTCAAAGTCCACGAAGACGAAATGGGTGAATGCGGCGGGGGTCATCGCATCACAGGCCTAGGTCGCCGGATGCCCCGGGGCCAGTCCCTTCTCCAACTCGGCCACGGTGGGCACTGCACCCTTGAGGGCCTTGGGCAGGGAATCCACCAGCCTGGTCAGGTAGCCGGACACGCCGATCGGCTTGCTCAGGTCGCGCAGGGCGTATTCGGCGATCACCCGGTTCTTGCTGCGGCAAAGGATGAGGCCGATGGACGGCTGATCGCCCGGCTGCCGTAAACGATCGTCCACCGCCGACAGGTAGAAATTCATCTTCCCCGCCGCCTCCGGCGTGAAGTCGCGGGCCTTCAGGTCGATCACCACGTAGCAGCGCAATTTCAGATGGTAGAACAACAGGTCGAGGTAGAAATCCTGCCCGCCGATCTCGAGATGCACCTGACGGCCGGCGAGGGCAAAGCCCGCTCCCAGCTCCAGCAGGAATTTCTCCACCTGCACCACGAGACCTTCCTCAACGGCCCGTTCGTTGGCGTCATCGCGCAGCGTGAGGAAATCGAAGAGATAGGGATCCTTGGTGATGCCCTGGGCGAGGTCGGATTGTGCCGGCGGCAGCGTCGCCTTGAAATTCGTGACCGCCTTTCCCTCCCGGTCGTGCAGCCCCGCCCCGATCTGGAGCGCCAGCACATTGCGCGACCAGCCGTGTTCGACAGCTTTGGCGGCATACCAAGTGCGGTCTTCCGGCTTCTCCAGTTTGTGCAGGAGCAGGAGATTGTGTCCCCACGGCAGCGACGCCATCGGCTCAGGAGGTGTTCCCCTCAATTGTGCAACGGGTCGTTGCACAATTGCTCCAGCCGCAAGCGGTGGCCCCTTTGGTTGGCCGGAGGATTCTGTCACAGGCTGTGACAGAATCCCGGAAGCCGAATAGGCCGCGTAAAAGGCCCGCATGCGCCAGACGTTTAGCGGCGAGAATCCTGCCAGTCCCGGAAACTCCCGCTGCAAATCCGTCGCGAGAAGCTCGACGACCTGTTTGCCATAGCCTTTGGTTCGCTGGGCTTCACTGATCAGCCGTCCGATGTCCCAGTAGAGCGCCAGCAATTCGCGGTTGGCCGCCAAACCCGCCTGGATCCGGGCCGCCTGCACCCGGGCCTTGATGTCGGCCAGCAACGGCCCGTAGTTCGCCGACAACGCGGCGGCAACCCTGGACAATTTTGAAGGAGGCCTTGGCATGCATCACGCCCGTGGCCCCAAGCGACGGGCCGAGGCTTGGTCATCCAGTCGCAGGCGTCAAATGTTCTGACCGTCCTCCGCGCCCCTCAGGTTTGTGGCTTCTGCTGCCCGTGGGCTCCCGCATCAGCCACCCTGCTCCCGCCAAGGCGGGATTCGGGCTGCTCCGCTGCGCTTCACCACGCCATCTCCGCGCAACGCTCCGTCAGGTCTCAAGTTTCTTTGCCTCGGATTGTGCCGGAGGACACAGATCCGAGGACAAACACCGGGCGGCGAGCGCGCCGCAACGGCGAGGTTTCTCTTCCGCTCCCAGATCTCTCCTCCCCGGCTTGGCCAATCCCCGCTTGGCGTCAAACGGCAACCGGCTTGCCTCACCGACTCGTCTCGCCGGAGCTTCATCGCGAAGGCGGAAGTCTCGCACGTAGGCGGGTCAGCCGATATCAATATCCGCAGCCTGACCCCTCGGTCCCCCTTTCTCGGTCCCTTTCTCGGTCCCTAGGCGGATTACGGAACGTAAAAGCTTGGTCGAGTCTGAGGGACAGAGGATGTTTGACAAGCTGGGCGCAGTTGCTCCCTTATGCCCCTGCC
>Ga0315295_10003139_pt1 | contig 14049 bp, 15 predicted proteins | sample YL17G14_0_MG_FD_204453 | JGI IMG/M metagenome (GOLD analysis project Ga0315295, IMG submission 204453) | Sediment microbial communities from Yellowstone Lake, YNP, Wyoming, USA - YL17G14_0 | ecosystem: Environmental > Aquatic > Freshwater > Lake > Sediment | place: USA: Wyoming | collected...
CGCCACCTCTGGAGGCAGCTGGAGATGGAGGTGGCCCGCACCGCGCGCACGGGGCGCCCCTTCTCGGTGGTCTTCGTCGACCTCGACCACTTCAAGCAGGTGAACGACCGGTTCGGCCACCAGGCTGGCAGCGCGGTGCTGAAGGAGGTCGGGGAGCTCATCCGGCGCCAGATCCGCACCATCGACGTCCCGGTTCGCTACGGCGGGGACGAGTTCGTGATCCTCCTGCCCGAGACCGACAAGGCACACGCACGGATGGTGGCCGGCCGGATCCGCGTCGCCTTGAGCGAGGCCGTCTTCCTGAGAGAGAGCGGGATCGACGTGAAGGTCACGGCGAGCTTCGGGCTGGCGACGTGCCCCGACGACGGGGACACGCCGGAGAAGGTCGTGCAAGGAGCCGACGCGGCGATGTACCGCGTCAAGGCGTCGACGAGGAACGGCGTGGGCGAGGCCGGCGGATAGCCGGCCCGCTCCCGGGGGAAGGCAGCCAGCGGCTACTGCTCCTGCGCCGCGACGCCCCCGCGCAGGAGCGCGTCGTTCACCCTGATCTTGGCGCCGTCGCGCAGCGTCTTCATCCAGGCCGCCTCCACCTCCGCCTGCCGGCGGGAGCCGAGGCGGGCCACGATCTCGTCGCGCTGCCGCTCGTACCTGGCCGGATCGGGTCGCTGCCTGTCCTTCACCTGGGCCACCACCGGGCCGGCCGGGGTGGCGTAGACCTCGGGCAGGGTCTGCCCGGCGGCCGTGGCCGCGGCTGCGGCGGCGTAGAGGGCCGGGGCCTCGCCGAGGCCGGGCAGGGCGGCTCCGGTCGGGTTGAAGAGGCCGGTGTCGCGGGACACGACGGGTTCGCCGCCGAGGGTGGCGCCCGACCTCTTCGCACCGGGTGCCGGTGCGGGGAAGAGCAGGGCGAGCTTCTTCCCGGCCTTCGCCTGGGCGAGCGCCTCGCGGGCTCGCCGGTCGGCGACCTTGCGCGCGCCATCCAGCTCGAGGAGCTCCCTTGCCAGCGAGGCCTCGACCTCCTTCAGGGGAACCACCCGGCCGTCCTCCACCGCCTCGACCAGGATGAGGTGCCAGCCGAAACGGGTGCGGACCGGCGCGGAGACCTCGCCCGCCTTCAGGGAGAAGGCGGCGTCGTCGAAGGGCTTGGCCATGAGCCCCGGGCCGAACGTTCCCAGGTCGCCGCCCTTGTCCCGGGTCGCGGTGTCGTCGGAGGCCGCCTTCGCCACCTGGGCGAACGGCTCCTTCTTCACCCGCTCGGCGAGGGCCTCGACCTTCTTCCTGGCAGCGTCGTCCTGCGCTGCCGGGGCGCCTTCCGGAACCTTCACGAGGATGTGGCGGGCCTTCACCTTCTTCTTGATCTCGTAGCGGGACGCGTTGTCCTTGTAGGCCTGCGCCACCCTGGCCGCGTCCGACCCGAGGAGCGCCGCCACCTCGGCATCCGTGACCTTGACCTCCTTGCGGGCGGAGGCGAGCGGGAAGCGGACCCACTCGAGGTCCACCCGGTCGGCGTCGGCGCTCCAGGCGGCCCGGATCTCGTCCTCCGACACCAGCGCTCCCTCGCGAAGGAGCGCCATCATCTTCTGGAAGAGCAGGTCGTCGACGAGCCGCTCCTCGAAGCGGCTCTCCGAGCCGTAGGCCTGCCGCACGGCGCGGCGGTAGAGCTCGATGTCGAACCGGCCGTCGGTCTGGAAGGTGGGGATGGACCAGACCACCCGGTTCACCTCGTCGGGGGCGATGCGGAGGCCGCGCTTCTTGGCCTCCTGGACCACCAGCACCCGGTCGACGAGCTGGTTCATGGCCACGTTGCGCAGCCCGAGCTGGTCGGCGAGCTCGCGGGTGAAGCTCTGGCCGACCCGGGCCTGGTAGGTGCGGAAGAGGTTCCCGTAGGCCTCCTCGTAGTCGGCCGGGGCGACCACGTAGCCGTCGACCTCGACCGCCGAGTGGGCGGAGAGCCCCTCCACCTGGCAACCCTGGGAGCCCGGGCCGAAGCTGACGACGAAGACGACGATGATGATGCCGAAGAGCACGTAGGTGAGGACGCTGCGGCTCTTCGCACGAAGGATGTCCAGCATGAGGTAGAAGACTCCCGCGGGGTGGCGTTCCCATCGGCGGCGCTCGCCGCGACGGGGTTGAACAACTAGGTCGACAGGCGCTAAAATGCAAGGGTTTTCGAGGTCGGGACGGGTGGCGCGGGCGAGGCCGGAGTCGAATTGCTCTCACTTCTGAAGCGGTACCGGGAAGTCGTCCTCGTGGTGGTCCTCGCGGTCATCCCGCTGGGGGTGTTCCTCGCCCATGCTCGACACCCCAGCGACCGCACCGCGCTCGATCGGTTCGTCCTCACGGTGACGAGCCCGGTGGAGAAGGCCATCGACTGGACGGTGAGCGGGGCGCTCTCCACCTGGCAAGGCTACGTGTGGCTGCGCGGCGCGCAGGACCGGGCCGTGGCGCTCTCCCGCAGGGTGAACGAGCTGCGCGCCGAGAACGCCGAGCTGTCGCAGCTCAAGGCCGAGAACGAGCGGCTGGAGCGGTTGCTGGCCTTCGCGCGCGCGAAGCCCGAGCACCGGACGGTGGGCGCCCGGATCATCGGGACGCGCATGGACCCCAAGGGGCTCCAGCTCGTGACCATCGACCGCGGCGCGGACGACGGCCTCCGGCGCATGATGCCGGTGGTCACGGCCGACGGCGTCCTCGGGCGGGTCCACACGCTCGGCGGGCGAAGCGCCGACGTCCTCCTGATCTCCGACCGCAACAGCTCCATCGCCGTCCGTGTGGAGCGCTCCCGGGCCCGGGCCAACGTGCGCGGGCAGGGGGCGCCCGGCCCGTGCCGGCTCGAGTACGCGCTCCGCTCCGACGACCTCATCGAGGGCGACCAGCTGGTGACCTCCGGGACGGACGGCGTCTTCCCGCGAGGGCTTCCGGTCGGGCAGGTGACCCGCGTGAAGCGAGGCGGCTTCGGCCTCTACCAGGCGGCGGACGTGCTCCCCGCCGTCGACGTGAACCGGGCGGAGGAGGTCGCGGTGCTGGTCTCCACCGAGGTGCCCGGGGGCCTCCCCGCGGCCCGGGCCCCAGAACCATGACGCCGCTCCTGCGCGTGCCGGCGGCGATGCTGGCAGCCCTCCTCCTCCTGGCGCTCTCGGCCTCGGTCACCAGCCAGCTCACCGGCGGCGCCGTGTCGCTGGCGCTGGCCGTGCCGGTCATCGTCTGGCTCAGCCTGGAGACCCCGGTGGTCGAGGGGGTCATCGGCGCCGCGCTGGTGGGCGTGTTGCTCGACGCGGCGGCCGGGGGCCCGGGCGGCCTGCTCACCTTCCTCTCGGTGATGCTCCTGATCGTCGTCCGCGCCGGGGCCGGCCCCTTCGACGCCCGCAGCCGGCTGGGCTTCGCGCTCCTCTGCGGCACCGCCACGTTCCTGATGGGCTTCGGCGCCATCCTGCTCACGCGCTACGTGACTCCGGCGAGCGCCGCCCCGGGCTGGGGCCTCCTCGGGAGGGTCCTCGTCGAGTCGCTCCTCACCGCGGCGGCCGCGCCGGCCATCCGCTGGGCGCTCGACCGGGTCCTGGTCCCGGCCCACCGCGACCAGCCGGGGATCCTGCCGTGACCCGGGGCGCTCCGTGCCGCTGAGCCCTTCCGCGCCGAGCGGCGACGGTCGCGGCCGCATCCTCTGGATGGCCGGGTTCGCCATCGTCGCCTTCCTGGTGCTCCTCTCGCGCCTCTACCACCTGCAGATCCTCCGGGGCGAGGAGTACAAGGGGCGGGCCGACGAGAACTTCGTGAAGGAGCTGCGCGTCCCCGCCGACCGCGGCCTGGTGCTCGACCGGGCTCGCAAGGTGCTCGTCGATTCGAGGCCGAGCTACGACGTGGTCCTCATTCCCTACTTCTGCGGGAAGGGCTGCGACGACGTGGTCACCCGGCTGGCCACCATGCTCTCCCTCTCCTTCGACGAGGAGCAGCGGGTGCGCGAGCACCTCGCCAACGCTCGCGGCCTGGTCCGCTTCCGCCCGTTCACCGTCAAGGTCGACATCACCCGCGACGATCTGGACGTCGTCGAGGCCCACCGCGTCGACCTCTCCGGCGCGGTGGACGTGCTCCCCACCCCACATCGCAGCTACCGGCACGGGGTCTGGGCCAGCCACCTCCTCGGATACATGAACGAGGTGGGACAGGACGAGCTGGAGAGGATGAACGCGGAGCTGGAGAAGCTGGGCGGGGATCATCAGCCCTACCAGCCCCGCGACTTCATCGGGCGCCGCGGTCTCGAGAAGCGCTTCGAGCGCGACCTGCGCGGCGTCGACGGCCTCCAGCGCGTGGTGGTGGACGCCCGAGGCAACGCCAAGCGCGACAGCGACCTCATCCCGGAGGCCCAGCGCTACGAGCCCTCCACGCCGGGCAACAACCTGGTGCTCTCCCTCGACTGGCGCCTCCAGGAGTTCGCCGAGAAGGCCTTCCCGGCCACCGCCGGCGCCGTGCTGGCCATGGACGCCAAGACCGGCTTCATCCTGGCGCTGGTGGACCGCCCCGCGGTCGACCCCAACAAGATGGCGGGGCGCATCACCCGCGCCGAGCTCGCCGCCATCCGGGCCGACCCGCTCCAGCCCGAGCTCTTCCGGGCCATCCAGCAGCACTACCACCCCGGCTCCACGTTCAAGGTGGTGACCGCCATCGCCGCCCTGGAGGAGGGCACGCTGCGCCCCGGCGGGACGGTGTTCTGCCCGGGTCGGTACACGCTGGGCGGACACCAGTGGCGATGCGACAAGGAGACCGGCCACGGCCAGGTCGACCTGGAGCACGCGCTGGGGGCGAGCTGCGACGTCTTCTTCTACGCGCTGGGCGACCGCCTGGGCACCGACCGGATCGCCAGGTGGGGCGCCCAGCTCGGCCTGGGCAAGCCCACCGGCCTCGACCTCCAGGGAGAGATCCCCGGCGTCATGCCCGACGAGGCCTGGCACGACACCCACCAGCCGGGTGGGCACCAGCACGGCATGTCGCTCAACATCGCCATCGGTCAGGGCGACGTGAACGTGACGCCCCTGCAGCAGCTGGTGCTCTACGGGGCGATCGCCACCGGCAAGGTCTGGAAGCCCCAGGTGGTGCTGCGGATCGAGGACCCCCGCGGCGAGGTGCTGAAGGAGTTCGCCCCCGAGGTGCGAGGGCGGCTTCCGGTCAAGCCGGAGACGCGCGAGGCGGTGATGAAGGGGCTGCTCGCCGCGGTGAACGAGCCCTTCGGCACCGCCCGCGGCGTCCGGCTCCAGGACACGGTCATGGCCGGAAAGACCGGGACCGCACAGGTGGTGAAGCTCGGGGCCAAGCGGCTCAAGGCCTCCCAGGTCGCCTACCTCGAGCGGGACCACGCCTGGTTCGCGGCCTTCGCCCCGGCCGACGACCCGGAGATCGTGGTGGTGGTCCTGAACGAGCACTCGGGGTTCGGGGCCTCCAACGCGGCCCCCACCGCGGCCGGGCTGGTCCGGAAGTGGCTCGAGCTGAAGGAGCAGGACGCTCGAGACCGGGAAGGAGCGAGCCGGCCCGCCGCGGCGCCGCCGGCCGTCGCGCCGCCCCCCGCACCGCCGCCGCCCAGGCGTCCCGAGAAGCCGGCCCGCGCCGTCCTCGACCTCGCCCCCGGAGCTTCCCGTGGCGCTTGAGCTCTCCGGGATCGCCAGCCTGGGCGCGCCCCGAGAGCGCTCCTTCGCCCGGTTCCCGTGGCACGTGGCCTTCCTGGTGCTGGCCCTCTGCGCCGTCGGCGTGTGGAACCTGGCCTCGGCGTCCAGGAGCTCGCACATCGACATCTGGATCGCCCAGGCCACCTGGATGGGCGTGGGAGCGGGGCTGGCCCTCTTCGTCGTGCTCGTCGACTACAAGCTCTTCCGCCAGGGGGCATGGGTCTTCTACGGCCTCGTCCTCGTCCTGCTCGTGGCCGTGCTCCTCAAGGGAAGGATGGTGATGGGGGCGAGGCGCTGGATCACCTTCGGCCCGGTGAACTTCCAGCCCTCCGAGCTGGCCAAGATCGCCGTCATCCTGGCGCTCGCCCGCTGGTTCTCCCGCGACGCGGAGACCGACCCGCGGCGCGGTCCACGCGGGCTCGCCCGCATCGCCATCCCGGCGCTCCTGGTGCTCGTGCCGGCGGTCCTCATCCAGCGGCAGCCCGACCTGGGCACGGCGCTCATCGTCCTGGCGGTGGGGGGCACCATGATCCTCTTCGCCGGCGTGCGCTGGAAGACGCTCGTGGTCGTGGGGGCGGTGGTGGCCGTGGGCGCCGTCGCGGCCTGGCCGCACCTCAAGCCCTATCAGCGAAAGCGGGTGGAGACCTTCCTCAACCCGGAGGGGGACGTGCTGGGCGCTGGCTACCACGCCACGCAGTCGATGATCGCGGTCGGATCGGGCCAGGGGCTCGGGAAGGGCTGGGGGCAGGGCACGCAGACCCTGCTCTCCTTCCTCCCGGAGCAGCACACCGACTTCATCTTCTCGGTGTGGGCGGAGGAGCACGGCTTCGTCGGGGCCCTCCTCCTGCTCGCCCTCTACTTCGCGCTGGTCGGCTCGGGAGTCACCATCGCGCTGCGCGCCCGCGATCGGTTCGGCCAGTTCGTGGCGGTGGGAGCGACCGCGCTCGTCTTCTGGCACGCCTTCATCAACATGGGAATGGTGACGGGCATGCTGCCCGTCGTGGGCGTGACGCTCCCGCTCATGAGCTACGGCGGGACGTCGGTGCTGGTGGTCTTCGTGGCCCTGGCGCTGCTCTCCAGCGTGGGCACCCGCCGCTTCGTGAATTGATGGCGGCGCGCCCTTCGGGGCGCGCAAGAACCACTCCGGGATACCTTCCCGCTGCTACGACACCTTCTTCACGCTGTCGAGGATGCGGGTCCGGTCGGCGCCCACCACCGTGTCCACCACCTTGCCGCCCTTGAAGACGAGCAGGGTGGGGATGGAGCGGATGTTGTACTTCTGGGCCACCGCCTGGTGCTTGTCGATGTCCATCTTGCCGACCTTCACCTTGCCCTTGAAGTCGGTGGCGATCTGCTCGACCACCGGCGCGATCGCCTTGCAGGGGCCGCACCAGGTGGCCCAGAAGTCGACCAGCACCGGGATTTCGCTCTTCAGCACCTCGGCGTCGAAGGTGCCGTCCTCGAGGGTGACCACGTCGTTGGAAGCCATGACGGCCTTCCTAACGCCCCGGGCGCGCGCTGGCAAGCGGCCCGGAGGGCATGCTACCTTCTCGCTTCCCTCTCCATGGCAGGTGGACTCCTCTTCGTCTCGCAGGCGCTTCTCGACACCTGGGCCAACCAGGGTCGCATCGGCCTCGATGGGCAGTCGATCACGCTTCTTTCCGGCGAGGGTCAGGGACGAAGCTACGCCCTCGAGCCTGCCGCGCGGTTCATCCGGGTGGCCGAGGGCGGCCCCGACCCCCACCAGCTCCTGGCCCGGGTGAAGACGCTCGCCCAGGTGCGGGAGATGGGGGGCGAGGCCATGGCCGACTCGGTCGTCCTCGGAGAGATGGCCTACGAGATCGAGCCGGGGTTCCTGGCCGAGGCCTCGGCGGTCGAGGCCGCCCGCGGACCCCTCCCGCCGGATCTGGAAGATCGGCGCAAGGAGGCGGAAGCACTCGCGAGGTTCCTGCTTGACAATCTTACGTGACGGGACGACTACCACCCGTCACATCCGATAGACCGGAACGAGACATCCGATGAGCCTCCAGGTGCTCCGCATCGCCGCCCTGTTCTACGCCGGGGCGGTCGCAGCCTACGTCGTCTACTTCGCCCGCCCGCGCCACGTCCGGCTCGTGGCCGTGGGGCAGTGGCTGCTCGCCATCGCCTTCCTGATCCAGGGAGCGGCCATCGGCCTGGGCTGCCGGGAGTACGGCGGCGCGGAGTTCTTCGGGCTGCGCGGCGGCCTGGTGGTGATGACCTGGCTGGGAGCGGGCGCGTCGCTCGTCGTCCAGCGGCTCTACCGGATCCCGTCCATCGGGGCCTTCATCACGCCGCTCGTGCTGGTGGTGCTGCTCCCCACGCTCTTCCTCGTCAAGCCCGACTTCCCGGAGGTGATCCCGGACGAGATTCGCCGTCCGATGCTCACCATCCACATCGTGACCGCGCTGCTCGGCGTCTCGGTCTTCGCCATCGCCGCCGGGGTCGCGGTGATGTACCTCCTCCAGGAACGGGAGGTGAAGGGCAAGCGCTTCGGCGCGCTCTTCTCGCGCCTCCCGTCGCTGGCCGCGCTCGATCAGCTCAACCAGCGGATGGTGCGCTTCGGGTTCGTGGTCTACACCCTGGCGCTGCTGACCGGATCCGGCATGGCCAAGGTGGTCTGGAAGAGCGCCTGGCAGTGGGATCCGCAGCAGGTCAGCTCGCTCCTGATCTGGATCCTCTACCTCGCCATGGTGCAGCTCCGCCACACCGGGTGGCACGGGCGCCGCTTCGCCTTCCTCACCATCGCCGCCTTCGGGCTGGTCGTCGGCTCGATGGTCACGCTCAACGTGCTCCCGGAGGGGATGACCCGCCACGGAGGAGACTTCCGAGGTGAGCTCAAGTGAGCAGGGGGCGCGAACTGCACCTGGTCGGGCTCTCGCACAAGAGCGCCCCGGTGGCGGTGCGCGAGAGGGTGGCCCTGGGCGGCGACGTCCTGAAGGATGCGCTCGCCGAGCTGTCCGCCCGCCCCGGCGTCGGCGAGGCCATGGTGGTCTCCACCTGCAACCGCGTCGAGTGCTACGTCTACGGCGATTCGTCGGACGAGGCGCGCCGCTTCTTCCTCGACAGGGCCCGGGAGGCCGGTGGCCATCTCTACGAGCACACCGGCCGCGAGGCGGTCCGCCACCTCTTCCGCGTGGCCGCGAGCCTCGACTCCATGGTGGTGGGGGAGCCGCAGATCCTCGGCCAGGTGAAGGAGGCCTACGGCATCGCGGCCTCGGCCCAGAGCGCCGGGACCTACGTGTCCCGCCTGTGCAACCGCGCCTTCGCCACCGCCAAGCGCGTCCGCAACGAGACCGAGATCGCGAGGGGGTCGGGAAGCGTCTCCCAGGTGGCGGTGGAGCTGGTCGAGAAGATCTTCGGCAACCTGAAGGACCGCGCCGTGCTGCTGGTGGGCGCGGGAAAGATGGGCGCGCTCTCCGCCAAGGCCCTTCGCGACCTGGGAGCCGACCGGATCCTGGTGACCAACCGTTCGCCGGAGAAGGCCCGCGCGCTCGCCGACGAGATCCAGGGCAGCGCCGAGCCCTGGGATTCCCTCCACAGCCTGCTCGCCCTGGCCGACGTCGTCATCGTCTCCACCGGCGCGGCGAGCTACGTCCTCACCCAGGAGCTGGTCACCCACGTCATGAAGGCGCGGCGGGGCCGGAGCATCTGCCTCATCGACCTGGCGGTTCCACGCAACGTCGATCCCGCCTGCGGCCAGCAGGACAACGTCTACGCCTACGACATCGACGACCTCCAGAAGGTCGTCCTCCAGACCCACGCGGCCCGAGCCGACGAGGCCATCCGGGCCGAGGGCATCGTCGAGGCCGAGGTCATGGCCTTCGCGCAGGAGCGGGAGACCCGCGCCGCGCTGCCGGTGCTGGCGGAGCTCCGGCGCCGCGCCGAGCAGATCGCCCGGGTCGAGGCAGATCGAACCCTCTCGCATCTGGGCGCCAAGCTCGACGACAAGGGGCGCAAGAGCGTCGAGGCCATGGCCCAGGCCATCGTGAACAAGCTCCTCCACGGACCCACCGCCCGTCTCAAGGAAGCCGCCGCATCCGGCGACAGCGACCTGCCCGGGGCCGCCGCCGAGCTCTTCGGGGTGGAGACCGAGGAATCCCCGATCCCGCCGGAGCCCCGCCGATGACCGTCCGGATAGCCACCCGCCGCAGCGCCCTCGCCAAGTGGCAGGCGCACCACGTCGCCTCGCTGCTCGTCGGGCTCGAGCCCCATCTCGACGTCCAGCTCCTCGAGCTCATGACCCGGGGCGACCGGATCCTCGACGTCCCCCTCGCGGAGGTCGGTGGCAAGGGGCTCTTCGTCAAGGAGATCGAGGACGCGCTGCTGCGCGGGGATGCCCAGATCGCCGTGCACTCCATGAAGGACCTCCCGGCCGTCGAGCCGCCCGGCCTCGTCATCGCCGCGGTGCCGCCCCGAGAGGACCCGCGCGACGCGCTCGTCTCCCACGGCAAGCGGCTCGACCAGCTCCCGAAGGGTGCGAAGGTCGGGACCGCCAGCCTGCGCCGCTCCGCCCAGCTGCAGGCCATGCGCCCGGACCTGAGGATCGAGACCATCCGCGGCAACGTCGCCACCCGCCTGAGGAAGATCGACGAGGGCTTCGACGCGGTGGTCCTGGCACACGCTGGCCTGAAGCGGCTGGGCCTGGCCGACAAGGTGGTCCAGGTCTTCTCCACCGAGGAGATGCTCCCGGCCGTGGCCCAGGGCGCGCTCGCCATCGAGGCCCGGCGGGACGACGCGGAGTCCCTGCGGCGTCTGGCGCCGCTCGAGGATCGGACCACCCGGATCCAGATCGAGGCGGAGCGCAGCTTCCTGCGGAGGCTCCAGGGCGGCTGCCAGGTCCCCATCGCCGGCCACGCGGAGGTGAAGGGCGATCAGGTCAGGCTGCGCGGCCTGGTGGCGAACCTCGACGGGACGGTGATCATCCGCGGGGAGCGGACCGGGCCCGCGATCGAGGCGGCCCGGATCGGCGAGTCTCTCGCCGAGGAGCTCATCGCCCGCGGCGCCGGGGAGATCCTCGCCGCCATCGAGAAGGGCCCCGGACTGACTGCGCCGAAGCGGTGAGCGGCGACCTCCCCAGACTCGACGGCCGCTGCGTCGCGGTGACCCGCGGGAAGGGCGGGGAGGACGGGCTGTCGGCGCGCCTGCGGGAGCTGGGAGCCAGGGTCCTCGACGTCCCGGCCATCGCCGTGGCGCCGCCCGAATCCTGGGGGGCGCTCGACGCGGCGCTGTCCGATCTGGGCCAGTTCGACTGGATCGCCTTCGCCAGCGCCACGGCGGTCGACGCGACGCTGGAGCGGATCGCGGCCCTCGGCCTGGCGCCGCCGCCGGTGGGCACCCGCCTGGCCGCGGTGGGAAAGGCCACCGCCGACCGGCTCCAGGCTCGGCTGCGGGGGCCCGACCTGGTCCCCGGGAGCGGCACGGGCGCTGCGCTGGCCGCCGCCATGGCCCCCCACGTGCGGGGGCGGCGCGTGCTGGTGCCGCGCGCCGCCGAGGGGCGTCCGGAGCTGGTCGACGGCCTCCTGGAGGCCGGGGCCGACGTGACGGCGGTGGCGTGCTACCGGACCGTGCCGGCCTCGTCGCTCGCGGTGGCCCCGCTCGGCGAGGCCCTCCACGGCGGGACGGTCGACGCGGTGGCCTTCGCCTCGCCGTCCGCGGTGAGGAGCGTCGTGGCCGGGCTCGGGGCCAGGGCCGCGATGCTCGGCCGGTGCGCGCTGGCGGCCATCGGCCCCACCACGGCCGCCGCGCTGCGGGAGGCAGGGCTCCAGGTGACGGTCACCCCGACCACGTCGACCGGGGCCGACCTGGCCGAGGCCATCGCCCGGCACCTCGGCCCGCGACACTAGCCGGGCTTCTTGCGACGCGCCTCGCGCCGGGCCCGCTTGGCGGCCAGGAATCCGGTGCGGCGGCGCTCCAGGAGGCGCTCCTCCCGCGTGGGCTCGGGAGGCCGGGGGGGCCTGGGCGCCCGCTTCTCCGCGGCCCTCGCGCCCGGCACCAGCGTCCAGTGGAAGAGCCGCTTCACCACCAGTGTCGCGTAGGCGCCTGGGGGCAGGGTGAAGGCCAGGTTCACGCGCAGGCGCGTCCGGTTGAGCTCGTCCTGGCGGGCCTCGCCGACGACGAGCTTGCCCGGGTGCACGAGCAGCGGCCGCTCCTCCGGGTCGAAGTGGATCTGGGTCGTGTCCTTGATCCGGAGGTCGGCGAGGGTCTGTCCCTCGCGCTCGAGCACCGAGAGCGCGGCTCGTTCCACGCGCGGGTCGTCGAATCGAGTGGCCGGCGCCAGGAGCGGGAAGGTCTTCTCGCGGAGCTCGACGACGAGGTCCCGGTCGAGCTCGCGCGGGAAGAGGAGCGTGCCTGCCTGGTAGCGGATGGAGACGAGGCGCGCCACCCCTACCACGTCGCGCAGGTACTGCTTCACCCCCTCGTTCCAGAGCCAGCTCTGGTAGGCGAAGACCTGGAGCCCCCGCCAGCGCGGCTCGGTGCGCAGGAAGGCTCCGAGGTAGTCCTCCGGGTGCTTGCGCAGCCAGCGCACCACCAGCTCGTACCGATCGGCGCCGGGGTGGGGGTTCTTCAGATCCCAGTGGCCCCAGTTCTCCTTCCAGAACTGCTTGACCCTGGCATCGCTCGTCCGGTCGAGCTCGCTGGGGCGGGCCAGGAAGTTCTTGAGGGCGATCTCGTGCTCGCCCCTCATCAGATCCTTCACCAGGAAGCCCTGGCCGTGCTTCAGGGAGCCGAAGCGCTGCGAGTCGAAGTAGTCGACCACCCCGATGCGCCGGACCTCGGCCACCGAGGCGGGCAGGCGCGCCACGTCCTCCTCGGAGAGGTCCCGCACGGTGACGGCGAAGCGGTTCGACGTGGTGTTGGCGGCCGAGAGGGCCGAGGCGGTGCGGCCGAGCAGCTTGAGGCGGAGGTCGGGTTCCTGCATGTCCACCTGCGTGCCCCGCACGGCGACGAGCTGCGTCGTCCTCCCCTGCTTGTCCTTGAGGCCGCAGTAGCTCACGTCGGCGGCGTGGACGCGCGCGGCCGCGCGGAGCCGCTCCACCGCCTCGAAGGTGGAGAGCTTCTGCTTGTCCATCAGGTAGACGAACCACTCGCCGCGAGGGTCGGGGTCGAACCGCCAGGACTCGGTGACGGAGAAGTCCTCGGGGATCTGCTTGAGCTTCATGGCGCCTCGGGCGGGCGCCTCACGCCGCGTGCCGGTAGAACAGGATGATCGTCAGGCAGTGAAACTCGCTGTCGCTGGACTGGGCCACGACGCGGTCCACGACCTCGAGGTCGGCGTTGGCCTGGAGCCAGCGCGTCACCGACTCGCCGAGTTCCTCGCGGTCCCTGGCCTTGGTGGCCGAGAAGACCTTCACACCGGTGAACTGCATCGCGCGATCCTCGCTCACGCCTCACCCGCCTCCAGCGCGTGTCCAACTTCTCGAAATTATTGCCTTAACCCGACCCGGTGTCAAACCTTCGACCCGGCCAAGCAGGCGATTTCGCGGCCCAATTCACCGGGTTGAACCGATCGCGAGGCGCGTGCTATTCCAGCCGCGCCCCCATGCTCATCGACCTGCACGTCCACAGCCGAAACAGCCCGGGATGCCTTCTCACCCCCCGTGACGTGCTGCGCCGAGCCAGGGAGGCCGGGCTCGACGGCGTGGCCTTCACGGACATGAACAACATGGACGGCCTCGCCGAGATCCGCGAGGCCGGCGCGGCCGAGGGGATCCTGGCGCTCTGCGGCGTGGAGATCGCCACCGACCGCGGTCACTACCTGGCCTTCTTCCCCGACCCCGTGAAGGTGCCGGCGCTGCCGCAGATCTTCGGGACCCCTCCCTGGCCGGTCCGCGACGTGCTGGCCAAGGTCGCGGACATGGGCGGGGCGGTGGTGGCGGCCCACCCGTACGACAAGTCGATCGAGCGGCCCGGCGGCGACGTGATCTTCACGCTCGAGGGGCTCTCCGCGGTGGAGGGGCTCGACGCCCGGCGCAAGGGCTCGACGAACGACCTGGCGGTGGAGGCCGCCGACCACATGGGGCTGCCCTGCGTCGGTGGCTCCGGCGCGCGGGACTCGCTCGACGACATCGGGAAGGCCGCCACCCTGTTTCGCGACCCGGTGCGCAGCGAGGCCGACCTCACCGCCCAGCTGAAGGCCGGGACGGTCTTCTGCGTGGCCATCGGCGTCACTCCGCGCCCGGACGAGGCGCGGGCCCCGCGCGGTCGGGAGGACCGCGGTCGCGGAAGCAGGGGCGGCCAGGGGCGGGGCGAGCGCAGCGGGCGGGGCGACCGGCGCGGCGGCCGCGGGCGCTGAATCGCACGGCGACGAAGGTCGTCGCTCAGCGCGTCTTCGGCACGCCCTTGACGCTCTCGTGCCGGACCAGCCGGTCGTCCTGGAAGA